>Ga0233428_1001321_pt1 | contig 26866 bp, 27 predicted proteins | sample SI_118_April2016_4_FD_179890 | JGI IMG/M metagenome (GOLD analysis project Ga0233428, IMG submission 179890) | Seawater microbial communities from Saanich Inlet, British Columbia, Canada - SI_118_April2016_120_MG | ecosystem: Environmental > Aquatic > Marine > Inlet | place: Canada: British... | reverse complement strand
AACGATTGCGGCCCTTCTTCGGGTCACCGCACCGCTTCTGCCGGATATCAGCCTGACAATGATCTGGATATCAGGCGGCGCCTGGATGCTGGCTTACGGCTTGTTCAGCGTGCTCTATTTCCCGGTATTCACCCAGCCCCGCCAGCAAGCACCGATGCCGTCACCAACACCCAAATAGGTGCTATCTAACGCCCCAATTCTCTATCCAAAGCGTAGTCGTGCCTTGATGCCCTGTTGGTGTCACGCCCGACAGCCATTTTGGTAAGATGTAGGAATTGGCGCGGAAATAAAGTGGGATCACGGGCAATTCTGTCGCATAGATTTTCTGGAAACGATGCCACAATTTCTCGCGCTTGGTTTTGTCCAATTCGATCTCGATCTGCTCAAGCAGCTTATCCATCTCAGCATTTTTAAAGCCGGTGTAATTCTGCCCGCCCCAATTATTTGCCTTGGTCGGAATATGCGCTGAATGCAGGGTCGAGCGCGGCACACTCTCAGGCGCCGAAATCCAGGCGAACATCGCAAAGCCGGTAAATTTCCGCTGGGTTACGGTCTGGCCAAAGAACACGCGGGCCGGCTGGTTCCGAATGCGGATATCAACGCCGAGCTGCTTCCACTGGCTTTGCAGAACTTGCTCAACCAATTCGCGCGTTCGATTGCCAGCTGTCGTCATCAATTCAAAAGAAAGTTTGTCGCCTTTAGCATTGTAGCGGATACCGCGTTTTTTGATCGACCAGCCGGCTTGATCAAGCAATTTCCCCGCCGCCTTGAGATCAAATTTATAGATTGGTGTGTCTTTGGTGTAGACCCAGTCCAGCGGATTGATGTTGGTATCGGCCACCGGTTGGCGACCGGCAAAGAGTTGGCTGGAGATGGCTGCGCGGTCAATGCCCAGGATCAAGGCTTCGCGGACGCGTTTGTCTTTTAAGATTGGATTGTCGAGATTGAGATCGAGATGCTCATAGATCAGGCCGGACTTATAGACCATGTTGAATTTTTTGCCATGACGTTTTTCAAAAGCCAGGGCTTGGTCAATTGTGATGCCGAGATCGCCGGAGATCATATCGATCGAGCCTGACAATAAATTTGCTTCGAGCGCTGCTGTATTTCCAATCACCCTGACGATAACTTGTTTAAAGTGCGGCTTTTTGCCCCACCAGGTTTCGTTCGGCACGAGGACGACATGCGCGCCGGGGCGAACTTCGCTGATGCGGTAGGGGCCAAAATAGAGGCCTTTGTTAGTCGTGTCAGTATCAAAGGTCGTGCGATTACGATATTCCGCCGGCGCTTGATCAAAAATTTTCTCATCGAGATGCGCCGGCAAAACCTCAAAGCCATTGATGTCGTTATAGGCAAAAGTCAGTTTGTCGAAATGTAGGGTGAAAGTTTTGGCGTCGACTACATCGACTTTATAAGCCCGGCGATAAAACTCCAGGCCGCTCACGCCGCTTTTGGGGTGGCGGCCAACTTTCCAGGTAAAGACAACATCTTTGCTGGAGACCGGCTTGCCATCACCCCAATTTGCATCGGGCCTGATTGTATAAGTAACCGCGATTCCTTTTTTGCCGCCGGGCGCAGTTTCCGGCTTAGCGAGCCCATTTTCTATAGTCGGCAGTTTGGTGCACAGCATACATTGAAGTTGCCACTTCGGATCTTGCACGGTGAACGGGCGGCGGGTCGCTGATAGGATATAGGTCTTGGCCAGCATGGAATCGATATTGGGATGGAAGGTTGAAGGAAACTGGGTAATGCCAATGACCAGGCGGTCTTTAGCCTCAGCCAAACTTGCCGTAGCCAAGGCGGAGAATGCTACTAAGATAAAAATAAATCGTCTCATGCTTTGACTCCAGCCGCTCTGCTAACAACTCAATTTATAATTAGCTACTCAGCCCGGCCGCCATTCGCTGCGGACCAGCCGAGGGGGTCGGCGAGGAAGTCGCGGACGCCTTGGATGTCGTCTTCAGAGAAATATTTGCCTTTTTCAGCTTCTTCCAGCACATCCCACCAATTGGCGAGGTAATGTAGGTTTACACCAGCCTTGGCCATGGTTTCTTCGGCGCCGGGGAAAGCGCTGTAGAAAAAAACAACGAAGATGTCGGTCACTTCAGCATCGCCGGCGCGAAGCGCGTCAATGAATAGGATTTTACTGCCGCCATCGGTTGCCAGATCCTCGACCAGCAGAACTTTGCTGCCTTCCGGCATGTCGCCTTCGATCTGCGCGTTGCGCCCAAAGCCTTTGGGTTTTTTGCGGATATAGAGCATTGGCTTGGAAAGTTCTTCCGACAGCCAAGCGCCATAGGGGATACCAGCCGTCTCGCCGCCGGCAACCATATCAAGCGCATCCATGTCGATCGAGGAGCGCAACAGATCAGCGCCCAGTTTCATTATTCTTCGGCGCTCTTCCAGAAAAGAGATTACCCAGCGGCAATCGATATAGACCGGGCTTGCCCAACCGGCGGTTAGGATATACGGCTCTTTCGGGCGGAAGTTCACGGCCTTGATATCCAGCAGCATTTTTGCCGTTTCAGCACCTGCCGCTTTTTGTTCCGGTGATCGATCGTCGTTTACCATTTATTACCCCATCGGTTCTATTTTGGTTCTCAATAAAAGCTCTACAAAATGAATATATAATTAGATAGGTTTAAGGAAGTTTCGAGGCGCTTGCAAATGCTAGTGAGTGCAAACGAAGCTCAGATGGAATTTTAATGGCGCGTGATAATTCAAAAGCTCAGGATTTACTCGGCAAAGGGGCCGAGGCTCATCAGGCCGGTCAATTCGACAAAGCGGAGAAGTTCTACAAGCGCGCCTTGAAAGCGGACAGTAATAACGCCGATGCGCTGCATCTCTTAGGCTTGATTTCTCATCAAAAAGGGCGGGATGAGTATGCGGCCCAATTGATTGGCAAAGCCTTGGCCATCAAGCCCAGTGAACCTGCCATCAATACCAATATGGCGATTGTCCTAAATACGTTGCAACGTTGGCCAGAAGCAGAGCGCGCTGCGATTGCGGCGATCAAGGCGGTGCCTGAGCATGCCGAAGCCTATAATAATCTCGGTCGGGCCTTGGCGGCGCAAAATAAATATGTCGAGGCTGAGGTGGCTTATGACAAAGCGATCGAATATGCGCCCAATAACGCAGCAGCGGAGAATAATCTCGGTCATCTTCATATGCAGCAGGGGCGCTACGAGCTGGCCGAAGGCGCGTTCCTCAGGGCGATTGAGATCGATGGGACTTTCCTGCTGGCTTTTAGCAATTTGGCAACCACCTATATGGCGATGGATTGGTTGGACCGTGCCGAAGAAGTATGTCGGACGGCGCTTAGGATCGAGCCTAATTTCGTGCCCGCCATTCATAGTCTCGGCGTGGTGTTGAGCCGTAACAAACAGTTCGATGGCGCCGAACAGGCCTTTCGCCAGGTGATGGATATTGCGCCCGGGCACAGTCAGGCAATATCAAATCTCGCGGCACTTTATTCAGCTCAATCCCGTTTTGACGAAGCCGAAGAGCTTTTCAAATGTGCCATCCAGCTTGAGCCCAAAAGTGCCCATGCGCATATTAATTTGGGCGTGTGTTATGCCGAGCTCGGCCAAATGGAGCAGGCCCTTAAAAGCCTTAAGACCGCCGTTGCGTGCGACCCTAACAATATTGATGCGTATTACGCGCTATCAACCTCGGGCAAGGAGGTGCTGGAGCCGGCAACACCGGCGCATATTGCGGCCTTGCTGGAAAGTGATCGAGTTGCTTTGACGTCGGATCAAAGAACCAAGGCGCATTTTACTCTGGCCATGCAGAATGAGCGGTCGGGAGATCTTGGTCATTCGTTTGATTATTATATCAGCGGCAATCAGCAGCGGGCGGAACTCCTTGCCGCCGACGGCCAGGTTTTTGATCCGGTGCTGCATCGGGAAGAATTTGATCAGCTTAAGGCAACATTTACTTCTGACTTTTTTGCTCAACGTGCAGAGTGGGGAGCAAAAAAGTCTAACGTGATTTCGTCGCCGATTTTTGTCATTGGCATGCCGCGCTCAGGCACGACGTTAATCGAGCAAATAATAGCGGCCCATCCCAAGGCTGAAGGGGCGGGTGAGCTTGCGGATATTCCGACCTTTATTGACGGATTTAAGCGGGCGACCGGCGGCGATGATGAATTTCCCGCGAGTGTTAAACATTTGACACTTGATCAGGTAAGTTCGTGGTCTGAAACCTATTCGGCTAAGCTCGAAAAGTTGAGCAATGGTGCGGCTTATGTGGTTGATAAAACGCCCTTTAATTATGCCAATCTCTGGCTTATCCAGATGATGTATCCAGCTGCCAAGATCATCCATTGCAAGCGGGATTTACGGGATGTCGGGCTGTCCTGTTTTCAGCAAAATTTTGTTCAGCCTCATCCGTGGAGCTGTAATCTTGAGCATGTTGGCTCTTACATTAAAGCTTACGTCGATCTTATGGCGTATTGGCAGGCAACGTTGTCACTCGATATTCTTGATGTTTCCTATGAAGATTTGGTCGCTGATCCAGCCACTGATTGTCGCCGGATCATCGAGTTTTTAGGTCTCGATTGGCAAGATGATGTGCTGAATTTCCACGCCGCCGAAAGCAAAGTGAAAACCGCTTCAAAGTGGCAGGTGAGGGAACCCGTATACCAACGGTCGGTCGGACGCTGGGAAAAATATAAGGCGCAACTTAAACCGCTCAATGATGTGTTGGGTGATTTGAAATGACGGTTCAGGAAGACCTGCAAAAAGCCGTCGCGTGTCACCAATCCAGTCAGCTTCAAGATGCTCTGGGGCTCTACAATAAAGTCTTGGCTGTCCTGCCGGAAAATACTGATGCGCTTCACTTGGCGGGCCTTGTCCACCATCAGCTTGGCGACAATGACCAAGCGGTGGATTTGATCGGAAAAGCCGTCGCGCTCAGAAGTGACAGCGCGCTCTATCTCACGAATTACGCGGTCGTCTTGAACATGCTTGCCAATTATGTTGCCGCTGAGACGGCGTCCGAAAAAGCCAGCGCGATCGATGCCGGTAACGGGATGGCTTGGCACTGTCTTGGGATTGCTCAACTCGGCTTGAGGAAATTTGCCGCTGCCCAAAAGGCGTTGACGCAGGCGGTGGCAATTGATCAGGAAAATAGCGAATATCTCAACAATCTTGGCACAGCCTGCCGTAATTTGAACCGCAACGATCAGGCGGTCGAACATTTTAGAAAGGCCGCCAGCCTGGATACAAGCTATCCGAACGCACGGTCGAATTTGGCGGAAGCTTTGCTTAGTATCGGAGATATGGCCGAGGCCGCAGCGGTTTGCCAGGATGTTATTCAGCAGTTTCCAGATCATGCCACGAGTTATCTGACGCTTGGCCGGGTATTGCTGAACCGCTCGGAGCATTCGCAAGCGATTGCTAATTTTGAGCGCTATTTAGAATTAAGACCGGAAGGTATTAACGGCTATACGGCATTGGCGGGCGTGCAGAATATTTTAGGCGACTTTACCGGGGCCTTGGCGACGCTTGAAAAGGCTGCCGCCATAAATCCCGCTTCCGGCGATGTGAGGCAGATGCTGGGGAGCCTGCATTTGCAATTGGGCGATGCTGATAAAGCCCGGGAGAATTTGACCGAGACGGTTCGCCTCAATCCGGATAACAGCAAAGCCTTTTACGAGATGTCTCAACTGCCGGGCGTTGATTTAACCTCGCAGCAGCTCGAGCATTTACGGGAGATGGTCTCACGTGAAGATTTATCCGAAGCGTCAAAGTCAGAGGCTGCCTACACGCTGGCGCGATGCGCTGAAAAAATAAAAGACTATGCAGGGGCGTTTGCTAATTTAGCGACGGCCAATAAGCTGCGTTTGTCATTGTTGGAGAATTTTGGCTACACCTTTGATGCATCAGCTCAAGCCATTGAGATTCAAAAAACGATAGATTTTTTCACGGCGGAATTTCTGGCGGCCCAAACACGTGACGAGAGTTCTGCAGCGCCGGTGTTTATCATTGGCCTGCCACGCTCCGGGACGACGCTGATCGAGCGGATTATATCCAGTCATACAGAGGCTGCCGGCTTGGGTGAACTCACAGAAATTGAGAAAATTGTCTCGACCCTTAAATCCCAAAATCCAGCTTACCCGGAATGTCTATCTGATATCAAAACTGATGAGTTGCGCCAATTGGGTGGAGGCTATCTTTCGTTTTTACAAGATAAAGCACCGGGCGCTCGTCGCATCGTCGATAAAAATCCGTTCAACTTTATTCATTTGGGACTGATCAAATCGCTTTTTCCCAAGGCCGCGATTATTTATTGCCGCCGCGATCTACGTGATGTTGGGTTGTCCTGCTTCATGCAGAATTTTGTAGATCCTCTGCCGTGGTCAAACGATCTCGAATTGATGGGGCAGTATTTTAATCAGTTCGGAAAACTGATGGATCATTGGCAACAGGTCTTGGGAGAAGAAATTCTGACGTTAGATTATGAGAAAGTCGTTGTTGATTTTGAAAGCCATGCGCGCTCTATCATTTCTCATATCGGTTTGGCTTGGGATGAAAAATGTCTCGCTTTCCATGAGGCCGATGGAGGGGTGCAAACAGCCTCAACCGTGCAGGTGAGGGAACCCATATATCAACGCTCGGTGGGGCGTTGGAGAAACTATGAGGCGCAGCTCAATCCGCTCATAGAAATTTTAGACTAATTGTCTTTGCGGCGGATGGTGTAGCCGTCATCGGTTTGGCCGCTGAAATGCATCCGCACATCGGGGTGGCGGATCGGCTCACCGCTGTCATCAGGTTCTAGATTTCGCTGGGCGACATAGGTTCTAAGCTCGCTGTCATCAACTAAGACATGATACCACGGATTATCTTTTGGTGGTTTTGATGACGCCATGTTGGAATACCAGTCTTCGGTCCCGTGGAACTCGGAATCGACATCAATTACGACACCACGGTAGTCGAACATTTTATGATGGACCAATTGGCCAACGGCGAATAATGCTTTGGTTGTCGACATATAGTCAAAAACCCTTCTGTCGTTTATAAAACCTGCTGTATATAGTTAAGGACTGGAAAAGCTTAATTCCAGCAAAAAACGTCAATACACCAATAATTGAATGAATGTAGACGAAATGAATGAGACTCCTGTTATTTGGGCGCTAATTGATGAGCGGCCTGGAACCGGCAATCAATGTAGCGCGGTCGCCAAGGCGCTCGAACTGCCCTTTGAGGAAAAACAGCTGATCTGGTCCAGTCTCGCAAATTTACCCAATTTCTTGATGGGTCCATCTTTGCGCGGCCTTACGGCGGCGTCAAAATCAGAATTGGAGTCGCCCTGGCCGGATGTTGTGATTGCATCTGGCAGACGTGGTGCTGCCGTGGCCCGCTATATAAAAAAGCAAAGCCTGGATGATTGCTGCTTGGTTCATATCATGTATCCCGGAGACACTGCGATCAGCGAGTTCGATCTTGTCGCGGTCCCCAATCATGATGGGGCGGTCAAAAATAATGGGAACATCATACGCATAACGGGTGCGCCGCACGGCATTGATGATATCCAGCTTTCCAGAGCGCGTATGCGCTGGCAGGCTAAGTTTACGGGCTTAAAACAACCACTTTTTGGCTTGATTGTTGGCGGTGCGACAAAGCGCCGACCGTTTACCTCAGCCATGGCGGAGGAACTTGGCCGCCAAACTGGTGATCTCGTTGCCGGGTCGGGCGGCTCCCTCCTGATCACCACCAGTCCTCGAACGGGTGACGCCTTGGCGGGCGTGCTTTCTGGTTTGTCGGAGAAGAATGTTAAGCCGGATTATGTCTATCGCTGGGCGGCGGGAGGCTCGGTGGATGACAATCCTTATCTCGGCTTTCTAGCCCATGCCGATCAGTTGATTGTCACAGGCGAATCTTCATCGATGTGTTCGGAAGTTTGCGCCAGCGGTAAGCCGGTTCATATATTTGCCCCGGACGGTTTCCTCGGCGACAAACATCGCCGTCTGGTAGATGAGCTCGTCGCTGAAGGCTATGCTCAGGTTTTGGGAATGGAGCCGGAGGCTACACCTTCACCGGCAGCAAAAAAACTTGATGTTGCCGCTCAAATCGCAGCGGAAATTCAAAAGCGGATTTTACCTGAGTTGGAACTAGACGGCGCGTGAATGGCGTTTGACTTCCTGGCCGGGCTCGGCGGCTTTATTCAGATAACTGTCGAAAGCAGCTGCGATGAGGCGCACGAAAGGTCGGGCGTCTTCATTGACCGTGATTTTAAATTCCTCCAGCGTACAAATGCCATCTTCGACATAAGGTTGAAGGCGATCCAGCTCAGCTTGGAAGTTTTCCGGGGCCGTATCAAATTCCTGAGCGACCGCTTTTAAATCGACGGCCATATCACACATCAGATGCTCAATAATTTTGCGGCGGAGGAGATCATCCTGCTCGACCGCAATGCCGCGTGCGACGGGAAGCTCAGCTTTTTCAATCGCTGAGGTGTAGGACTTCATCGGCAGGTGATTTTGTAGATAACCTTGTGGCAATGAGCTGATCGCAGAGGCACCAAAGCCAATGAGAGTTGAGGCTTTGTCTGCTGTGTAGCCCTGAAAGTTTCGGTGCAAGGTGCCGTTGTTTAAAGCGATGGCGAGACTGTCATCGGGGTGCGCGAAGTGATCAAAGCCAATCCTGACATAACCGAGTTCCACCAAGCGATCCGATGCCGTTTCAGACTGCTCCCATCTTGCATCTGCGCCCGGCAAATCGGCCTCGGAGATCATCTTTTGATGCTCTTTCATCCAGGGCACATGGGCATAGCCAAACAACGCGATGCGTTCCGGGGCGAGCGAGACGGCTCTGTCGACCTGATCAATGACCCGCTCGGTCGTTTGATGCGGCAGGCCATACATGAGATCCATATTGATCGATGTGATGCCGTATTGGCGAAGCCAGTCGATGACTTGCTTGGTCACTTCAAAAGGTTGAATTCGATTGATCGCCTCTTGGACCTCAGCATGAAAATCCTGCACGCCGATGCTGGCCCGGTTTACGCCAGCTTTGGCAATGCCCTTGATGTAGTCTTCGGTAGCGTCGCGGGGATCAAGCTCGACAGCGATTTCTGCGGTTTCAGAAATATCAAAGCGCTCGCGCAAACGATCTATGAGACGTTGCCAATCTTTGGGCGTTAGCATGGTTGGACTACCGCCGCCCCAATGGAGATGCTCGGCTTTGAAACGGGTCGGTAGTTTATCGGCGATGAGGTCGACTTCTTTTAATAAAGTCTCCAAATAAGCCGCGATGGGGTCGTAGCGATTGACGATCTTGGTATAGCAACCACAAAACCAGCACATCGAATCGCAAAATGGAATATGGAAATAAAGCGACAAAGGCTCAGCGGGATCGAGCGCACCCAGCCAATCTGAGGCCACGTCGCCAGTGATGCCATCGTGGAAATGGGGGGCTGTCGGATAGCTCGTATACCGCGGTACTCGAAAATCATACTTATTTGCCAATTGGTTCATGGCACAGTTTATAGCAGTTCGAAACAAAAAGGCTATTGATACCCGTCAATAAACAGATTTTTTTACTCAGATTTGTAGATATCTTCATAAGATCAGCGTATAATTTTTGCCCAACCGTATTTTAGAAAGAGCTTTATGAGTATTTTGCAATCAGATCAGAATAATTCTTCGCCAGAACCACGTTATGATCTCGCGGATCACTTTCTGGCCTGTGCTCGGTTAGGGCGTTATCTGACAGTTGCCTCCCGCACGCGGTTTTTCATTTCAGATGACTTTCAGGATCGCTCGGTCATCCATGAAGCTGCCGCAGTGGCGGCGATTTATTCGAAAGATAATCTGGTCGCTGAAGCCGCCCTCATGCCACTTAGCGGTAATATCTCTCATCTCAAAGGCCAAGAGCGCGATAAGTATGAACGTTTATTCCATCTGATTGAGCAGCAAACGCTTTCCGAAGATGTGCGCTATAGCGCCAAATCACTGATCGAATCGCGTTTCAGGGAATCCGAGATCAGGGAAATTGAGGCGCAACTTGGGGGCAAAATCAGCCCGGCCCGAGAGCGCTATCGGTTATTTCTCGGCTTGGTCAAACAACTCATGGATCAAAAAATTACGGCGAAGCCATTTATCGAGGAATTTAAGGAATTTACGCAAGACGTTGCCGGTAAATTGGACTTCGGCATCTATAGTTTTTGTCTCGATAGTTTGTTTAGAAGCCTGCAGATCCCGGCCACGGTCAAAAAGCTTTTGGTCATCGAGATTATCGCCTTTCCGGCACTCATTCGCCGCGAATTGCTGAGCAATGTGTTGTCCTATCCGGGCCAAACACGGGATTTAGTCGAATTTGTTGGCTCTATGATGGACCGACAGCTCGATCCCGAAGCTGTCATCGAAATTGATCTTTTAAAGGATTTGAAATTGCGCCGTTTCTCGATGGAAGCGATCAGCGAACTCGCCATTAAATCCGGCCTGTCATCGCTGCATTAGCTCAATCGGAGATTGGCACGCGGGCCTGGACGTTGATGGCAACCGTATCGACGGAAATCAGCGACAATAAAATATCAAATTCATAAGCCGCGCTAACTGTCTTGAAATCGGTTGTGCCAACTGTATCTGAGGAAATGGTGAAGGTCGTCGAATTGGCGAGGTCGGTTAACAAACGCGTTTTTACATAATCGGTAATCGTTGTGTCATCGGCAGTGGTGTTCAGCGTAACAAAGCGTCCGCTTTGGTCGACGGCATTTTGCAAGGCTGATTTTACGTAGAAAAATCGTCCGGTTTCGATAGTGCCGTAAATGAGGCCAAAAAAGGCGGGGGCAACCAAGGCAAATTCTACGGCCGTCACACCTAGGCAGCAGGTAAGAAACTGACGCCAGCTTAATCGTTTATGACCTTTATTCGTTTTCATAATTTCACTCGATACGCATCGTTACGGAGGCTTCTAGATCCGTGACACCCTCGAAAACCGTGTAAGTTGTTTCCTCATCTTCGTCGGGAAGAAAGAACGAGCTGTATGAATCTGTCACTGTTACGGTGACAAATTGCCGGGGCGTCGAATCGGTTGTGGATTCATCAACCGGGCAGGTATCGCCGCAGGTGATGGCCGATTGGAAACTGCATTCGCAAAAGACAACTGTGGTCACGGATGCCTCAGCGGCATTCTCATTTGCATTGATCACCGCCTGCCTGATGCCATCGGTATCGGCGCTGTTATTTACGGCAAATTCGGCGCCAACCCGCGCCGCCGAGGCCTAAGGCACTTGGTGGACATACGACTTTTCATTTTTCAGCCGAGTGGGTGCGCGGGGCTCTTGCAGGCGAGCCTGACGAAAACCTCAACCGCAAGGACTATATTGAACGAATGTAGATGGTCTGTTTGACTAAAATGTCACAAATTGATCTTAGCCGCGGTTGACCGGAATACGTTGCTCTCCATTCCGACCGGCTTCTTTTTTGGCGACTTTCACCGTCAGGACGCCATCCGTATAGGTGGCAGCAACCTTGGCTAAGTCAGCGTCGCCCGGCAAACGGAACGACCTTTGAAACTGGCCATAACTCCGCTCCGAAAAGTAGTAGGTCCTGCCTTCTTCTTCCCGCTCAAACTTCCGCTCACCTTTAATCAAAAGAACATTATCATCCGTGGTGACGTCAATGTCTTCTTCATCGACGCCGGGCAGTTCAACATGAATTTCATAGAGCTGATCATTGCCGGAAGCTTCAGCAGTAGGCGAGAAAAAATCGGAAATTTTATTGCCGATACCTTTGAGGGGATCCATTAACCCACCCCAAAAATTGCCCCCGTGATGAACAGGAACTCGATATGATGTTTCAACCATAATATTCCTCCATCTCTAATTAGACGCCGGGATTCTAAACTTTTCCCGGAAATATGTCGTTGATGCGCGTCAAAGGACTCAGGCCAAAAATACCCGGTCTATAAACCAGTAAACACCAAACAACAGGATAACGCCGGAAGTCAGATAGACAAAGATTGGGTTGCGCCGGTTGTTGGGGGCGTTGGGGGAATTGCGAACTACTAAGTGATCGATGACAAGGATAATGGGCAGGCAAATGCCGACAATGGCGATCTGGCCGATCTCGACGCCGACATTAAACATCGCGAGGGCGGTGATCATCGCATTTTCCGGCAAGCCAAATTCCTGCAAGACGCTGGCAAAGCCGAAGCCATGCACCAGCCCCAAGAAAAAAGTCAGCGGCCAGCGTTCATCGACATCGCGCCGAAAAAAATTCTCTGCTGCGACATAGATGATGGTTGCAGCGATTGCGGCTTCAACAAAAATTGACGGCAGACTAACGACATCTAGGGTGGCGAGGGTCAGGGTTATTGTATGGGCAACCGTAAAAGCTGTGACGATTTTTATCACCGATAAGAATCGCTGTGCCCAGAGCAGGAGGGCGATTAGAAACGCTATGTGGTCATAGCCCAGAAAAATATGCTCAATGCCAGCGGCGACAAATCGCGTTGTTGTTTCCAGGAAGGTCGGGGGCGGTCCGGTGATGCTGATTTTTGGCGTCTTTGAATTGAGGAGGGGTGGGGTTTCATTCTTCATGCCTTTGATAAAAGCCAATTGCCCGGCGGTTTCACTTTCATCGAAGAACAATGAGGTTTGATAGAACAACTCGCCGTCGATTTTTTTACAATCCCATTTGGTTGTCAAAGCGACTGCGTTGAAATTTGCTTCGCTCGTCTCGGAGATAAAAGAGCAGCTGTTCCCTTCGGCGTTGGCGACAGCAAATTTGGCTAGCAGATATTTTGTAATTCGGGCCTGATGTTTTTTCAATTCATGCGGATTGACGATACCGCCTCTAATGGTCAGCGGCACCTTAAAAACTTTAGCCAAATCCTCTCCTTCAGCACGGAGTTCCACTGAAATTTGACGATCCGGGTTTTCGGCGATGCGGGCTGAAGATAGAAATACCTGATGGGCGAGGGCTTCAACCGGTAGTGCAATTAGAAGTAATCCTATCGCAATGTACCGAGATAGCTTCATAAGTTTTACTTGCGCTCTTTGGCTTCTGTCGGTGCGCCGGTTTCTTTCCACGCCGTGTAGCCACCCTCGATATGAGCGACCGGCGTGAGACCCATATTCTGAGCCGCGAAGGTCGCCAGCGCCGAGCGATGCCCGAGGGCACAGAAAAATATGAACTTTTTCCCTGAGGCAAAGATGTCTTTATGATAAGCACTGTCAGGTGCGACCCAAAATTCCAGCATGCCTCGCGGCACATGAAGTGCCCCAGGGACAACACCTTCTCGCCACAGCTCTCGAATGTCGCGCAGATCAATGAGTTGAACTTCAGGATCATCATTGGCAGCTAAAGCCTGTTCGACGGTTAACGTTTCGATCTCGGCTTCGGCTTCGGCGATCAGCTCTTTAACACCTTTAATGGTCATTCTAATTCCTGTAACTAGCGAAATAGGGGGTTAATTCGTGACAAATAAACTAACATTTGAACCCTCGCAAATAAAAGCTGCAAATAAAACTCAAAGAAAAACTGTTAGAAAACCGCTGGTTTTAGGTAAATAAATTCTATGTTTTCACTTTTTTTCAATCTAGTGACCTGCATCACTGAGTATGTCGAGCGAGGTCGTTATATTAAAATCACAATTTCGAAGGCGGGCTGTTCAACCTAGAGTTAAGAAATTTTTGATCAAATGAACAGCCTAATTTCCCTCGAAAAGGCAAACCATCGGAAACGATGGGACGCAAAACCTCCGGCTTAAGACCTCAGAATAATTCTGGGTTATGGCAGCGGGGTTACCGAAAGGAAAATATATTATGTCTAACGAAAAAATGACTCTCGTCGAAAAAGCTCAAGTTAAATTTCTGACTTTTAAAAATGATGACTCGGGTGCAACTGCCATTGAGTATGGTTTGATTGCTGCTGGCATCTCCATCGTAATCATTGGTGCGTTGGCTTTGGTTGGCGACTCATTGACCGCGATGTTCCAAACGATCACGGATGCCCTCGCTTAAGAATTAGATCCAAAAATAAACGGGGCGTAGAGGCATTCGGCTTCTACGCCCGGATCTAAGGTAACTTCCAAAATTCCCTTAAAAGGCAAACCATTAGAAATAATGGCGCGCAAAATGACCGGCCTAAGGTTTCACAAAATAGAGAAACGAAGGTGGCGGCGTTACAGAAAGGAAATTTAAAATGGCTACTTATTTATACAACCTCGTTGATTCCGCCTGGACCGGATATTCAAATCTTTTTGATGCTCTGCCTTATGGCGATCCATATATTTCCGTAGCAACACTTTTTGCAGTCGTTGCGATGGCTTCTAAAACGGTGTCGAGCGGCTGGAAATGAGCCAGCAGCAACAACATAATTGGCGGCAATTTTGGACCCATAAGTCTGGCTCAGTTGTTGTCAGCATGGCCCTCGGCCTTCCTATATTGTTAGGCTTTACCGCCCTCGGTGTAGAGACGGCTGTGTGGTACAGTCAACGCAATACACTGCAATCAGCGGCAGATGCGGCGGCAATTGCCGGCGCGCATCAATTGCGGAGATCGGCCTCGGAAACGCAGATCAAAGAGACAGCGATCGAGGAAGCTGTTCGAAACAATTATGTTTTGGACGTGGCAACAAATTCGATAAATTACCCACCGCTTAGTGGCGCCTATACCGGCGATGAGGCGGTTGAGGCCAATTTAAGCGCCGCCATAACGACACTGATAACATCGTACTTTTTAACCAATGCTGGATCGATAAATGTCCGGGCGGTCGCACGTGTTGCCCCTGGAACCGAAGCGTGTGTGCTCGCTCTCGATCCGACAGCAGATAGCGCCATCGATTTTTCCGGCAGTTCAGTCGTATCCATGACCAACTGCACCATCGCGTCGAATTCAATTTCCACGACCGCGATTTCCGTTTCCGGCAGTGCCGATGTAACGACCGAATGTGTTTCTGCCGTTGGCGGTGTTGATGCAACGTCGGGGTTGAACTTAACCGGTTGTTCTAAGCCGGTTACCAAAGGACCTGTTGTGTCAGACCCTTACGCTGGATTGGCAATTCCAACTGATCCGGTGGCATGCAGTGAAAATAATTATAAGATTGTCGGCGCGCCTAGTCAGGTCGTGACGATGGCGCCGGGCCGCTATTGCGGGGGCGCAGACTTGCAAACTGGTCAAGTCACGATGCAGCCCGGCGTTTATATTATGGATGGTGGTGATTTTGAAATCGGCGCCAATGCCACAGTCACGGGCACTGGCGTGACGATCTACCTCGCGAATAATGCCGGTTCTAACGATCCTGTCGTGACAATAAATGGCGGTGGTGCCATCGATATAACAGCGCCCAATACCGGCACATATGCAGGGGTACTGTTTTTCCAAGATCCGGATAGTGAGGGTAGCCCGAATACCTTCAACGGTAATTCCGTCTCTAATTTTACCGGCGCAATTTATATGCCGAATACCCATGTGAGATTTCTCGGCAATAACGCAACCGGTGGCGGCTGCACCCAGATCGTTGCCAATACGGTTGAAATTCAAGGCAGTGCCGATCTGGACAATGAATGTGATGGCGTTGGGACTGCATCCTTGTCCGTGCCCGGCCATGTTCAGTTGGTGGAATAGGAGCAAAGCAATGAAATTTTTTCTCAATAAATTTTGCCGCTCAACAAGTGGCGTTGCGGCAACCGAGTTTGCACTGGTGACGCCCATCTTGTTGATTGTCGCGCTCAGCCTGTTTGATATCGGCAGCGCCGTTTCGGAGAGTCTGGTTTTAAAGTCAGCCGCTCGAGTGGGTGCGGAATATGCTCTGCTAGACAGCGATGATACGGCTGGCATTCAAGCCGCAGTATTCGGCGCGACCAGCAAGTCTACAGATAATCTCACAGTCTCGACGAGCGTTTTTTGTGAATGCGCTAAGGTCGCGCTGATCTGTGGGCAAACCTGTCCCCTCGATGGCAGTGTCCCCAACCAATTTGTTACCGTATCCCTGACCGACATTTATGCCCCGCTCTTATTGCCTCAGAGCGATACCCAACTTTCCGCAGAGGTGACATTATCAATTCAATAGACACGTTAGGACACGACATGGAATATGCATATTCTAATTTAACCAAAACGATTGAACGCCTGCATCGTCGGTTTTTGGATGTTGTCCGGGCCGAGCTTATCCGCTTGGGGATTCGAGATCTAACAGCTGTTCAAGCATTGCTTTTAACCAATATTGGAGATCAGGAAATCCTCATTCGCGAACTGATTGAACGGGGCTATTACCAAGGATCTAATGTGTCTTATAATTTAAAAAAGCTTGTTGAATATGGCTATATCCACCAGCAACGTGCCGAGCATGATAAGCGCTCCATGCAAATCAGGCTGACCGAAAAATCAAAAGAAATCTGTCAGAAAATAAAAGCGCTCGAAGCCCGCACCGCCAATTCGCTCGCTGTCGAAGGCATGGAGATCGTCGAGGTCGGCCACGTCCAACGCATCCTCAATCAAGTCGAGCGCGTCTGGGGCGACTATGTCCGTTGTGGGCCAGGCTAGGGTGGTGAGTTAAAAATATTCACTTTGACGCCGCAACCTCGCCGGCTCAAATATTTGGGCCGCTATTCTCCTCAATTTCAATTTTAAGATTAGCTGGCAGTTTAATTTTGCAGTTAAATCGGCTAACATCTCCACGATAAAAATAAAAAAACAAACAATCAGATCAGGGAGAATAGAAATGCCAGATGATATTTCGTGGCCCGAGAAAACTCGGGAAATGCAAAACAATCACATGGATTCGACTTTTTGGAACGAGTTCGCGTTCCGCGATGATGACATCATAATCAGTACATGGGCAAAGGCGGGCACCACCTGGGTGCAGCAAATCCTGAGTCAGCTCATCTTTAATGCTGAAGAGGGCCTGCCGGTTGCCGACATGTCCCCCTGGATTGATCTTCGGGTGCCGCCCAAAGAAGTCAAAATTCCGGAAGTTGAAGCGCAGACCCATCGGCGTTTCATCAAGACCCATTTGCCGGTGGATGCCTTGGTGTTTTCGCCTGAGGCTAAATATATCTATATCGGACGTGATGGTCGCGACGTGGTTTGGAGCCTCTACAATCACCATATCAATGCCAATGACTTTTGGTATGAGGCACTGAACGAGACGCCAGGCCGGGTCGGACCGCCGATGGGCAAGCCGGTCGATACTATTGAGCAATATTATCACGATTGGCTGGATAAGGACGGCTTTCCGTTTTGGTCGTTTTGGGAAAATGTGCGCACCTGGTGGGAAATTCAGCATCTGCCGAACGTTAAGCTGATCCATTTCAGCGCGCTTAAAGAAGATATGGCGGGCGAAATCCGCTCGATTGCCGACTTTATTGACCAGCCCATTGACGAGTCGAATTGGGAAAAAATCCTCCACCATTGCAGCTTTGATTATATGAAAGAAAATGCCACGACCAGCGTGCCACTCGGTGGTGCTTTTTGGGATGGCGGCGCTGAGACCTTTGTCCATAAGGGCACCAATGGTCGATGGAAAGATGTTCTGAGCGAAGAGGACTGTGCCAAATACGAAACCATGGCTGTAAATGAGCTCGGCGAAGACTGTGCCCACTGGCTCAAGACGGGCAGTTTTCTCTGAGGCAGCTTAGTGCATCTGCTGCTTAAACAGCGGTAGCTCGGTGAGCAAATCAGCGATAGAGGCGAGGGATTTTACCTCGAAGCTTTTTGTCGCTGAGGCGAGTGAGGTATCGCGCTCGATCTCCCGAATACCATGACCGGTCTGCAAATGGATGCCGCCCGCGCACCCTGCATTGAGCCCAGCCCGCACGTCACCAGCGCGGTCTCCGGCAATCCAGGATTTGCTCAAATCGACGGCCATTAATTCTTGAGCCGTCGTCAGCATACCCGGATTAGGTTTGCGCCAGGGGTGATCTTTGTGAAAATAGGGGGCTCTGGCATCACTATGATGCGGGCAGGCGAATACGCCATCTATCTGGGCACCTGCGTCAAAAAGTTGAGTGAGAATGGTCTTCTGTACCTCGATAAAATGATCCCAATTATAATATTGTCGTCCAATACCGGCCTGGTTGGTGACGATAAGGACCGGTATGTCTAGATCATTGGCACGGCGAATAACCTCGATGGCGCCGGGGATAAAGGCGACATCTTCCGGCCGATGAAGATAATTCACTTCCTCGACAATCGCCCCGTCGCGATCAAGAAAAAGTGCCGGACGACCGCTCGTTGATGCTTCATCCGAGATAACCTGGGACCAAACGTTTTCATCGGTAACAAAAGAATCAAAATTATCTGGGGACATGGTGTAAATAGATTTCCTTAAACGTAATAGCCGTTGCTTGACAATAGGCGCTTTTGCCGATGTCCTCTAGAGATATGACGCAAATAATTTAAGAGGCAATTAATGTCTGGCAAAAAATCAAAACCATTACATTCGCGCGTTACTACTGACGGGCTGGATCGCACCCCGCACCGGGCTTTTTTACGTGGCATGGGGTTGGATGATGAGGCCATCGCGAAACCCTTTATCGGTGTTGTGACGACCGCCGGTGAGACAACGCCTTGTGTGATGAATTTAGCGCCGCAAGCCAAGGCGGCCAAAGCAGGTGTTGAGGCAGCAGGTGGCACACCCCGCGAATTCACAACGATTTCGGTCTCGGATGGTCTGTCGATGAACCATCAGGGGATGAAGTTCTCGCTGATTTCCCGGGAAGTCATTGCCGATAGTGTTGAGCTGGTCGTTAGAGGTCATGCCTATGACGGCATTATTGGGTTTGGCGGCTGCGATAAAAATCTGCCCGGCATCATGATGGGCATGGTGCGCTGCAATGTACCGTCGGTCTTTATCTATGGTGGCTCAGCGCTGCCCGGCACGTGGAAAGGCAAAGACGTCAGCGTGCTCGATTCTTATGAAGCTGTCGGTGCCGTCATGACCGGCGAGATGAGCCTGGAAGAAATCGATGAGCTGGAGCGCGTCTGCCTGCCGACAATCGGTGCCTGCGCGGGGCAATTCACGGCCAATACGATGGGCATGGTCTCGGAAGTTTTGGGCATGGCTCCGCTTGGCTCCTCAATGATCCCCGGGATATATGAGGAGCGCTTTGAGGTCGCTAAAAAAGCCGGTGATATTGTCATGCAAGGTGTGTTGGGCGACGGGCCTTTGCCGCGAGATCTCATCACCCGTAAATCTTTGGAGAATGCCAGCGCTGTCGTTGCTGCCACCGGCGGCTCGACCAATGCCGGGCTCCACATTCCGGCGATTGCCCATGAGGCGGGTATTAGGTTTACCCTCGATGATGTCGCCGAAGTCTTTGACCGCACGCCGCTCATTGCCAATCTAAAGCCGGGTGGGCTTTATCATGCCAAAGATGTCTATGACGTTGGCGGTGTACCGGTGCTCTTAAAGGAGATGCTCAAAGGTGGCTATCTGCACGGCGATTGCCTGACCGTAGACGGCCAGACTTTGTCAGAAGCTTTGGCCGCTGCGCCGGATCCGGATGGTCAGGTGTTTTTGGCTAAAGAAGACGCGTTTTCTGAGACCGGCGGTGTCGTCGTACTGAAAGGCAATCTCTGCCCGGACGGCGCGCTACTGAAAGTCGCCGGGCTTAAATCTTTAATTCATAAAGGCCCGGCTCTGGTGTTTGAGAGCGAAGAAGACTGCATGGCCGTAATCCGCGACCGCGCTTATGCAGAGGGCTCTGTCATTGTGGTGCGCAATGAAGGGCCCAAAGGCGGGCCGGGAATGCGGGAAATGCTCGGTGTGACGGCGATTATCTACGGCCAGGGTATGGGCGAGAAGGTGGCACTGCTCACCGATGGGCGCTTCTCTGGGGCGACCCGCGGTATGTGTATTGGCTACGCCTCGCCCGAAGCGGCGTCTGGCGGGCCGATTGGGCTCATCCAAACAGGCGACATCATTCGGATTGATGGCGGTGCGCGGACAATCGACGTTAAAATTTCGGACGCGGAAATGGCTGAGCGCAGGAAAAACTGGACGCCGCCAGATGCCTCCAAGCTCGCCGGTGCACAGCAAAAATATGCCGCTACCGTGGGACCCGCGAATTTAGGGGCCGTCACCCATGCCGGTAATGTGCAGTGGGAAGTCGAAGAGCCGGTCGATTCGGGAAATATCAAATGAGCATTCGATTGGGCTATATCGGGCTCGGTATTATGGGCGGACCAATGGTGGATCGCCTGCTAGAGGCGGGTCACGATGTTTTGGTGTGGAACCGGTCGCGTGAGAAAATCTTACCGGCTTTGGACAAGGGTGCCAAAGAAGCCGCCAGTGTCGCCGAACTTGTCTCCAATGTTGATGTTGTCCTGATGTGCCTCACCGATTCCAAGGCCGTCGAAATTGTCGTCTTTGGTGAGGGTGGTGTGGCGAGTGTCGGCAGCAAAGACAAACTCTTGGTCGATTTTTCTTCGATGCGCCCCGATGTCACCCGCGAGCTTGCGGCGCGGCTTAAATCAGAAACGGGTATGGGCTGGGTCGATGCGCCGGTCTCAGGCGGTGCCAAGGGGGCCGTTGCCGGCACACTGGCGATCATGGCAGGCGGCGCTGAGGCGGATATCGAGCGTGTGCGGCCCATCGTCGAGGCCTTTTCACAACGTTTCACCCGGATGGGCGAAAGCGGAGCAGGGCAGGTGACCAAGCTTTGCAATCAAATTATTGTCGCCAGCAATGTCGTCACCATGGCAGAAGCCGTCAGCTTTGCTGAAAAATCTGGTGTGGTGGATGCAACCAAGCTCGCCGAAGCGCTCAAAGGTGGCTGGGCCGATTCGCAGCCTTTCCAGATCATGGCCCCGAGATTTGCTGCCCGGAACACCGAGCCTAAGATTGGCGCGGCCAACACCATGTTGAAAGATCTGGATACGGCCCGCGACGTCGCGCTTGAAAATGGTGCGCCGGTGCCGATGGCAGCTCTTGCCTCTGAAGCCTTTCGCAAATTATCATCAATGGGGTTGGGGGAGGAAGATATCGGTGAGATCATGGCATTGTTTGATCCACGCGATGAGGAGGGCTAACCCATGAGTACAAAGCTGGAAAATATCGGGGCCTGTGTATTCGATGCCTATGGCACGTTATTTGACGTCAATTCTGCGGCGGCACAGTGCAAAGACGATCTCGGTGATGATTGGGAGGCGCTTTCCGATATTTGGCGCATGAAGCAGCTTAATTACACCTGGCTCCGCAGTCTCATGGAGGAGTATCGGGATTTCTGGCAAATCACCGGTGATGCCCTGGATTTTGCTATGGATACGCTGGGTATTAATGACAATGCGCTCCGCGGCAAACTCATGAATCTGTACAGTACGCTTGATGCCTATCCGGAAGTACCAGCGATGTTGAAAACCTTACGTGCCAACAATGTTAAGACCGCAATATTGTCGAATGGTAGCCCGAATATGCTGGGCTCTGCCGTCGAACATGCCAGTCTGGGCAAGTTGTTTGATGCGGTGATCTCGGTCGATTCGTTGCAGATCTATAAGCCGCATCCTTCGGTCTATCAGCTCGCGGTGGATGAGTTGAATTTGCCGGCAGAGCAAATCTGTTTCATGTCATCGAATGCCTGGGATGTTGCCGGGGCTGCTAATTTTGGCTTTCAGGTCAATTGGGTGAACCGCTTTGGCCAGGCGAGAGAAAGGCTGCCAGGGGAGCCTGTAAACGAAATCAAAGCGTTAGACGAATTGCCGGCTTTGTTAGGGCATTAAAAAATGTTGCCCGAGTCACTTTTGATTAAGACTCAGTCGTCTATACTTCTTCTTTCGGCTAAGCTGTTTAATGAAAAAGGGAGAATCCTTGATGGCCGAGGGTGTGGATGTCTTATTCATCAATCCTGGTGATAGAAAACAAATCTATCAGGATCTAGGCGACGAATTTCCAGCGATTGAACCGCCGGTTTTCGCCGGTCTGTTTGCGACCTATGTCAGGCGCAAAGGCTGCTCGGCGGCGATCTATGATGCGCCGGCATTGGGTGCCAGTGCTGGTGAGGCTGCCCGCGTTGCGACCGAAGATTATGCGCCGAAGCTTATCGTGATTGTTTGTTACGGATTGCAGCCCTCTGCGTCGACGCAAAACATGACCGCCGCCGGTGATATCGCAAGGTTGATCCGCGCAGCCAATCCAGATGCTAAAATTATGATGACCGGCACGCATCCGTCCGCGCTGCCCGAACTCACCATGCGTGAGGAAGCCGTCGATTTTGTCTGTGATCTCGAAGGGCCGGTAACCATATTAAAAGTGGTTCAGGCGATCGATGCTGAGGCGAATGATTTTAGTGGTATTCCAAGCTTATGGACCCGTGATGCTGATCAAATCGTGCCACCTTCAAGTGCTGAGCCCTTACTGACCGATCTCGACAATGAGATGCCCGGCATTGCCTGGGATTTGCTGCCGATGGAAAAATACCGGGCGCATAACTGGCATAGCTTTGATCACATTCATGACCGCTCGCCTTACGCTGCCATTCACACCAGTCTTGGCTGCCCTTATAAGTGCCATTTTTGCTGTATTAATTCGCCGTTCGGCAAATCGTCCTACCGGATGTGGTCGCCTGAGGTCGTTGTCCAGGAAATCGATCATTTGGTCGAGACCTATGGGGTCAAAAATATCAAGTTTGTCGATGAGATGTTCGTGCTTAATAAGCGCCACGTCCTTGGCATTTGTGACCTGCTGATCGAGCGCGATTACGAGGTAAATATTTGGGCCTATGCCCGGGTCGATTCCGTGCAGGATGAATTTCTCGACAAACTTAAAGCCGCCGGTGTGAACTGGCTGTGCCTGGGCATTGAGAGCGCCAGTGATCACGTGCGCGATGGTGCCGATAAAATCTATGGCAATGACGAGATCAAAGATGTCGTCCGGCGTATTCAAGATGCCGGTATTTACATCATCGGCAATTATATTTTCGGCCTCCCCGACGATAGCATTGAGCGCATGCAGCAAACTTTTGATCTGGCGCTGGAGCTCAATTGTGAATTTGCCAATTTCTATTCAGCCATGGCCTATCCGGGCTCACCGCTTTATCTCGATGCGATCCGTGACGGGACGCCGCTGCCAGATAGTTGGAAAGATTTCTCGCAACATGGCTATAACGCCAAGCCCTTGGCAAATCAGCATTGCTCGGCTGCCGAGATTCTTCAATTCAGAGACAATGCCTTCGACACCTATTTCGCCCATCAGCCTTATCTCGATTTATTAAAAGATAAATTTGGTCAGGATGTCGTCGATCATATTGAAAAAATGGCGGCTATTCCGCTGAAACGAAAATTGTTGGAAGATAATGACGCCGCATAAGTTTTGCGGACTAAGAACAGGAAAATAAATTGAACATAAACGATCTAGAAGCTAAGGCATATTGGTTGCGCCAAGAATTGTTTGAAATGGTGATGCGTCAGAAGAAGGGGCACATTCCGTCTTGTTATTCCTGCACTGAGATTATGATTGCGCTTTATTATGGCGGTATCGCAAAAGTCACCGCGGGTCAGCCAGATGATCCTAAGCGAGACCGTATCATTGTCAGCAAAGGCCATGCAGCAATGGTGCAATATCCGATCCTGGCCGATCTTGATTTCTATCCAAAATCAGAGCTCGAACGCTTTACAGAACCAGGTGGATTGCTAGGCATGTATGCCGATTTCCGTATTCCCGGGATCGAAGGTATTTCAGGTTCGCTCGGCCACGGCGTCGGTATGGGCGCCGGCTTTGCAATGGCAGCCCGCCAAGATAAGCAGGACTACCGCACCTTTGTGATCTTGGGCGATGGTGAATGCTATGAAGGTTCGATTTGGGAATCGGCGATGTTCGCGGCGCACCGCAAACTCGACAATCTCATTGCCATCATTGACCGCAACCAGCTTTGTATTTTAGGTAAGACCGAGGAATTACTTGAACTCGGCGACATGGAAGAAAAATGGCGGAGCTTCGGCTGGGAGGCGGTCACTATTGATGGCCATTCTTTTGATGAACTCATGCCAGCCTTTGATCGCATTGGTAAGACCGGTGGTAAACCTTTGGCGATCATTGCCAATACGGTGAAGGGCAAAGGGATCTCGTTTATGGAAGGGCGCTCTGAATGGCATAACCGTATGCCGAGCGATGAGCAAATTGCGCAAGCTCGATCGGAATTAGGGATGGAGGGCTAGGTCATGGATGCTCAACTCCCAAGATTAATGCGTGATGCTGTCATCGACACGATTTGTGCCGCAGCCCGCAAAGACAAAGATATCTTATTTATCAGCGCCGATCTTGGTGCGGCTGCGCTGGATGCCCTTAGAGAAGATTTGCCTGATCAGTTTATTCATGCCGGCATTTCTGAGCAAAACATGGTCGACCTCGCTTCCGGCCTAGCGCTCAGCGGCAAAAAGGTTTTCCTCTATGCCATGGCGCCGTTCATTACGGCGAGGTGCTATGAGCAGGTTAAATGCGTCATTGCCTCGATGAATTTACCGGTGACGATAATTGCGGTCGGTGTGGGCTTGGGCTACGACCATGCGACACTTACTCATTTCACTCCGGAAGACATTGCCTGTATGCGTGCCCTTAACGGCATCGAAGTGCTGACGCCGGGAGATGCGGAAGCGGCGGAAGAGATTGCTAATGTTGCGATTGCGGATTCCGATTTCCGCTATATCCGACTGGATCGTCAAGGTCAGGCACCACTTTATAATGGCAGCTTTAAAGCAGTATATGATCAGGGTTTCGGCCATATAGCTGAGGGCAAACAGGTGGCGATTGTCGCTTGTGGCGCGTTGCTCCAAAAAGCCATGGCCGCTCGTGATGCTTTGGCCGAGCAAGGTGTTGAGGCGGGGGTAATTGATCTCTTTCGGGTCAAGCCGATCAATGGCGCGGGGCTCACCAAATTGCTCGAAAGCTATGATGCTGTTTTGACTGTTGAGGAGCAGCTATTGGAAGGCGGTATGGGCAGCGCGGTGGCGGAAGCTCTGGTAGACAACAGCGTTCTAAAGCCGATGAAGCGGCTTGGTATGCAAGATGGCTTTGCCGTGGTTAATGGCGATCGGGACACGCTGCATGATCTCTATGGCATTGATACGCCGCAGATCATAAATGCGGCTCTAAAATTGGCAGGGAAGGTGTGATCCATGCCGAGTAACGCTAAAATCAAAGTCTCGTCCAAAAGTTTCTCCAAGCATTCGATCTTGCGTGATGCGCTGTTAAGCGAATTTCCCAATGCTGAATTTAATGAGGCTGGCCTTGAATTTACCGAAGATAGTTTCGCTGAGTTCGTCGGCAATGCTGAGGGTGTTGTTGTGGGCCTTGAGCCGATCAGTGATCCCGTTTTGGCCAACTGCCCTGATCTTAAAATCGCGGCAAAATATGGCGTTGGTTTGGACAATGTCGATCCAGCTGCGGCTGACAAACACAATGTTAAAATCGGCTGGACCGGCGGTGTAAATCGGCGCTGTGTTGCTGAGATGGCGCTATTCTTTATGATCGGCTTCTCGCGGCACATTTTATTTTCGGCCCGTAATCTTGTCGCTCATAATGATTGGAATAAAAACGGTGGTTTCGATTTATCCGGCAGAACTGTCGGTATCATCGGCGTTGGCTTCATCGGCAAGGATTTGGTGCAACTGCTAAAACCTTTCGGCTGTAAAATTTTAGTCAATGATATCATTGATCAGAGCGATTATTATCAGGCCAATGACTTGATTGAATGCAGCAAAGAGCAAATATACGCTGAGGCTGATATCATTACTGTTCATACGCCGTTGGACGACACGACACGTGGGCTGTTCAATGCAGATGTTTTCAGCCAAATGAAAGATAGCAGCTATTTCATTAATTGCGCCCGGGGCGGTCTCGTGGTGCAGGAAGATTTGAAACAGGCTTTGATCAAGGGTGTGATAGCGGGCGCGGCGATTGATGTCTTTGAGTCTGAACCGAGTGAGGATCGAGAATTTATTGAATTGCCCAATCTCATCTCAACGCCGCATACCGGTGGGTCTTCAAATGAGGCGATTCTTGCCATGGGGCGTAGTGCCATTGGGCATTTGGTTGATTACTTCGGTAAGTAGAGAAGGGGGATTGCAATGAAAGTTCTGGTGTTTGGTGGGGCAGGGTTTCTAGGATCCTACGTTGTCGATGAGTTGATCACGCGTGGCCATGATGTCTCTATTTTCGATATCAAGCCATCGCCCTATGTTAATGGAAAAGCCACCATGATTGTCGGTGATATTATGGATGCCGACGCTGTTAGGGCGGCTATTCAAGGCCAGGACGCTGTTTATAATTTTGCCGGCCTGGCTGATCTGAACGATTCCATCGATAAACCGGTCGAGACGGTGACCCTCAATGTTATTGGTAATCTCAATATCCTGGACGCCGCCCGGCACGCAGGCGTGAAGCGCTATATGTATGCGAGCTCGGTTTATGTGTTCTCGCAAAAAGGCGCGTTTTATGGTGCGTCGAAAAAATCTTCCGAATTGATCGTTGAGCAATATGGTGAGCAATACGATATCGATTACACCATTGTGCGTTATGGCTCGGTCTATGGTGAACGCGCCGATGCTAACAATCGAATTTATAGGATCATCCGTGAGGCATTGACGGCAAAGAAAATCAGCTTTCAGGGCGATGGTTCGGAGGAGCGTGAATATGTTCACGGCCGGGATGCCGCAAAGCTGAGCGTCGATGTTTTGGAAGATGATAAATATCGCAATCAGAACGTTATCCTCACCGGCATCGAGCGCTTTCAATATTCCGAGTTGCTATCCTTCGTCAAAGAGATGTTGAACGATGAAGTGTCTATTGAAATGTTGGACCAGGATTATAAGGGCCACTATGTACTGACTGTCTAACGTCAGCGCCTATGGAACAGATTAGCGGTATTGCATAAGAGAGGATTTCTGGTTCATCGTAATGACCCGAAGGGGAATGAAGATGAGA
>Ga0233428_1001317_pt1 | contig 26964 bp, 27 predicted proteins | sample SI_118_April2016_4_FD_179890 | JGI IMG/M metagenome (GOLD analysis project Ga0233428, IMG submission 179890) | Seawater microbial communities from Saanich Inlet, British Columbia, Canada - SI_118_April2016_120_MG | ecosystem: Environmental > Aquatic > Marine > Inlet | place: Canada: British... | reverse complement strand
GCACGATCTGGGTCACCTCGGCGTCACAGACAATTCGTCCGCCGTGGCTGACCAACTTCGACTGCAACGCGGCGATATAGGCCTTGGCCCCGGGCACGACATTGTGCATCCGCGGCACACGATTAGGAGGTTCGGGGCTTGGCCCGTGGAAAGTCAGCCCCATAGCCTCGAGCCATTCCATCGTTGCCGCTGCCTGAGACAGAAAGAAACGCCGCAGGGACTCGTTGTTGCATGCCTCAATACTTGCCGGTGCGAATTGGCCCGCATCGACAGCGTGATCGTCCAGTGTATCTGAGATATTCTGCTGCCGTTGCAACCGAGTCTGGTTTGCTGTGAACGATCCAACCGCGATTCCCGTCGTGCCTCCCAGCACAGACTCGCGCTCGAGGAGGACCGTCGACACTCCATGCTCGGCTGCCGATGCGGCGGCGGCCAGTCCGCTCCCCCCTCCACCTACAACAACGACATCGTATTCGGCATAGTGCCCGACGTCCACGCCGACTTGCCCTTTCGACTCGGCATCGCCTGCACGCCATTGTCCTGCAGTCACACGACGATCGTCACATGGCTGATCGCACCAGCGCGTCCATGCCCATTGACGGCCCGCGACTCGAGTCGATTCTCGCCACTGTGCACAGGGATCTCGAAATGGGCGGGACGTTCTTCCCAGGCACCACCATCAAGACGAATCTCGAAGTGCGCGAGATTTGGCGTCTCCGTATCGAAGTCGACGATGAGAGTATCGCCATCTGCCTGCAGATGCATATGCGTCCTGTGCAGATCCCAGTGAAAATCACCCACGCGATCCGTTTGGCGCGAGAAGTGCGGCAAGGGCAGCGTTTTTTCGTCATGCCACCACAGATACCCGTCATAGTGGTAGGATCCCTGTCCATGCTCGGGCTCCCCTGGCTCTAGCGTCACCGTTTCATCATTGCGCAGGCTGATCATGAAGCGCTCCCACAGGGGGATGCGCGTCGCCACACTGAAACGGTCCTTGGTCTCGGAAGGAGGTTTGGGACTCACCTCGACGTCATCGAAATCGTCGTGCACATACGCCAGATGTGCCTCGAGGGCACTGAGAGGGATGCCATCTCGCTCGAAGTGATAGGTGAATTTCGTCTTGTCATTGCTGTCACCACCAGGGTCCATCGTCACCCATTTGCCGTAGTCATTTGACCAGACTTCGGTGATACAGTGGGCCTGCATGATCTGCGTGCGTGCATAGAAACCAAGAGCTGCGCAGCACTGGGTGAAGACCGTCGCATAGTGCGTGCACATTCCCAAAGCCAGTTGCTGAGATGCCAGCTCGAGAATAACCGGTGCGTCCCAGGGTGGCACATAGGACAGAGGCCCCATATTCCAGCCATCCTCCCACTGCTCACGGACCCACTGTCGCAGCAGCACCAATGCTTCGAATTCCGTCTTCGCCGCGCCTACGACGATGTCGAGGGACCAACGCTCGCGCAGAATCTTGCCGCGCACATCATCTGTCGCCATATGAGCGAAGCGAAACGAGCTACGTACAAGTGGCGTATTGCCGGCATGCTCAGCAATCGTCCAACGGGGTACCTCAGCGCTGTCTGAATCCACTCGCAGGGTCACGCCGCGAACCACGGGCGTCACCGATGGATCCGTCGTGCTCAACAGCAGACGCCATTGACCAAAACGTGAGCCGTCGGTCTCAGTCTCTTGTTGTGGTGTCCACGCACTCCACGTAGCCGGATCGTAGGCGGGTGTGGTGCCCTGTCGCCATTCAACCACACATGACGTGTTTGCTGGGAGATCTGCATCCATGGCCAAGTCGATTTCCGTCACGCGGCCCACAGCAGCGATCGATTGCTGCGCCGCAATCGCCAACAGATCGACCGGTGCAGAGATGACCTCGCCCTCTTCCACATGCTGGTCAAGCCATAATCTGACGACATACTCCCCGTCGCCGCGATCATTCTCACCGATCTCGTCACTGCGCCAGGTTTGCCCTGCATCGTCACTGACGGCACTGCGATCAGGGAGAAAACCATTCTCCATCAGTAAACGCCACTCACCATCTCCCTCAGCACGGAAAACCACATCGTTCTCCCCTTCGCGCAGGTGTTCAACGGGCAGGGGGATACGCTTCCACGCACCCGACCAGTATTCCGGTTCGGCCAAGGAGATCTCGACAGCGTGGCCATTCAGGTCGATACGCAGTGTAGATGCGTCGGCAGGACCGCCGATGTAAGGACAAAGGTGGGCACTTTCGAGAGCAGAGCCGATACTGTTGACGACCAGCGTCTTGCGCGCCCAACGTGTGGACGTCACCAATTCACGATTTCGCGTATTCGTGCGCCCCATCTCGTCACGCAGGGTCACACCCCGTCGCAAACGCAGACAGTCACCCTCTCGCTCAACACCACGTCGCGTCGCTTCAGCGTCGAAGTGCTGTGCCCTGTGCCATTGGCGTTCACCGTGATGTGACATAACTGACAAGCTCCTGGAGGGGCGGGTGAAAGTTCAAATCGGTGCACAAACGACCAGTCAACGCACCAATCGCCGGAAGGACTCTTCCTGCACCTGATTCTCGATGCGGTCGGCGAGATTACCTCGCCGTACCCCCTCTGCAAGCAGCGCAAAGGTTTCCGTCACGACACGTTCTGTATGGTCGAGGGCGGTGACATCTTCATGACCACAATTGAAGAAAAAGCCCGTCGACAAGATCAATCCGCGGCGCGCATTCTCCTGCACGAAGATTGTCGATACGAGCCGGGCCTGCTCTTCATCCGCGCAGTCGAAGCGAATCCCGGGATGCGCGTCCACACCTACGCAGCTTGCAGCCAGACCACTGCTGGCAGCGGCCCGATCAATCCGGGCCCGAAAGTCACTGCCCAGTCTCTCGAACACAGCCGGTGCGTCACGTCGTTCAAGCTCTCCAATCGTCGCGATCGCCGCGGCAATACCCACATTGTCATCCCAATAGGCACTGGAAATGAACATCTGTTCCGATGTGGCCATAATGTCGCCGCGCCCTACAACGGCTGCCATGGGGTAACCATTCGAAATGGCCTTGGCAAAGACAGACAGATCTGGTGTCACGCCCGTGACTTCCTGCACGCCTCCTAGGGAGACGCGCCAACCGCATGATACTTCGTCGAAGATCAGCACAACACCATGGCGATCGGCCAGTTCACGCACACCTTCCAGATAGCCTTCTGGCGGCATCTCGGTGCGCATGGGTTCCATGATGATACACGCCACGTCGCCGTCGCTGGCCTTGAGCTGATCCTCCAGCTTGTTCAGATCGCCATACTCGAAGGGCTCGATCGTTCCCTCCAGTGCCCTGGGAACGCCAATGGGCTCGATGCCGTTGAACAGGTGTCCCTGCAGACCTTCACTACCCAGATTCGCCGCCAGATACCAGTCATGCCAACCGTGATAACCACAGAACAGGACCTTATCGCGGCCCGTGAAGCCACGAGCAATGCGCACGGCCATCGTACATGCCTCGCCGCCCCCCTTGCAGTAGCGGACCATCTCTGCAGAGGGGATCAGCCGCACAAGGGTCTCGGCCAGAGCCAGCGAGTTTTCGTGTACGATGCTATACACGGACCCCTTGTCGATCTGCTCCTTCACTGCCGCATCGACAACGTCATCTGCATAACCGAGAATGATGGGGCCCACAGCACTCATCCAGTCGACGTACTCATTGCCATCCACGTCCCAGATCCGGCACCCCTTGGCCCTCTCGGCGTAGATCGGGCTCACACCCATAGCTCCCCGTGTCGGTCGCCGACTGATCAGTTGTGTCGTGCCAGGGATCAATTTCCGCGCGCGTTCGTAGATCTCAAGGGAGCGGGCGACAGAGTGTGCTGTGGTGGGTGTGCTTGTCATCGATTGCCTCGTCGGAACAAAGTCAGGGGTCTCAAGCGTCGTTATGTGCTGCGGGCCCTGGTGTGGCCGGGTAGCGACCGTCTTCATCCAGGGGGTACAACTGCCGACCCGTATTCGAATAGACTAGATTCCATTCGCTGTGCACACAAGGCTCAGACACCATGTGAACGGCACCCGCCCACGACTCGAAACCGGCGCGGAAGTGAGCGGCCGATTTCACGGCAATCGTCGACATCTCGCGTGGATTGAGCTTCAGCGTGCGCGCGAAGGCCGTACAGAAGGGTTGTTCACGTTGCGATACGAGCACAACGTGGACGCCATCCTGTTCGATATGTGCTGAGGGCCCCATCCAGCCTTCCAGGCCCTCGTACATAGGGCCATCGTAACGAAACTTCCCCTCGGACGAGACAGCGACTACCTGCGCTTTCATCAACACAGGTTCGCCCTGCATAGGAGAAGACTTGGCGCCGACGGCAAGTTCGATCTGCGCCCCCTCCCCCGCTTCCAGGCATTGGGCGACGGCCTCCTGGTCGACGATGTAGAGAACGCACGCATCCCTAAGGCCGCGCTCAAGGAACGTCCTTAGCACTCCCGTACTATCGCCTGGGGAACCACCGCCCGTATTGTCATCACGGTCTGCCAGCACCAGTGGACGAGGTGGATGATCTCCGAGTTGATCCAGCGTCATCGCCGTCGTGAATCTTGGAAAATGCCACTCGGCCCGTCGCGCCCAGATCCATTCACCCAGTTCGTCCGCCAAGCGCTGCGCCAGATCAACGTCGTCATCGGTCACCACATAGACAGACGCCCCCAGACAGGGCACATCGGCGAGCGGAAAGCACGTGGCAATCGAGGCGCAGACCACACCGGGTAGCGCTTCGATGCGATGCAATTGCGCGATCGCCTCTGACATCGGTTGGTGTGCCGTCACCTGGTTCATCCCCCAGAGCATGGGAATGCGGTGCACCGCCATCGTCGGCCTCAGTCCCTCATGGACGATCCGCATCAGAACATCTGCACACTCACGACCTCGTTCGGCCATGTCGATCTCCGGATATGTCTCGCGGCCGATCAGCACGTCTGCCGCGTCGATCATCTCCTGAGACATATTCGTATGGATATCTAGCTGTGCGAGAAGCGGCACGTCGTCACCAACCACGTCACGCACCGCTCGCAGGACATGACTCTCCGTATCATCGATACCCTCCACCGCCATCGATCCGTGCAGTTCCAGCAGCACGCCGTCCACGGATCCGGCCTGACGTAGTTCGGCGAGCAACTCTGCGAGAATTTCATCGAAGAGCACTCGTGGTGTGCGACCACTCGGATGCGGTTCGGCGAAGTAGGTAGGGACGAGCTCAAAACCGTGAACTGCCGCGCCCTCGATAAAGCCACCGATCGGTGTATTGGTACCGGTAAAGGTGTCGATGATCGCCTGCCCCCGTTGTAAGCCACCCAGTCGATCCTCATAGTCTTGCCGGGTCGTGGGAACGGGAGTGAAGGTGCTGGTTTCGTGGCTGATCGCACCGATAGCAACACGCATGAAGTCGGCTCCAATTGGATGGATGTAGCTGGGCTCAACGGCTCGAGTATACAGTCCCCTCTCTGGTGGCGACAGATCAGGTGACGCAACCGATGCGAGCCCCTACCATATGCGCTCAAACCAGACCTGGAGGTGGGCGTGTTCTTCGAAGGTATTGAGAAGTTCCGACAGCGATTGATCGATGGGGAGAACCTGTGTGGGATCAGTGTCTATACGACCGACCCACAGGTAACAGAAGCCATCGCCGACAGTGTCGACTTTGTCTGGATCGATCTGGAACATGCCGCCATGGGGATCGAGGCTTTGCGCGGCCATCTGCTGGCTGCACGCGCGGCGTTGTGCCGTCGTTGTGCGCACGGCGAGCTCCGACATCGCCTCGATCAAGCCGATTCTCGATGCCGGCGCACCAGGCATCGTCGTCCCGCAGGTCGCCTCCGCCGAGGAGGTCCAGCATGTCGTCGACGCCTGCCGTTACCCGCCTCAGGGCCAGCGCGGCTTCGGCCCCTTCGTCCCCACTGACTATGGTCGCAAAGAGGCCGGTTACGTTGAACGGGCCAATCGCGCTGTCTTCGTCGCCGTCATGATCGAACGCAAAGAGGCGGTGGATGCCATCGACGAAATTGTCGCCATCGACGGCCTGGATTCCATCGTCATCGGTCCCATGGATCTGTCTGGATCCATGAACGTACTGGGCCAGGCAGATCACCCGGACGTTGTCGCCGCTATGGAAAAAGCGATCGCTGCAGCGAAGACGAAGAATATGCCCGTCGGTTCCGGCATGCCCGCCGATCCTGCCTTCGCCAGCAAACAGGCGGCGCGTGGGATTCAGTGGATGCAGGTTGGCGTAGACCTCTCATATCTGGCAAGCAGCGTCGACGCGACGATGAAATCCCTTGGCGAGGCTCTCCGTGACGCCTGATTTTCTGCCTCTGCAGAGGGTGGATCGTCGCGCATGAAGCGATACGCTGAGGCGGATCTTCGCCAGGTTGGCATGGACCTTCTGGCCGCGTGTGACACCCCGTCTTCTGAAGCACAACTCGTCGTCGATCATCTTGTCGAAGCGAGTCTCATGGGGATCGATTCACACGGCGTCGTGCGCTACGTCATGTATGTCGAAGAGTGTCTGCAACAGCGCATCCGGCCCGGGGCGCCAATCACCATCGAACGAGAGACACCGGGGCTGCTGGTCGTTGATGGTGGCAACAACTTCGGTCAGGTCGGTGCCTACCGCATGGTGGAGGAGGTGCAACGCAAGGTGGTCGACACGGGAATCGCCTTCGCCGTAAGCCGGCGCTGCCATCATGTAGGCAGACTCGGCGCCTACCCTCAGAAACTCGCCGAGGCGGGTCTCTTCGCCTTCGCCGTTGCCAACAGTCATGCTGCCGGCCACTTCGTCGTTCCCTGGGGGGGCCGTGAAGGTCGTCTGGCGACAAATCCCCTCGCCTGGGCAGCGCCCGCCAAGGATCATCCGGTGCTGCTTGATATGTCAACAAGCATGACACCCGAGGGCAAGGTGCGCACGGCGCTACATGCAGGCGAGCAAGTCCCTGAAGGTTCGATCATCGACGCGCAGGGCCAGCCGACGACAGACCCTGCCGAATTCTACGGCCCACCACGGGGGGCGATCCTGCCCTTCGGCAGCGATCTCGGTTATCGGGGCTTTGGCCTGGCGCTCCTGGTGGAAATCCTCGGCAGCACCATCGCCGGCGAGGAACTGACAGACAGTTTTCGCTATGTGAATGGCTTTGGCCTGCTCGCCATCGACGCCGGTGGCCTGGCGGGCGATCGCCAGCGCTTTGCGAGCCTCGTCGATGCCCTGTCAGCGTATATGACGGATACCCCTCCTGCTCCGGGACATGAGGAAGTCATCATGCCGGGCACCCGCGAGTTCCGCCGCCTCGAAGAACGTCGTGTCACCGGCATCCCCCTCGCCGACGAAAGCGTGCGCCAGATCATCGACGTCGGCGCCCGCGTCGGCGTGCATGTTGAGCTGACGCCTCAGCGGTAGCGCTCTTCGAACACGGAAACGGCGGTGCGTACGGTGGTCAGCGCCATGTCGACTCTGCCATCGAAGGTGCCAAACATCCCCATCTCGGTGCCAAATGCCAGGCCATATTCACGAGAACAGTAGTCCATCAGATTGAAACCCTCGCCTCTGCGTGTCGCGTCGAGCCAGAAAACGGCCTGTTCGGACATGTCGAACCACTTTGACGGCGCATCTTCCTCCGTCGCCAGGGCCGCACCGGACGCGGCGATCGCCTGGATCGTCGCAGTTGCCGCCTTCTGCTCCCAGATCTGACTCTCTGGATCGGGCTGGGTCCGTGCCGAAAGCCAGAATCGATCATCCATCCCCGCTGACTCGTGCAGGTCAAAACTGATCCCCGGTCGCACCTCATCCAGCAATTGCCGCGTCACACGCGGCTCAACGGGTGCCCATGCCGTATCGTGAAATCGATTGATGTGCAGAATCTCGCCCTCAAGGGAGACGATCAGCGTATAGGCGCGATCGAAGAGATTCGTTCCTTCCACCCCGATCTGCCCCGCAGGCTGATACACCCGCCTGCCAAGCAAGGGAGCCAGGATCTCCGGTTGATCTCGATAGATGGCTCGCATCCGACCGTAGCCGTAGCCCTGCGGGTTCTTACGCTTCGGCCCCGCCCGGAACTTGGTCTCACCATCTTCGACGACCTCTCCCTTCGTCTCGGGCCGGGCGCTGGCGTAGCCGTAATCGCCAATCAGCACGAGGAGGAAGTCGTCGTCCTCGAACAGGATATCCCCCGTGCTACGCATGAGTTCCTCCAACTCATCGAAATCGTCGAAGGAGGGCAACTCACCCAACCCCAGACTCAAGGCATGGGCAAACCCATCGTGTCCCACAGGATCCCGTGTGGGCACGACAAACACCTGATGCTCCGTATCCAGTTCGTCGATCAATTGCACAGCCGCCGAAACACCGGCGTGCTCGGTAGAGTGACTACCGGCGGTGATAAAGACACCCGGCGTCTTGTCGCCACCCCCCCGAGCGACCACGATGGGTGCCCCATCGACGGTATTGCCCAGCGTCGTGACATCCTGCGACCGGCGCAGAACATCCGCCAGCAAATCATCATAGGTCTCATAGATCGTCGCCATCTCGTCTCCTTTTCAAGCCAGCCGTTGCATGCAAGCCGATGCAGTATTTGCCGAGATCTGAAATTCTGCCTGGCCAATCTCCGATTGGCCCAAGCCATCTGAATGACAACGCCGTAGTCTGGCGTTGCTTGTCAGATGGCCGTCCATCCCCCATCGACCAGTAACGTGTGGCCCGTGATCATCGCCGCCGCATCGCTTGCCAGAAAGACGACGGCACCGACAATATCCTCCGGTTGCCCCACACGCCCCTTGGGAATCCGCTTCAATAGATCCTCTCGCATGACAGGATCATCGAAGGTCGCTTGGGTCAGAGGTGTGAGGATGAAGGTAGGTCCTATGGCATTCACATTGATATCGTGCTCGGCCCATTCCAGCGCCAGGACCCGTGTCAGATTGACGACGCCGGCCTTGCTGGAGCAATAAGCCGCACGTTTGTAGTAACCGACGACGCCATTGATCGACGCCATGTTGACGATGCGCCCACCGCCATGATCGCGCATATGTCGGCCACATCGCTGCGACAAGAAGAACAGGCCCTTGAGATTCACGTCCTGCACCTGATCCCAGTCCTGCTCCGTCAGATCAAAGGCATCCGCAGGAATATTGACCCCCGCATTGTTCACGAGGATATCAATTCCACCGAGGCCCTCGATCGCGTCTGCGACAAAGGTGTCGATGCTGTCGGTCTGCGGTAGTGCCAATGGCAGCGGCACGGCCTTTTGGCCATTCAACTCGATCGCCTCGCAGACTTCCTGCAGCGAGTCGAGTCGATCCGGTAGTTCGCTCAAGGCCACGTCAGCGCCCGCTTCAGACAAGGCGATGGCCACGGCACGTCCGATACCAGAACCGGCCCCCGTGACGACGGCCCGTTTCCCATCCACTCGCAAACTCGGTAAGACGTTTGTCACCTGGACTGCTCCTCGCCTCGAACCTTCACATCCAGCAGACGCTCCCACACCTTGATCATTGCCACCTTCGCCTCCTCGCCAAATCCTTCCGCCAGGGCCATGCGATAGGTCTGCATCGCCCCCGATGCGACCGGCATCGGTGCATGTTGTTCATTGGCTCGTTCAAATAGTGTGGTCATGTCTTTATAGGCGCTGGCCATAGGATAGCCCTGATCGTATCGCCCCAGTAAAGCGCGTTGGGAGTGATAGTCAAAGCCAAAACTCTGTCCCGACCCGGTGGAGACCACCCGACAGACCTTCTCTGGATCCAGACCGAGTCGCACCGCCAGAGGCAACATCTCCGCCATCGCCGCAATGGAGATGTTGTAGAGGACATTGTTCGTCATCTTCATCAGCTGTCCTGCACCAGACGGACCCATATGCAGAACCAGTTCACCCAGCACATCAAACAAGGGCTCGCACTCGGCGAAGGCCTGCTCATCGCCACCAACCATGATCGTCAGCGTCCCCTCTGCTGCCCGCGTCTCCATGCCACTAACCGGCGCATCGAGCAGCGCGATAGAGGACGCCTGCAGCCGCGTCGCCATCTCCTGTGTCTTGTCGGGATGGGTCGTACCGCAGTCGATGACGATGGACGCCGGTGCCAGCACTGACACAAGCCCCTCAGGGCCGAACAGAACCTGCTCGACGACCTGCACATCGGGCAGTGACAGAATCACCCGTTTGCAGGATCGACCGAGGCTCGCCACATTCTCTGCCACCACGGCGCCGTCATCTACCAGTTTCTGACGAGCATCGGGGTGAATGTCATAGACCTGTAGATCCACATCGTTGGCCAATAAGCGTGCGGCCATGCCACTGCCCATCGAGCCCAGTCCTATGAAACCGACCGTTGTTTCCTGATCTTCGATCACGCTTTGATCCTCCATGCTGATACTCTACACACTGGCCCCGGGCCAAGAAATTCGATGAGCAAGAGTCGCATTCGCCAGCTCGACACCGACGCCCTCGATGATGACCAGCGTCGCGTATACGACACGATCGTCGCCAGCCGTGGAAATGCTCACGGCCCCTTTCGCATCTGGCTCCACAGCCCGGAGATGGCCGACCTCGCTCAGCAGCTGGGAGAATACGTTCGCTACCGTTCGCGGCTGGAACCCCGTTTCAGTGAACTCGCCATCCTCGTTACATCTCGTGCCTGGGATTGTCAGACCGAATGGTCACTACACGAACCACACGCCATCGAAGCAGGTCTGGCACCGGAACTGGTCGAGGCGGTTCGCCTCTCCCAGTATCCAGAATTCGAGCGTGAAGACGAACAGAGCATCTACGACTTCGCCGCTGAGCTGGTCTACAATCGCTTCGTCCAGGAACGCACATTTGCCAATGCCGTCGACATCATCGGCGATGCAGGTGTGGTCGATCTCACGGGACTGGTCGGCTACTACTCGATGGTCGCCATGACCCTGAATGCATTTCAGGTCCCTCTGCCAGAAGGCACAAAACCCCTGCTCGTCGACTGTCCCACCTTTCGCTGATCCTGCTCTCTATCCCGCAGGCAGACCGGCGATCAGTTCGTCAGACGTGACGGAATATTTTCCAAACATCTCGAGGATCTTCACTGCCCCCCGCGTCTGCCACAACTCGGCGTGGGTCTCAGATGACTCCATGCCCGTCGTACAGTCGCGAACAAGGACGATATCGTATCCTCGACGGGACATATCGAGGGTACCGTAGTCGCGGTGCAAGATGCAGGCATTCGTATTGAAGCCCGCATAGATGAGTGTCATCACCCCTTCTTGCTTGCACCACTGATGCAGTTCCTCGCCTGTGGCAATGACAGGCTCATCGCCAAGGGGCTGGACATCGGGATGCAAGCCCTTCTTCGCCCGAATCCCCTCACGTTCTGCATCTCTCGGCTCCTGTGGCAACGCGTAGGCGGCGAACTCGCCCTGTCGTCGGCGGAACTCCGCTGGCGGCCAGGACGCCTCGTCAGGCCAGGTCTGTTTGTCCCAGCCCTCCAGCTGTAGCCAGTTCGGGTGCCCTTCTGCCTGTTCCGGAGACGGTGCGTGCACCAGCTGAATCCCTGCGCCACGACAGGCTTTAACCAATGGCAACAGATTCTGCTGGATGATCTTCTCCGACCGCGCATGCGTGTCCTGCAAGTAGTGGCGATCCCACACGTCCAGTAGCACCACAGCGACTTGTGAGAGGGGCAGATCCCAGTCGAGGTGCGCTGTGGTCGTATTCGCCTCGATCCAATCGACACCTGGATCGACGTGCCAGCGATGGTATTGGGCATGTACTTTCCAGCACTTCGCGTCGGTCATGGTGTCTGTTTCATGGGGTCTGGCTTTCACCTTGTTGCAAGTCAATGGCACGAGCAATCATCGCTTCCGCTTCGCGCGCGTCAAAGGGCTTCTGCAGGGACAGATCGAATGACTCGAGACGAGGATCCTGCGGTGCGAGGGACCAACCCGTCATCAACACCGTCGTCAGATCGCAGTCGAGTTTGGCCTGGCGAGCAACCTCGTCACCTGTGAGTCCTGGGATACCCAGATCGAGAATGGCGACGCCGTATCTGCCCGACCGCAGTCGTTCGAGTGCCAAATCGCCACGATCGATGACATCAGGGTGATACCCTAGACGACGAACACAATCCTCCAGGACCATCGCCACGATTCCTTCGTCCTCGGCGATCAGAATCCGACGACCTGCGTGCTCATCGGGAACGGCCTCTACCGTGGTGATCTCTACAGGCGGTGGCCCGTCCCATGCAGGAATGCGTATACGAAAGGTCGTGCCCGCCCCAGGTTGGCTGTCGACGGAAACATCGCCACCCCAGTCACGGATCGCACGATAGGCTGTGGCCAGTCCCAATCCTGATCCCACATCAACCTTGGTCGTAAAAAAAGGCTCGAAGATCCGTCGTTGCACGGCCTCATCCATCCCGGCACCATCGTCGCTGACGGTGATGAGCAAGGACGACTCATCCGCAGCGAGCGTGGAGAGTGACAACTGCCCCCCTGCTGGCATGGCATCGACACTATTGAAGATCAGATTGACAAAAATGTCGTGCAGTCCCGTGGGATCTGCCTTGGCCAATGGCACAATCCCCAGATCCGTCTGCAGATCGATGATCACACCACGGCGAACCGCCTCGTCCTGCCAGCGCGATCGCGCCGCCTCTACTGCCTCCAGAAGTACTGCATTGACATCTACCGCCTGCGTCGGCTCCGCATGATCACTTCTGCCTGAGCGACTTAGTCTTGCCACCAGGTCCTGCGCTCTTTGGGCAGCAGCAACGATGATATCTGCGTCACGTCTCAAGTCCGAGGACTCGCCGTCGCGCAGGCGTTGCGCGGGAGCCATAATGCCGATCAAGATGTTGTTGAGATTGTGGCTGATACCCGATGCCAGTTCATGCGCTGCACCCAATCTCTGCGCCCGCACGCGCTCTTCCTCTGCTTCTTTGCGCAATGTCAGATCGTGCAGAACGATCAGATCACCACGACGCTCGCCGCGGCGATCGTGAACCGGCGACTGCAGCACTTCATAGGTCCGGCGCTCGTCGCCGTCGCCAACGACCAGTTCCTGCTCCGCGTCCAGATTGCCGAGTGTCACCTCTGGCACTGTCGAAAGCAGATCGCGGCCGATAAGTTCACCTGCATTTCGCCGAAGAATCTTCTCGGCGGCGCGATTGACATCGATGATGAGACCATTGATCCCAATGACGATGACCCCCTCCCACAAACCCTCGACAACCATGTCGCGTGCCACGGGCACAACGTCAAGAAAGTGCAACCGCAACAGACCAAAAGCGACGGCGATACTCACCAGGGAGAAAGCGAAGGGCGTCAGGTCCAGATGCGGGAAGGGACTCAGTCCCGACAGATAGATCGCATTTGCGATCCACGGTGCCAATGTGCCAACGAGGACGAAAAATGCCTGTGCTTTGTAGAGAAAGGGGGACCGCAGGATCACCGGCACAAGCATGAAGGTGCCGAGTAGCATCATGACATAGGCGTAGGCCGTGTGGATCCAGAAGAACGTGCCATACTGCCATTCGACCAGAATCGAACCACCGACATCTATCTGATTCGCCCCCACCCGCAGATACGGATAGATCTCACTTCCCCAGGCAAGAAAGATCACCATCGCAGGTTCGATGAAGAGCAGGGCGATCAGCCAGCGTGGCAGCCAACGTCCACGCCCGGTGAACTGGATAGTGAAGACAAACCACAAGACCGGGACCACCGGTATGAAGATGTATTCGACATTCGCCCACAGCATCTGGGCCGGCAGATTGCTGCACGAGAGCTCGAAGGCATAGGCCAAATTCCAGCCGGAGATTGCCGCAAACAGGCCCGTCGCCGCCATCGAGCCTGTTGATCGCCGACGACGAAAGACGAAGGCAGTCAGCACCAGACAGGCGAAGGACGTGATCAGCAGGAAGGGAGTGTAGGGCGTGAACTGCCAGTCCATCTCAGGCAGACTCCCCTGCCCTCAGCAGATCAGCCGTGGTGATCGTGTAGCCGACGCCTACTTCGACGTCACGAGCCGTGGCGTCCGTTATGCTGAACTCATCCACCGTATCCGCCATTTCAATCGCCGTCGTCGCGTCTCTCACGAGCACCACATCGTAGCCGCGCCCTGCCATGGCTCGCATACCGTAGTCACGATGCAAAACACACATGTTGGCGGCAAAACCAACGTAGAACAGTGTGTGCACCTGACGAGCACTCAGCAGACGATGGAGTTGATCTCCATCGAAGATGACCTGATCGCCCTCAGCGGGCTCCACTTCCTCGATCACTCCGCGCTCGACGATGATGCGCTCAAACTCCTCATCACGGTCATCCTGTGGACGTGCCAGATCAGCATAATCACCGGTCTTGGCACGAAACTCACTTGGCGGCCACAGATCGGCTGGTGCCGACGGACGCCGTGGTCCAGCCTCCTCAGGGACCAGATGGGCATAGCGAGGTTCACAACTCGGACTGGGTGCGTGAATAACCTGCCCGCCACGATCAGAGAAAGCGCGCATGAGTGGCGCAATGCGTTCTCGCGTGATCTGCGCCCCTCGCGCCAGATGTGTTGTGATATAGTGCTCGCTCCAGACATCCACGAGAATCAGCGCCGTATGCGCCGCCGGCAGACGCCAGTGCAACTGCCGCCGATGGAAGCGACTCTCCGTCATCTGTGACAATCGTGGCAGGTGGTAGAAATCCACATGCAGATCCCAGATGTGACTCATACGGATTTTCCCACACTCTCTCGACCGACTCTACAACGCCAGAAGCTCATTGTGCGCCTCGATCCGCCGTGACCGGCTGTAGTGATAGACTGAGAGATTTTCGGCGACCTGAATAGGTTCACGAATCAGCAGCTCCGCCCAGCTGTCGCGATGAAAGGCGATGAAGGCCAGCTGCAATCCCTGAATCAGATCTTCGAAAGCCAGCGATGCATCTACGACCAGAACAGGACCCGTATCTGGCTGCGTGAAGCCTTCATCATCATTGGCGTTGACTGTTTTCACCGGATACTCAAGAGTGATCTGGTAGGGTTCATCCTCGTAGTGTGTCCGCGCCACGACGACCCGGTTGTCCAACACGGCCTGCGCTGACCCGGCTCGATCGAGCAAATCAGCCTTGGCGTGGGTCACATCGATGCGGGCGCTCTCGTAGACATCTGCCGTGCGACAGACCTGCCGCTCTGGCTGCATGCCCAATTCGGGTGGATGAAAGGGTATCTGCTTACCAGCGATCTCGTAGGTCTTGATGCCGATCGCTTCGCCGTCATCGCTCAGGACCTGGATGAAATCTGCATTCGGTTGTGGCCAGATGTTCTTTTCAGCACCGACGGCTTCCGTCTTGCAGCTGTTACCCAGGGCAAATTGACGCTGACGTCCATCCGCACGCACCGTGCAGAGACAGTCGAGGGGCATGCGAGCATTGTTGGTCGGATAGGGTGGCGGCACGGTGACGGTGCCGAGTGGCAACTTACTCGTGTCGATTCTCCACCAAAGGAAGGAGCGCGCAAAGTCGATGGCCTGAGTGTCGACAACCTTCGTCATACCGTCGTAAATCCACCGTCTACCATCAGCGTCGTCCCTGTTACATAGGCTGACGCATCCGATGCGAGGAACACAACCGCGCCTTTGATATCGTCGTTCTCAAGCATCCGGCCCACGGGCACCCGCTTCTTGTAGCTGTCGACAAAAGGACCAGGCTGGTCGTTGTAGTAACCCCCCGGGCAGATACAATTCGCTCTGACGCCCTGCTTGCCATAGTAGTTGGCCAGATAACGCGTGAAGTTGATCATCCCCGCCTTCACAAAGGTGTAGTCCGGTGGCTGCTTCATGTCGGTCCCCTCGTACAGAGAAGGATCATTGGCGACAACACCATAGATGCTGGAAATGTTGATGATCGAACCACTACCCCGCGCCGCCATGGCTGGCAGGAAGGCCTTCGACATGGCGAAGAGCCCGACCATATTGCCCGACGCACTGAACTCCCAATACTCGGGTGTCTGCTCTTCAAAACTTCCACCTCGAGCGACAACGGCACTATTCACCAATACATCAACATCACCGAAGCGTTCGTGCACCTGCTCACCCAGTCGCTGAATCGAGTCGGCGTCGGTGATGTCCACGGTCATGGCATGCGCATCGTAGCCCTTGTCCGTCAGTCCCTTGGCGAATTTCTCATTGGCCTCGAGGGAACGAGATGCACAGATCACCGTCGCCCCCGCCTCCGCCAGACCTTCGCTCAGACTACTGCCGAACTGCGGACCCGAGCCACCTGTGACGACGGCGACGCGGCCCTGCAAGGAGAAACGGTCGAGAATTCCCATCACTCACCTTTCAGTATTGGTCGTTTCAGTGTTGATCACGCCGTGGCAGAATCGGCTGTGCTTTCAGTTCACGGATCAGATCGACGAGGCCATCCACAGCCGCTTCCAACCATGCCTCGCCTTTTTCAGGTGTCGCTTTGCTTGCATCCCCCATCACACCACTCGCCGTCTGCGAACTCCAGTAGGGCACGAGTCGTGCACCCGAACCTTGAGGATGCGTACCTGCAAGAAGATCGGTGCGGAAGCTGTCCTGCATGGGCGAGCGTTCGTCCACGGCCTTGTCCATCTCGACCAGCTCTGGTCTGAGGGCCAGATACAGGGCCGTCTCGTATTCGCCACCATGCGATGTGCCACCATAGTCGGAATCTCGCAACTCGGCACCCGCTGTCTTTGCTTTGCGCAGATCCCAATGACTCACTGACGCACAATACGTCTTTCCTTCGTTGGCGAGCACCGTCAATCGTGCCGCCAGATCCAGGGGGGACGCATTGGACCCGTGACCATTGACGATCAGAATGCGCTCAAAACCGTGATGCGACAGACTCGTGCAGACATCCCGCACATATTTGATGAACGTATCCCACTCGATCGTCAGCGTGCCGTGGAAGTCCATGTGATGGGGACTGTAGCCGTGGGGAATCGCTGGCGCCAATACCGCCTCGTCAGCGATGCGCGCCACGGCGCGCTCACAGATTCCCGTGCACAACACGACATCTGTGTCTACGGGCAGGTGCGGACCATGATCCTCATAGGTCGCCACGGGCAGCACCGCCACCTTGCCCGCCTGGGCGGCGTCACGGATCTCATTCCAGATCATCTCAGCGAAACGGTATTTTGCCATATCATCAACTCTCAGTCGATTTCCAAGAAGGCGAGGAAACTAACACATCCCCTTGGGGAGTGCGATGTATGGCAGCATGCATGACCGGCCCTCACGCCTTGTCCACTTTCTACCGGTTGTGCCCAGGCCGGGCGAGACACATTGACGGGCCTACCTGCAGCAACGCTTCTTCACGACGTATGGAGTCCCAACGTTCCCACCCACCCACGGACCAATGGCAGCCCATCATGCCCGAACGAACATTCGCTCTGCGAGCTGTCCCTGGCTTCTACGCCAGCTCCCCTGGAATCCAGATCGCTGCCCAGATCAGCGACACCGCCACCGATGCGGACCTGCAATTCCTGCAACAACTCGGTGTCGAGTGGGTCATGGTGGGGATTGCCGACAATGCAAACCAGCATGTCGACCATTACAAGGCACTTGTGCAGCGTGTCGCCGCATATGACCTGGCGATCTATCGCATCTCCGACCAGCGCGTCCACAATGTACCAGAGATTACGCTCAATCTACCCGGACGTGACGAAAAGGTCGAAGATCTGTGTCAATTCATCCGCAATATCGGCGCCGCCGGTATCCACTATCACACGTACGCTCACATGGGCAATGGCATCTGGAGCAGCGGTCGCACGCAAGGACGGGGTGGCATGGATGCACGACGTCTCGACATCAACGATGCCACCGGTCGCTGGGATCAGGCCACCTACGAAGGCGGTGGCCTGACCCACGGGCGCGAATACACTGAAGAGGAGCTGTGGGCGAATTACGAATACATGATTCGACGTGTCGCGCCCGTCGCTGAAGAGGCGGGCGTCTTCGTCGGCATTCATCCCGATGACCCCCCTGTCTATCCTCTGGGCGGCATCCCGCGGTGCATGTTCGGCAACTTCGCCGGCTACAAGCAGGCGATGGATATCGCTGACAGTCCGAACATCGGCGTCTGTCTCTGTGTCGGCTGCTGGCTCGAAGGCGGCAAGCAGGGCATGGGAGGCAGTGTCGAGGAGGCCATTGCCTACTTCGGCTCTCGCAGCAAGCTTTTCAAGATCCATTTCCGCAATGTCAGCAATCCCATGCCGGAACCGTGGTCAGAGACACTGATGGACGATGGCTATCAGGATATGCATCTGGTCATGCGAGCTCTACGGGAAGTCGAATTCGATGGCGCCATCATTCCCGACCACATCCCTGCTCTACATGGCGGCCACAATGCAGGTGTCGCCTATTCCATCGCCTACATGCGCGCCTTGGTGCAAGCGGTGAACAACGAACATGGGGGGCCGAAATGACGCTGCGCTTTGGTGTCATCGGCACGAGTTGGATGAACACCTTTCACATGCGGACGATCAACAGCCACGACCGGGCCAATGTGCACGCCATCTGCGGTCGTGATGCCGGCAAGGCAGCCAAGGTCGCCGCCGAGAATGACGTACCGCATGTACACACGGACTATGGCGAGCTCATCGACCGTGGAGATCTCGATGCCGTCGTCATCGGCACACCCGACCATCTGCACCACGAGATGGTGCTGCGCGCCGCCGCGGCAGGCCTGCACGTGGTCTGCGAGAAACCACTGGCCCAGTCTCTCGAGCAGGCACGGGAAATGGCGCAGGCCGTCGAGTCAGCGGGCCGCAATGGCATGACCTTCTACACCTATGGCTGGCTCCCCCACTACCAGCGACTCAAGCAACTGAGTCAGGAGTACGTCGGTCGGATTCTATCGGCTGACTTCAAATACCTGACGCCCGGTGTCCCTGAAGACTCGGCGTATGATTGGCATTACGATCCTCGTCTGGGAACCGGCATCCTCGGCAATCTTGCCTCCCATGTCATCTATCTCGCTGGGGCCATCGTGGGCGATATCGAATCCGTCGCCGCCATGACAGCGGTTCAATTCAATCGACTTGGTGAGACGAACGCCGACGTAGAGCAACTTCCTGATTCCGTCACGATGGTGGTCCGCTACGCCGGTGGTGCACTCGGGTCGATCCAAGCCGGCTATAGCGTCGCCCCAGGCGGCCAGGAGCAGCTGGTAACCATCCATGGGGAGGAAGGCACGCTGCAGGCCTCGCTCGATGACCCTGGTGGTATTCAGCTACGCGGTGGCAGGTCAGGCGACGACCTGGCCCTGATCGCCGGCACCGATGATCTGTGGGACGGGATCGACCTGTCGCAGGATCAACAGGAACGCTTCATCGAGTACTACACGTCTCGTCCTGTGGGTATTCGGCGATTCATTGACGACATTCACTCTGATACGCCTTCAAGACCAAGTCTGCAGGACGGTGTGCGCGTTCAGGCTGTGCTGGAGGCTGCGAGGCTCTCCGCGCAAACGGGTCGGACCCAAGACGTAGTCCAGATCAACTGAGGGTTACTATCTTGATGGCCTGACGCGCAAACTCGAGGATGGGAATCAAGCATGGCCGCACACCCGCAGATCCGCTTGTCTGACGAACAGATGGCGGCATATCAGACCGAGGGCTTCGTCGTGGTAGAAGATCTGCTACCTCCGGAGCAGGTTGTAGCTCTGCGACAACGAATCGTCGACTACACACATGGCGGTCGAGAGCCCGGCGGCATCAAGATTCAGGTAGAGCCACGGGTAACGCGGGGAGAGCTGAGCGTCGATCATCCCGGCGATGGGATCCGCAAGATTGATCAACTCGTCGAAGAGGACGATCTATTTCGAGATCTCGGCTTGCACGACAACATCGTCGGCATCATCGAGCAACTTCTTGGACCCGATCTCAAAATGTTCCGTAATGCGCTGTTGCTGAAGCCGCCGCGCGTGGGGTCGCAGAAGGGCATGCATCAGGACTCACCCTACTGGCCGATTCAACCGATGGAGCTGTGCTCCTGTTGGTTCGCGCTGGATGATGCAACAGCCGAAAATGGCTGCATGGCGGCGATCCCGGGTGGTCATATGGCAGGCCACCTGCCACATGTGCGAGTGACGGATGACTTCGTCGTCGATGAAAGCGCCTATGAGCCTGACACGGCGGTCATGGCGCCCGTACGAGCAGGAGGAGGAATGTTTTTTCACTCTCTGGTCCCTCACGCGACGACACCGAATCAGTCGGACAACTGGCGCCGGGCCATCGCTCTCTCCTACATGTCGGCGCGATCCCGCTATACGGGGGAAGGTGCCCCACCCACCTACTTTCCGATTCGCGGACGATCCTTCCCGGGGTGTGTGAGATAACGCGTCCCAATGTCGCTGAAAAATTGCCCCATCTCCCGGCGGTGGCATTCGACCTGCTCACCCGTGCAGCCGTAAGCGCGACGTCCGTATTCTTCTGTCTCCTCGCCCAGGATCTGTCCCACGAAACCGGTATAGCTGAATCCATAGATCGTGGCGGCAATCGCGAGAAAAGCCTGCTCAACAGCTGCGGCGTCCCCATCCCAGCCAACATCCCTTAGTCCCTCCAGATAACCCGTCAGGATCGAGTCGGCCAGATAGCCCGCTTCGTCCATGCGCCCACGGAAGAACCAGTGGATACTGCTGCCCAGAAGGCGAGCCGGATCATCAGCCAACGTCGCCAACCCCACACACTCCCAGTCGATGGCGACCGTCTGTTGCGGATACTGCGGCGCGTCGTAGAGATTGCGGCCACTCGTGTCACCGTGACCGAGACTCAGTGGCACCGATGCGTGAACTTCACTCACCAGTTGCTCACGACGTGACCACAGATGCAGCAAGGCCGTGGTCGTGTCTTCACTGTAGACGGCGAGCACACGCGGGTCCGTTCGGTGCGCCTCGAGACGTTCGAGACCATCTCCACACCACTCGAGATATCGGTGCCACTGATCGCGGAAGAGGAAGTCTGCGTCGGGTACCTTGTTCTCGACCACATAGTGGCCATTGAACTGACCAAGATGCCGGGCGGCCAAGCCATATCGCTCGATAGACCAATTCTCCGACCACAGATCCCCTACATCTTCGAGCCACAGACCGCACTCAGTGGGCGATGCCCAGTCGATGTCGAGACACCGAGCAGCACGTAGACCCGTTTCCACGCCACCGAGCAGGTCACTCTCATAGAGCAGGACCTCCCGTTTCCAAATGGGGTCAGTCGCAGCGCGGAGGGTTCCATCTTTGGTGATATTCCGATAGATCTTGTGGAATACACTGACCTGGCCGCCACCTGACACGCTCTCCACATCGAGCACCACGCGATGCACGTCAGATCGACTCGTACCACTCGTGATCGGCGTGGCAACGCAGGCACGGACCCTTATCGTCGGATCACCGGAGACTTCGCGTGCAACCCGCTGCAGGACAGCGGACTCAAACTCTGGGGCGGTGTCGATCACGGGTATCCTGAACTTGGGGGGATTCAGCAGGTGTAGACCACTTGGCCGCGCTACAGGTGCCAGTCAACCAGGTATCTGTCAACGTCGCGATCGGGTTTGTTCAATGTCAATGTCTCTCGCGTCGCCCCCTCGCGATGCCGCCCGTCTTGCACTTGCTGACCCGCTCTCTCAGGGCAACCTCATTACATTTCGCCAGCGGTACATCTCGTGAAGCCGATCCCAGACAGGCACCCTCCATCTGGAGTTCCCATGCCAAGAGCACCCTTCAACGCATTCACATTTCCCTATCGCAATACACGGGATGGGGACGTCGAATACGCCCTTCTGAAAAGGTCAGATGCCGGAATCTGGCACGGTGCCTCCGGTGGTGGCGAAGATGACGAGACACCGCTCGAGGCAGCGAAACGGGAGACCTTCGAGGAAGCAGGCATTGCGCCCGACTCGCCCTTCCTCCAGTTGGATACGATCTCACCCGTTCCCGTCGTCGGCTTCCGTGATAGCCATCTGTGGGGGGAAGACGTGTATGTGATCCCGCAATACTACTTCGCCGCTCTGACTGAGCTGAGTGACCTCGTGCTGTCGCGCGAACACACGGAATCTCGCTGGTTCAGCTACGAGGTTGCCTATCCACTGCTGAATTTCGACAGCGACCAAACGGCACTGTGGGAACTAAATCAGCGCTTGCGCGGGCGTGGTCCGCGAGAATAGGGGGCTTAAGATCCCCGGTTCACGCATCGACACTCATTTCAGCATGAGAAGAAATGTGATCGACCCCACGACATAGGCCGTACTTCCCCCCAGCACGAGCCAACCGAGACGTCGATCCTTTTTCAGCACATACCACATGTAGATCCCGGACAAGGGAAACATGATCATCGCCAGACTGGCGAGATCAACGAGTATTCCCCACATAAGGAAACGTAGCCCACCGCTGAATCCGTGAAAGTGGTGGAGTCGATCCAGGATTCGAGCGAAACCACCTGCCTCAACAGTGAGCGTCACCTGCTCATCCCCTGGACGCACATTCAACTTCTCATAGCTACCCGGACGACCAAAGTCGAAGGTCCAGAGCCCGTCTTCACTTCGATGTCGCTTGCTCAGTCGACCATGTAACCCCAATTCGCGGGCAAGCTCCCGTGCCCACACATCCGCATTGTCTTGGGTGACAGGTGTTGTCGTTTGTCCGGCGACCACGGAGGTCACGACGGACGTCGTCTTCTCCGAATCTGACCCCGGAAACCAGTCATGATGCAGGATGACGAACCCGGAGAAGGCATACATGAAGATCAATGCCGCCAGGCCAAGGCCAGTAAACAGATGAATTGTGCGAATCAGTCGATACATCTTAGCCGACCAGATACAGCATGAAGAGGACAGAGCCACCCGATCCGAGGCCGAGAAGCCACCAACCCGCACGCCGTTCGCCTGCGCGCCCCCACCAGAAGTAGATCCCGCTGATCACGGTGAAAATCACTGCCCAGATCGAGATCTCCGAATACAGGCCCCACGTATTTGCCCAGGCTGAATTCGGAATACCAGTCAGGCCGTGCAGGCTCAGGATCACACTCAGCACACCTGTGCGGGTCTCAGTCACCTGCACTACACCCGTGCTCTGGTGCAGAATCAGACGGTAGGTCTTCCCCGGTCGATCGAGGCGAAACTGCAACTGATCAGGCTGTGGATGACTCAGTTGCCAGAATGGCACCCTGCCGATCAAATCAAGGCGATCACGGACTGCCTCTGCCAGAGCCTGATCCGTCTCAGCAACGGGAACTGTGATCGTCTGCTCCCACTGGATATCCTCACCACTCGCCCGCACCTTGTGATTGAAACAGATGGCACTCACGCCATACATCACCAGGTAGGCGGCGCACAGCAAGCTCGCATAGATGTGGATATCCAGCAGGAGTTTCTTCATTGCCGCGGCGCCCTCAGCTCTGCCGCTGGCCCGTGTCGATGCGATTGCCATCGGGATCAGCGAAGATGAAATCGCGCAGACCGTATTCCTGATCTCGCAGGCCTTTGACGATTCTTACGCCATTCGCCTCGAGATGCTCGTAGAGACGATGGGCGTCTTCGACAATCAGATGCAACACATTCTGCGTTGTCGCATTGTGCTCCGCGCACAACGACAGATGGATCTGTGCTTTGTCTCGAACGAGAATCGCAAAACCAACGGGATCGCCATTCTCGAAGGTCTTTTCCATACCGAGAATACGGCAATAGAAATCGAGGGCCCGATCCATGTCGCTGACACGAACCGTGGGCGCCGTGCGTCCAAAGGTCACACCATGATCACTCATGGTGAACCTCGAGTCGGTTTGGCAATGATGCTGTGCGATGGGTGGGATCATACTCGGACATAGCGCCTCTCCTCGCCCCTTTGGCTCGGGCATTTCACATCACGCTGCGCACCAATGGCAGTGCATTGGCATCGTTTGTGACGTGCTGGGATTGACGGGGCAGTGCCCGCTTGATGGCAGACAAAGTGGTCAACAGCGCATCTCCCGGCAAATCGATCACTGCAGCGAGCCAGGTCATCCCACCATGAGCAAATGCACTCCGCGTAGAACCCAGATCACGCCGATTCCTGATGCGACCCATCGGGTCATGGCGAGGAATCTGCGATCGCTGAGATGATCCAGCACAAGACGCCCGAGGTAGCTGCCAACAGGTGCAACCGCTACAAGCCCGGGAATCAGCCAGGGGCTGAAGGGCATCGATTCGGCAGCAATAGACTCCCTCGATACGGCCAGAATGGAGCCGAATAGAATGGAGCTGAAGTAGGCGATCTTCAACAGATGGCTGAAGGTCTGCGTCACGGCCTTCGTGGCAATGGTGCTGAAGCGATCCAGCCGGGCACCAAGGAAGAACACATCCAATGCAGGTCCTGATGCGCCGGCCATCACCTGCGCGCCCAGAACGACGGCTCCACAGGCTGTGCCTGTAGCAAAGCCATTGATGTTGAGGCGCTCTCCAAGTCCGCGAAATCTGGCCACGAGCGGCAGGCAACCAAGCGCGACGAAGGCCAGTCCCTTGCTCGGCGCCCAGGCCAGATACGTAAACAACGCATACGCCAGGACCGCTCCGAGAAGGTAGCGAGGCAGAAATCGCCAGTTCACTGATCTGCGATGGATGACAGCGCGACTTCCATTCGACGACAGTTGCACACAACCGTGTAGCACCATCGCCCATTCCAGCGGTAGAAACAGGAGAAGGATTCCCATCAGAATCATCCCGCCGCCCATGCCCAACATGCCAGAGATCGTGCTCGTTACCAGTACTGCCATCGCAAGCGGAATGCTGTCCATCACTTCGACTCCATATCAGGGGTGGTGCACAAAGATGGCACAGCGGCAACCGATACAGAATGGAATTGATCGACTACATTTAAGTAGAAAGGAGACTATATCATGCTTGAAAACTTCGCCGCCCTGGACGCCATCGACCGCTACCACACGACGGCCGCTGCAGGCACAGCTCTGCGGATCAGTCAGTCGGCGATCAGCAAGAGAGTCGCCGCTCTTGAGGCGCGAATGGGGATCACCGTTGTCGAACGCCGTGGCCGAGGCATCGAGATCACGCAAGCAGGCCGACGTCTGCTGGTTCGCGTGCGACCACTTCTGGCTGAATTGCGGGATATTGTCAGTGCTGTCCACGACGAGGATGGTGGACTGGGCAAATTACCTATCGGCGTATCAGAGTCCGTCTTGTACTGCTGGGGGGCTGACGTGCTGAAACAAGCCAGTGTGGGGGTGTCAGGCCTGCAACTCGAGATTCACACGCATCGAAGCCCCGTCGTCGTCGATCGCGTCCGTTCCGGTGAGTATCTACTCGGCCTCTGCGCCGGCATTGCCGAGTCGGCGCCGGATCTGGCGATACGGCCGGTGCTTCACGAACCCATGGTGCTGATTCCGTCGGGGCTCAAACCCCTGCAAAAGACCAAGGGTCTTGCGGTCATCACGATCGAGGAACACGCTGCGACGTGGCAAAGCATTCATCGAAGCGTCAAGACCGCGGGGCTGCAGGTGGAGTCAACGGTCGAATCCTTTGCCGCCATCGCTCGTATGGCGACAAGCGGATTTGGCCACGGCCTCGTGCCCAAAGGCGTTGCTACGGCGATGGGACTGAAGCCGAAGGACTACAAGGTGCTGAAGATGACACGCCCCGTGAGCGTCGTGGGCAGGGCCACGTATGTCTCCCGACCGAAGGTGGCCGCTTTCATCGACAGCATTGAGACGGGAGCCCAGTCACTGCAAAAGATCTGACCATGTGAAGACCTAGGCACTTTCCAGCGATAGATGCGTCTCATCGTCGCCTGTGACTCGGAAACCATGCCGCACATAGAAAGCCACCGCCCGTGGATTCACCTTCATACACTGCAGCCACACCGGCAATTGCAGCCCTCTTGCCCGATCCAGCACCATCGCCAGACAGTGTCCGCCAATACCCATGCCCTGCCGCTGTGGATGGATAAACAGTTGATTGAGTTTGAGATATGCGTGCTCCACGACGACAGCGATGACGCCAATCGGCATTGAATTCCACATGACAATCTGGAACTCCTGCTCAGCAAATCGGCGCTCGTGCTGGCGCCGTTGATCCGCGTCATCCCAGGCCTTTGCCTGTTCGATATAGCCACGGAAAGCCGCTTTTTTCACTTCATAGGCAAAATCAGAGTCGGCAGGAGTCGCCTTCCGGAGTGTGGGCGACGACTCGAGGTGAAACTCGAATCGATCTGGCCACAACTTGCCATCGGGGCCCCGTCCAGCGGGAAGCTCCTCAGCGCATTGGAAGCCGAGACGCTCGAGGACATTCAGCGATCGTAGATTCGCCTGTGAGACCTGTGCCGTTAGCAGTGCAAGTCCCGCTTCGGCGAAGGCAAAACGCACGAGCCTGGTCATCCCCTCAGTAGCGAACCCCGCTCCCAAATGCTCGGGATGCAGTTCATATCCGATATCGGCTCGCCCTTCTTCACCAGACCGACGCACACCACCGGAGCCAATCAATTGGCCCGTATCGAGCCGTTCAAAGGCTAATTGCCAGCGTCTGCGTGGCCGTTCAGTCTGCCAGCCAATGAATCGCTCGATCAGTTCGACCGTATGACTGCGCTCGAAGCCATCTTCTGCGTAATGCTCCAGATAGCGCGAATCACAGCGCCACATGTGTGTTTCATGCACATCACTCTCGACGTATTCCCGCAGACGCAGCCTCTGTGTAAACAGCTTCATGATGTTGCTCGTGCCCTGTGGGTTGTCAATGGGCCATCCCTTGCGAGCGCGGCCCCGAGGTAGCTTACTGTATCGTCGGCAGCGTGGTCATTGGTACTGTATGCGAACCTGGAGAGCTATCTATTGCCACAAGATGCAAGCATTCACATCTCGGTTCAGCAAGTAAAGGTTCATGGCCGTGGAGCGATCCTGCTCACGGGACCGTCCAGTTGTGGCAAGGGCGAGTTGGCCACCTCGCTGTGTGGATTCCTGTCGCTTCCTGAAGAGCATCACATATCG
>Ga0233428_1001300_pt1 | contig 27261 bp, 20 predicted proteins | sample SI_118_April2016_4_FD_179890 | JGI IMG/M metagenome (GOLD analysis project Ga0233428, IMG submission 179890) | Seawater microbial communities from Saanich Inlet, British Columbia, Canada - SI_118_April2016_120_MG | ecosystem: Environmental > Aquatic > Marine > Inlet | place: Canada: British... | reverse complement strand
TGAGGGAATGCATCAGTTCCGAGAGATCAAGACGGGATCTGGTCTCTACAGCCAGAATGACTTGCGAGTCACTTTCGGTCTGGGAGCTAGAGAGAACATCGAGTTGTTGCAGGTGCGGTGGCCAAGTGGAGTTGTGGACCGCATTCATGAACTCACCGTCGATCAGACAGTCGTCGTGATGGAGGGTGAGGGACGTGTCGCCGAGAGCCGTGATGCCGAGTGACTGGCACAGTGCTGTCGCTATAAGATCTGTGAAAAGGAGCTTTTGAATGAGGAACCGCACGGTTGTTCTGACTGTTTTCTGGCTGGCTGTCTTGTGGGTGCTGCCTGCGAGCAGTCAGGTCTCTTTGTCCAAGAGTGAACGCGATGGCCAGCCCATCTATGTCATCGAGAACAAGTACGTGCGGAGCGAGATCGCCTATACCCGCGCAAGGTCTCCGTTGAGCTATTTCGACAAAATCACACAGGTAGAACAGCTGCGGCAGTTGGCGCCGCTGAATGGGAATCACGGCAAGCACACATCCCATGGTGGTGTAGCGGAGGCCGTTCCCTGGACAGGCGGGTCTCCGTATATGGGGTATCTCTGGACGCAACCGTGGCAGATGACGGCACGCACATATGACGACCACGTCGTGTTGACGGGAGAGATCACTTTCCCCTATCCGGATCCTGTCACGGGGCGGCTGGCGGAGCTAAGATTCCAAAAAACGATGACCGCCTACGACGGCTCCACACGGCTGAAGATGGACTATCGCATCGAGAATGTGGGTGATGGCCCGGCTCGCTTTCAGCACTGCGTTCATGGCAGCCCCTGTGTCGGCGGTGCATGCGACGATGGTGACTATTTCTTCGCGCCAGGAGACCGCAGTTGGATCGTGTGGAGTAGCATTCTGCCGCACCTGAAGATCCCCGATCAGTCGTGGCACCCATGGCCCATTCAGGAGGCCGTGGACTTCGCCCCAAGTGATGCCGAGGGTGGTCTGCAGCTATTTGTACCCGCCTCCTGGGGTGTGATGGGAGATGACAAGACAAAAGAAGTCATGGCCATGGTGAGTTCACCCGTGATGGTGGGCGACCGTGAGATCCCGATGTACATGGGTTACACCCGCGGCGGCGAGAACTACTATCTCGAGCCTTCGCTGACACGGCATATCTCCAATCACGATGACCGCTGGGAGCGCGAGGGATACTCCGTCGATCTGGACCGAGGTGAGATCTGCGCCTTTACAGTAGACATGGCCATGTTTCACGGCGTGTCCAAGAGTCAGATCACATCAGTGCACAGTATGACGGGCGACTATCTGTTGCTGCAGGCGCCGCGTGTGGAAGTCGCTTCGAAGAAAGCACACATCGACATTACGATCGCTGTGACAGGCGATGCACAACTGGCCGTCGTCGAGATGCCGTCGGGTGAGGTCTTGTCCACGACCGATCTGACACCTGGCAAAGTGCAGATCATTGATAAGGACCTTTCCCTATCCGACGCTGATGCGACGGTCAGCGTGTTCCTCAACAACGCAGCTGGCAAACAGATATTGAACGGAGTTTTGGAGGACTGATGGCATTTAAATCGAGAAACTATCCGCCCGAATCAGGAATCCTGATTCCCCTGGCGCATCAGCGGCAGGTGATCCGAGATCTACTTGGCAGCACGCAGATGCGCGCCTCTGATGCCGACTATCTGGCCGATCGCCTTGTGACCAACGACGGACGCTGCCTCTACAGCCACGGCAGCCGACAGTTGCCCCACTACCTTGAGAATCTCAATGGCGGCAACATCAATCCTGCGCCGAATGTTCAGGTCGTGTCGGCCTTCGGTGCCACGGCTCGTATCGATGGTGACGGTGGCCTTGGCTATATGGCCTGCCGTGTGGGTATGGAGAAGGTGCTGGAACTTACAGAGCAACTTGGCACGGGGGCGTGCACTACGGGCAATCACTTTCACGTCGGATCTGTTGGTACCTGGACACGCATGGCGGCGGCGAAGGGATACATCGGCATGGCCATGTCGGCGCATCGCAACCGCCTCGACCCGAGCAGGATGATCTCAGAACTGCCGAATGCATCACCCGTCAGCTTCGCTTTTCCTGCTGGCGAACAACCACCATTTGTCCTCGATATGGGCAGCAACATCCTCCCGCGGGATGCGGAACTGATGGAGCGGATGCCGCACGGCTTCTTCAAGGCGATCGGCCTGTCTGCTGTCGTGCAGGGCCTCTCCGGGATCCTTGCCGGTATCTACAGAGAAGAGCTCACACCGCCCGAAGGGAAGTGGACGGCAAACCAGGGTAGCTTCCTGTGTGCGTGGGATGTGCGCCACTTCATGGATGTCGACGAATACACAGCAGAGATGGATCGCTTCACCGAGGGCGCTCGAAACATGCAACCACTGCCCGGTCTCAGCCGGGCTGAGCTACCTGGCGGCATGGAGTGGCAGTGGGAGAAGGACAATCAAGAACGTGGAATTCCGCTGGGGGACGAACATCGAGAACAGCTCGAGACCCTGGCAGCCGAAGTCGGTGTCGACTGCGGTTACGCCCAATTCGACAAGACGAGGTTCTGACATGGCCAACGATTCCTGGAAGACGGGTATCTATCTGACCCCCGATATCATTCAGAAACATCCAGTCTACGTAGAGCGACTGCGCGACGAGATCGGGCTCGATACGGTGGTGATTCCCTTCACGGGCGAATTGCCAGAGGACGTGATGAGTCTGAGCCCGTATGGTGGCCGTACGCCGACGGATGCGGAACTGGACGAACTCGTTTTGCGCCACTTTGATGGGCGGCCTGTCGATCCACGCGAATATGAGCAAGCAAAGAAATTCTGTGGCCCTGCTGTGACCGCCAATGGTGACGACAAGGCATTTCGGGCGATCGTGGAGCAATTGCAGAACGCAGGTCTGAAAGTGTGGACCTATGGTGGCGCCTGGACCATTCGGCGCCTCACCTATTGCCCGTCGCGACCCGATACACAGCGTTGGTTCGAGGCAGCCTACGCGCATTGGGCAACACAATACGGCTTTGATGCCCTCGATATCACGCACACGCGCTACTCCATGGCCAGTTTTCCCCTCGGCTTGTTCGGCTGTACGTGCAGTTTCTGCGAGACCGCCGCCGGTGAGTTGGGATACGACATGAAGAAGATGATCGCGGATCTGAAGAGTGCACGGGAAGGATTGCATCAACTCGATGGCGTCCGACTGGGTCAGGTGGCGCGTCTGGGTTTTGGCTTCTTCGATGTCGTCCAAGCCATGGGGCTCAAATCAGGGGTTCTCGATTGGGTCCGTTTCCGCTGTGATCTGTTGAGTCGAAATCTCAACCGTTTCCGCACGGTCGTACATGAGGCGGCACCGGATGTGAGATTTGGCACCGATACCTATCCCTCCTCCATGTCCCTGACGGCGGGTCATGATCACCGGCGCTGGGGAGAGATGGCAGACTTCGCCAGCCCTCTGGTGTCCCACATCTCGGCCTTCACCTGCAACACCTTCATCGAATGGGCTCGTTTTCTACAGGAGGAAGTGCCGAATCTCTCCGAGGAAGATGCCCTGCAGGTTGTCTATCGCTTCACTGGCTACGACGGCATGGGACTTCCAGAAACTGTCGAAGCCTATGGTGCCGATGAGGCAGCGACGCTGGCCTATCGGATCCCCTTGGTCGACCTGATACTTCGTGACTTGACCAAGGCGAAACTCTATCTGCCACCCGACATGCCGTCGTATCCGATCATCCATGGAGAGGGTTGGCCGCGCGACGGCATCGACACAATTGTCAGCGAGGCGAAGAATCTCGGACACAATGGCATCATCTGGCAGGGGACGGATGAACTCATGGATTACGACTTCACGGCCTGATACGCGGCGGAGACTGTCATGTACATCCAGGATCAGCTGAACCACGCACACGTCACGGATGAGAATCTCGCCTTCTACAGGGCAATCGGCGTCGACTATCTCACGATCAATCCGCCGCCCTTTGCTGCGGGTATCACGGGCGAACTCTCCTCGCGCCCGGAGATGGCGGACTATCTCATCCAGGTGCGGGATCAGGCCGCATCGCACGGTCTCAAACTGATGAATATCGCTCTCACGGGGCCAGATGAGATCACATTGGCGCGTCCTGAACGAGACGCGAAAATCGCGCAGTGGATCGATGTGTTACACGCGATGTCCGACGCTGATGTGCCGACACTGGGTTACAATTTCAAACCCATTGGCAATTTCCGCACGCCATCAGCCACGGGACGAGGGGGAGCGAAATACAGCACCTTCGACTACGATCTGTGGCAGAAGACGAAGGGGGAGTGGCCGGACAAGCAGATCGATGCAGAGTCCATGTGGGCGAACATGCAATACTTCCTCGATCGTATCGTGCCAGTCGCCCAGGAATGCGGTGTGCGCCTCGCGCTGCATCCCGATGATCCTCCCATCCCCGAAGCCATGGGTGGTGCCATGCGGATCGTGTCGTCCCTCGATCAATACGAGCGCATTTTCAAGATGGCGCCCAGCCCGGCCAATGCCATGCTCTTCTGTCAGGGGTGTGTCACCGAGATGGGTGTCGACGTGTACGACGCCATCCGTCGAATCGGCTCGCAGGGTAAGATTGTCTACGTGCATTTTCGCAACGTGAAGGGCTCCGAGCATTACTTCGAGGAGGTCTTTGTCGACGAGGGAGACGTGGATATGATCAAGGCCATGCAGACGTACAAGGAGATTGGCTTTCAAGGACCCTTTATGATGGATCATACACCCAGCATCCCAGGGGACACGGACGGGCGTGCGGGGCATGCACTGGCGACAGGCTATATGCGGGCAGCCATTCAGTCTGTCTATGGAGCAAGCTGACGCGGCATGCCTTTGACCCTGCTCCAACTCGCCGTTTTGATTGAGGTTGGGTCGTTTGAGGCCGGGTCGATCACAGTCGCCACGGGGTCCAACACATGGACTTCGATCTCGTAGAAGACGATGGTCCCGAGGGCAACAATTTCGATGTTGTCCGCCATCGTGCCTGCAGGAAAGGAGACCTGGGTCCATTGACTGACTTTGCGCGAATCGTCCGGCACATCGGCAGTCTGCAAGCCTTCAGGAACGCGAATTACGCCAATCTCATCCAGGCGACCACCAAGGTAGGCACGGACGATATAGTTGTTGCCGATCTCGCCGATATAGATGCGCACCTTTTCCAGTGCCAACGGTTCGTCCCATTCGAAAACGAGAATCCCGCCACCCTCCCAGAGGAGGGCACGGGGTTGAACGCCCTCGCCAGGCACTTCGCCATCCTGCAGCAACTCGAGATCACCCGTATAGGTGTTCCACGTCGTCGCCCGCGTCACCGCATCGAGGATGACATTGCGGCCAGCGGTAGTGATCGACGGCAGCGTGAGTAGCAGAACGGCCAGCACCATTATGAGCAGACGCAGCCACGCCCTGGCAAGATGTGATAGGAGTATTTGCATGAGACGGCCTTACGGTTCTGGAATATACCCACTTCAGATGTGCCGATGGTTGCCTTTCGCTGAGGAGGATCGACGTTGAAACCACTAACGAGCCGAACTGCCAAAATTGCCATCGCGATTTTCGTGGTGGCACTCATTTCGTGGGACATTCAAACCAACCGGGCGACCATCTGGTTTGTATCACCTGCGGTCTCGGCTCAGGATGACACTGAGCCGATCCGTGTGGAGGGTCTGCCCATCATACGACCGGGCACAGTGACCCTCGGCGAGGGGCATCCGACGGTTGCGATTGCCGCGTCAATCGATGGTGAACTGGCCAATCCTGCCCCTCTCGGAGATAGTCTCAGTTTCGAACAGGTCGATGCCATCGTACGTCGTGCGCTGAATCTGGACCAATCCGGAAGCTCCCTGCGAGATGTCATAGAGCCCACCGACGAAGTGCTGATCAAAGTCAACAACATCACGAACCGCGGAAATCCGGGTTCGTCGTATTTCCGCCGCGGCTTCGAGCACCCAGGACAGATCACGGACCTGCGCGTGGTGAAAAGTGTGATCGGCTATCTGATCGACCACGTGGGCCCTGCTCGGATCACTGTCGTTGAAGGCGGATCGCAATCCCCGCGGCGGGACAAGCCCGGTTTCCCGACGAATGCGACCGAGGACAGCTGGTCGGTGACCTACCGTGAGTTCGATGATCTGTCCTACATCAAGATACTCGAAGAGTTCGCCGCCTCGGGCGTCTCCACCGTCGTCGATACAGCCGATCTCAACTACGCGTCCTTCAGCCGCAAGTTCGTGCCGGGAGGTGCCTACCAACGCCTGGGTGTAGTTCGTCTGAACTATCCGAATGCCCAACAGGGCTTCCATGTGGCCGGCACGGGTCAGTTCCGGGCGACGCTGACCGTACCGAATATCATTCTCGAAGCAGACAAGGTCATTTCCCTGCCGGCAATGAAGACCCACGTCTATGGGACCACCCTCGGCATCAAGAATTATGTGGGTACCCTGCGACCGCAGAGTGGCCTGTCCAAGGGAGAGCTGTTTCAGTTCAACCCTGAGCACGGTCAGGTAGATATGTACACTTTCAACCCGGCAGCGTACACGATCATCGAAGGATTCTGGGGTACCGAGGGGAACGGTCCGCAGGATGGTCTCAATACGCAGCACAATATTGTGATTGTCGGCAGTGATCCTGTCGCGACGGAAGCGGTGGCAAATGTTACGATGGGATACAATCCTCTCGATCTGGAGATCCTCTATCTGGCAGCGATCAAGGGATTTGGCACCTTCGACCTGAAGCGTATTCAGGTCCTCGGCAGATCTGCTGAGTCCGTCGAGCGGAACTACATGAAATCCCGAATCCACACACTCGGCGCACCGCATCCACGCTTCTATGGTCGTGGTATCCGCCGCTGGTTGGTGGCGGGACCCTTCTCCGGATCGGATATCGGCATTACCCATCTGCCGGATGAGGCGAATGTATTACCCGTGGAGGGACAGATCGCTGGCGATCGAACATGGACCCGCGTCGAACACCTGGGGTATTCCGCCGAAGTCCTCGACCTGGGAGAGATCAACGGTGACGAGGACGACGTCTCCCACTACGCCTTTACGCTCGTGCATAGTGAACGGCAGCAGGATGGTTACCTGGCATTCGGCTACGGCGACGTACTGACGGGTGATGCAGATGGCGGCGACTTGGCCAAGGTCTGGCTGAATGGGGAGGTCGTTTACGAGAACAGCGAGCGGCATGGTTTTATGCTCGCCGACACGACCTTTCCAAGGATACACGCCCGCCTTCGTCGCGGTGATAACCGCTTGCTGTTCAAGATTGGCAATGTTAGCAGAGATGCGTGGATAGCGGCCCACGTCGTCGATGAGGATGGCGATCGACTCTTTGGCATTGAGTATGAGCTGCCGAGTTCGCGCCCCACGGCGATTGGCGAGGAATTCTCTGCCACGCGCCCCCGGGCCCAAGCCTTACTGGAGAACTACCCGAACCCCTTCAATCCGGGCACAACGATTCGCTTCGATGTGTCACAGCCTGGCGCCGTACGCCTGGCGATTTTCGACGCTGCGGGACAGCGTCTGCGCACGCTGGCTGATGGGACCCACAACGCTGGACAATACGAATACCAGTGGGACGGCCGGGACGGGGCGGGCTTCAACGTGGCCAGTGGCGCCTATTTCGCCGTGCTGCAGGCTGATGGAGCAAGGCAGTCCAAGATGATGACACTGATTCGGTAGCCACATGAAGGGAAATCTCCGGCGAGGGGCACGCCGAATCGCGCCCAGCTGTTTTGTGTTGATTGCCACGATTTGCGGTTGCGACGAGCACGCCCTTTCGTCCCGCACGGCCAGTAGCGATTGCACTTCGCCGACGGTTGCTCTAGTCGGTGACTTCGTGATCGCCACTGAGGAGGATATGGCGATGCTCATCCCTGCAGGGGATGAATGTTTCAGCATCACGGGGGATCTCACGATTGCCGAGACGAATCTGACCCACGTCGAAGGCTTACGTCATCTAATCAGCATCGGGGGAGATTTACGTATTAGATTCAACAGCGCCCTGACGAGTCTGGCGGGGTTGGAGAATCTCTCGAACATCGACGGTGGTCTGCGCATCAGATTCAATGATCATCTTCCCAGTCTGCGCGGACTGAACAATCTCACCGGTATCCATGGGGATCTGCACATCAGCTTCAATGATGAACTTGCCAGTATCGAGGCCCTCAGTGGGCTAACCGGCATTGGAGAAGATCTGGATATCTTCGATTGTGACGCGCTTGCCAGTCTGAAAGGCTTGGAACGGCTTTCCAGTGTCGGCGGATTTCTGCAAATTGGTGACAATCGCCAACTGATGAATGTCGAGGCGCTCGGTGCCCTTACACGAATTGGTGGATCGCTTCGTATTGTTCAGAATCAATCGCTGAAGAGTCTGGACGCCTTCGATCGTCTTACCCAAGTCGGCGGGTTTACGATCGAGAACAACCCGATGCTGGCGACACAATCGGCCCAAGCTCTTGCAGATCGACTCAGAGCCGGTGGATTCGCCGGCGAGGTCATCATCGATGGGAATCAGACCTGAGTGAGTAATCGACTAACCTGCATCACTGCCGTTGTCCTGGGCCTGGTGATGGTACCTGTCATGGTGCCGGCACTGGAATACCAGCAGGCGCCCATGCTGGCAGCCGCCGTGGAACGAGGTGAACTACCGCCCCTTGAACAGCGACTGCCACCGCTGCCGATGATTGTAGAACCGGTGCACGAGATCGGCCGGTACGGCGGTACATGGCACCGCATGATGAAGGGCTCCAGTGACTTTCATGCATACAGCCGTCTCGTGTATGAGCAGATGGTGCGTTGGCAGGTCTCTGAGACGGGTGGTCTCGAAGTCGGCCCTGGGTTGGTGCGAGAGTGGGAGTTTACGGACAGCGATCGCACCCTGCGGCTACATCTGCGACGAGGTCTGCGTTGGTCGGACGGTGCTCCTTTTTCGGCCGACGACGTCCTGTTCTGGTGGCATCACATTGCCAACGATGCCAATCTGAGTGGGTCTCTGCCAGCCTACTGGAAACCCGATGACACACCCATGGAGGTGGTCAAGGCGGACAGCTTTACCGTAGATCTGCGCTTTTCGAAACCATATCCGCTGGCCGTGATGTATCTGGCCTTCAAGGGAAATCAGTGGCCCCTCGTGTTCGAGCGCTCCGGCTTTTTCGCGCCACGCCACTTCCTGGAACCCTATCTGCCGCAGGCAGGCGCCGCCGATGTGGCCACCTATGCCACGTTTGAGCAGGCGGCCAACGATTTCAATCCGGAGCGACCGGTCATGTCCGCATGGCGGGTAAAGGAGTGGGAGCCTGGCAACCATCTGTTGGCGGAACGCAATCCCTACTACTGGAAAGTGGATCCGGAAGGCAACCAACTGCCCTACCTGGATCAGATCCGCATGGAGATCTTCCTGAATACGGAAATGATCAATTTTCGTGCGGTCACGGGCATGCTGCAGATGCAACAGCGACATTTTACGCGCGAAAATCTGCCGCTGCTACGATCCTTCACTGAGAAGCGGGATTATTCGATCCTCACCTATGAGGCGGCGGGGATCCGCGCCATCATGCCCAATCTTCAGTACCCCGGTGACCCGGCACTGGAGAAACTGCTGATGACGCGCGAGTTTCGTATTGCTCTATCGTTGGCCATCGATCGTGATTTGATCAATCGTCTTTGTTACGATGGCACCGGTCGTATTACGGCGATGAAGTTGCATCCCTCAGCGCCGGATTACGTCGAACTGACCCACGCGCCCAACTATGCCGTCTACGACCCGGAGCGGGCCAGAGCCTTGTTGGATTCCATCGGTCTGGATCAACGAGACGCCGATGGCTACCGCCTCGGACTCGACGGCAAGACGGTGAGTCTCATCATGGAACTGGCCACCGTCGTTGGACCCGACATGGACGCTGTCGAGATCGTTCGCTCCCAGTGGGAGGCGGTGGGAATCAAGACGGCGCTCAAGCCTGAGGAGCGCACGCTGTATTTTCAGCGCGTCGCGCAGAATGGTGAGCATATGATCGGCGTTCAGGGCGCCGAGGCGACTTTCCCATTGCTGAGTTCGGCGCGTTGGTTTTCCACCAGCCTGTGGTGTGAGTGGGGACACCACTGGGCGCGTTGGCATCTGAGTGGTGGTGAGCGAGGGATCGAGCCACCGCCCGAGGTAAAGCGTCTGCAGCAATTGCAGGCGATTCTGTCGGTGACGGTGGATGCTGACGAGCGCAAGCGCCTGTGGCAAGAGGTCATGCGCAACCACGCTGAGAATCTCTGGGTGATTCCGCTGGTGTCGCAGGCGACGTCGATTGGTGTCGTGAGCAACGACTTTGGCAATGTGTCGGAACGTGGTGTGGCGTCCTGGGTGGCGATGACACCTGGCTATCTCAATCCGGAAACATTTTACAGCAAGAGTGCGCGCGCTCTGACCACGATGGATGGACGCTGAGGAAATGAGCAAGCCATGCTGACCTACATCGTCCGACGATTGCTGCGATTGATTCCGACACTGATCGTGATTTCGATCATGACCTTCATCATCATTCAACTGCCACCGGGTGACTTTTTCGATTCCCTGCAGGCGCAGTTGGCAGAGAGTGAATCGCGTGCTGATCAGCAGGCCTTTGACGCACTGCGCAAACAGTATCACCTCGATAAGCCACTGTGGAAGCAGTATCTGTTCTGGATCGGTGGCTGTGTGCAAGGCGACTTCGGTTACTCCTTCGAGTGGCGACGTCCCGTGGCCGATCTGATCGGTGAACGTCTGGGGCTCACCTTCGTCATGTCCCTCGGTTCGCTCGTTTTCATGTGGGTCGTGGCGATCCCCATCGGCATCTATTCTGCACGCAATCGGCTGTCGTGGAGCGACTACAGTCTGACCTTCGTCGCCTTCATCGGTCTGTGTATTCCCAACTTCGTCATCGCCTTGATCGCGATGTATGCCTCCGTCTTCTGGTTTGGGGGCAGTGCGGGTGGTCTGTTCTCGCAGGAATACAAGTACGCCGCGTGGAGTCTGGCGAAAGTGTGGGATCTGCTGGGCCACCTGTGGGTGCCTGTCGTCGTCATCGGCGCCGCCGGTACCGCAACCATGATGCGTCTCATGCGAACGAGCATGCTCGACGTTCTCGACCGAGCTTACATCACGACAGCGCGCGCCAAAGGGCTGGCGGAGCGCTGGGTGATCTACAAATACGCTGTGCGCGTCGCCATCAATCCAATGATCAGTATTATGGGTATGCAGATTCCGCAGCTTGTATCCGGATCGATCATCGTCGCCATCGTACTCGGTCTGCCGACGACGGGACCTCTCTTCTACCGGGCGCTGGAAACGCAGGACATGTATCTGGCGGGCACCTTCCTCATGTTGCTGGCTGTCTTGTTGCTCCTCGGTAACCTGCTTGCCGATATCCTGCTGGCTCTCGTCGATCCGAGAATTCGCCTTGAGTGAGATCAACGACACGCTGTCCACAGCGGGCCAATGGCAGCTCGCGTGGATCAAGTTCCGTCAAAACCGGGTGGCTCTCGTGTCCGGCGTGATCCTGGCACTGATGTATCTGATGACGGTGTTCAGTGGTTTCCTGGCCCCCTACGGTCCAGACCACCGTTTCGCCCGGCGTCCCTACGTGCCACCCCAGGGGCTGCACCTGTTCGCCAGCGATGGTTTGCACCTGCCTTTCGCCTATGGATTGAAGGAACATGTAGATCACACCGGGCGGACCCTGTTTACACACGATCCAGAGGTCCGCTACACGCTGCAACTGTTTGCCACGGGCGATTCGCACAGCTTTCTGGGCTTCGAGACCGATCTGCACCTGTTCGGCATCGACTCTGCAGCAGAGGACGGGTTATTCCTCTTTGGTACGGATCGGCAGGGCCGCGATCTGTTGTCACGCATCCTCTACGGGGCGCGCATCTCACTGACGATCGGTCTCATAGGCGTGACGATCAGTGTCATACTTGGCGCCGTGCTCGGTGTGACCTCCGGTTACTTCGGTGGCTGGGTCGACGAACTCACGCAGCGCACGATAGAGATGTTACGTGCCTTTCCGCAGATCCCGTTGTGGATGGCGCTCTCGGCGGCGATTCCACCTGATGTCGACCAGATCACCAGCTATTTCATGATCACCCTTATCCTGTCACTTCTCGGATGGACGTCGTTAGCCCGCATCGTTCGTGGCAAGGTGTTGTCCCTGCGCAGCGAAGAGTTCGTCATGGCGGCGCAGCTGATGGGAGCCAGTCACAAACGTGTCATCTTTCGTCATCTGATTCCGGGTGTGCTTGGGGAGATCATCGTTGTCGCCACGATTGCCGTGCCCACGATGATCCTCGCAGAGAGTGCGCTTTCCTTCCTCAATCTGGGTATTCGCGCACCGATGACGAGTTGGGGTGTGTTGTTACAGGAGGGCCGAAATCTGACAACTCTGTACTTCCATCAATGGCTATTGTTGCCAGCGCTGTTCATCGTGATCACCGTGTTGTCCTTCAACTTTCTCGGCGACGCCTTCCGCGATGCTGCAGATCCCTACACAGATTGAAGAACCCATGACCGCCACCCCGTCAGACACGGTCCTTGAGATTGAGGACTTGCAGGTGGAGTTTGGCACACTGGAGGGGGACGTCCAGGTGCTGCGAGGTGTGGATCTGATTGTACGGCGCGGTGAAGCCGTGGGACTGGTAGGAGAAAGCGGTTCGGGCAAGAGCGTGACGGCGATGAGTGTCCTGCGATTGCTGCGAGAGCCACCCGCCCGTCTATCCGGATCGATCAAGTTTTACGGCACGGCGGGGGGCGCCCCGGTGGATCTGGCACAGGTGGATCCCGGAAGTGAACAGATGCAGCATATCCGCGGCAACGACATTGCCATGATCTTTCAGGAGCCCATGAGCTCCTTGTCGCCGGTGTTTACCGTCGGGCACCAGGTCGCTGAGGTAATTTGGCTGCATCAGGACAAGAGTCGAAAGCAAGCCCACGCGGAAGCAGAGGATATGCTCCAACGCGTCGGAATCCCTGAACCAGCACGGGCAGCCAAACAGTATCCGCACAATCTCTCAGGAGGACAGCTGCAGCGCGTCATGATTGCCATGGCCCTCGCCTGCGAACCGACGTTGGTGATCGCCGATGAACCGACGACGGCGTTGGATGTGACGATTCAGGCACAGATCATGGACCTGCTACAAGAGCTGCGCGAAACCATGAATCTGGCTGTATTGCTCATTACTCACGATCTGGCCGTCGTCGCCGGCTTCTGCGAGCGTGTCAATGTGATGTATATGGGTCGGGTCGTGGAAGAGGCATCAGTGCTCGACATCTTTCAACGCCCGTCTCATCCATACACACAGGGACTGCTACACAGCATCCCACGTCCCGGGCAGCAGCACAAGGAACGTTTTCCGGCGATTCGTGGCACCGTGCCGGACCCTCGTCAGGTACCACAGGGCTGTGCCTTCGGTCCGCGCTGCGATCAATTCGAGGCGAATCTGTGCGATCGGGCCGGACCCGTAGAGGCTGTGCAACTCGGTGAAGGCCATCACGCACGCTGTTACCGCACAGACATGGCGAATCATGGCGGATGATGTAATCCTGCGGGTGCGCGACCTGAAGACGTATTTCCCCGTCCTGCGTGGGCTGATCCGCCGCCCCGTGGGTTGGGTCAAGGCCGTGGACGGTGTCAACCTCGACGTCCATCGCGGTGAAATTCTGGGATTGGCCGGCGAGAGTGGATGTGGCAAGACCACGACGATCCGCAGCATCATGCGCGCCATCGAGCCGACATCAGGGACCGTCGAGTTTCACGACGGCGACGCCTGGAAAATGGTGACCGAACTCGACGCCGACGAATTGAAGCAGGTGCGCTCGAAGATGCAATATGTGTTTCAGAACCCCTTCTCGGCGCTGGATCCGCGCATGACGGTGAAGGACATCGTCGCCGAACCACTCGTGATCCGCGGGCAGTGGCGTGGGAGCGAGTTATCTGATCGAGTCGGTGAGCTGCTGATACGTGTCGGTCTCAACGCTTCACACATGAATCGTTATCCCCATGCTTTCAGTGGCGGACAGCGGCAGCGAATCGGCATCGCGCGGGCCCTCGCCCTGGAACCGCAACTGCTCATGCTCGACGAACCGGTGTCAGCCCTCGACGTGTCCGTGCAGGCGCAGATTCTCAATCTGCTGCTTGATTTGCAGCAGGAGTTGGGCATGACCTATCTGATCGTCGCCCATGACTTGAGTGTGCTTGAGCGGATCTGCGATCGAATTGCGGTGATGTATCTCGGGCAGATCATGGAGTTGGAGGAGAGCCAACGTCTTTTCGCCGATCCCCGTCACCCCTATACAAAATCACTGCTGTCGGCGATTCCCGTGGCAGATCCCACAGCCACGAGTGATCGGCAGATCCTGGCAGGGGACACGCCAAATCCGGCCGATTCACCGGCAGGCTGCAAGTTCAGTGGTCGCTGCCCCCTGGCTGAGGCCCGTTGCTTTGACGTGGAGCCGGCCATGCGTACGCTGGAGGACGGCAGACAGGTTCGCTGTCACCTTGTGGAAGACGACGTAGGTGCACATCGTTAGGGTAGGTGCCTCATCCGCTTTCACCGGACCGCCTCCATGGGATGTTTCCACCGCATACTGAGCCATCACATTCTGACTTGGTGCATCCTGACCATTCTGAGTGGCGCCGCCGCTGTGTATGCGGACCCTGGGCCCGGGGACATCTTCCGCGAGTGGCCCATGCAGATCTATACGTGGCAGCGCGTCACCGATCCGAATGCGACCGCGTCCGGAGCCAAAGCGTTCCCCAATACGCTCAATCGAAAATTGATCGAAGACCTGCAAGGCGCCGTGCGTGCGGAGATCTATCTCGAGATGTGGGGAGGACACGCCGGCACGAGCAACAAGCGCTTGCGGGTGAATGGCGGGTCCTGGATTTCGATTCCCGATCCGGAGGCCATCCCTGGTGATTCAGGCCGTGCGGAGCATCAGAGTCCTGAGTGTTATCAGCAATTCATCTATCCCTCGGTGCCGGTACCGATAGAGCAACTGCACGAGGGGATCAACACGCTGGAGTTCACCAGCAGTGGTCAGACATGCTTCAACTTCGGTTGGGGGCAGTGGGGGGTACACGGTATCACCTTCCGCATCTACTATGACGCGTCCAGGCCGCATCCGACGGGGCGTGTCATCGCTCCCCTGGCGGGGAGCACCATCGCCGATTCCGTGATGCTCGCCGCCGAGGCGTCGAGTCCGAATGGGGACATTGCTGAGGTGGACTTCATCGGTCTCTACGAAGACTTCGACTACGAGGGCAATGGTATCTTTCGGCAGTGGCACTATCGATACGCTGCAGGCCGCATTCAGAACCACCTCGGAACTGCGACGACATCACCTTATGCCGTGAATTGGCACACAACGTGGGTACCGGACCAGGATCAGCCGATGCAGATCATGGCCCGCATCAAAGACGAGACGGGACTCACCTACATCACACCTGCCGTGGCAGGCATCGGTCTCGAACGCCCCGGTACGTCCGTCAAGCTCTACAAGCCCTTCAACGTGCCCCCCAGGTGGCAGACCCGAACGGGAGCAACTCACAGGTCCAAGGTGTTCGTGGGCGATGATCTGGCGCGGGCCGAGGAAGCGCGCATGGTGCTCACCACCTGGAATGGCGCTAGTGCCAACGCCGTCGGTCTCAATGGGATCAGGGTGTCCGCAGGACCGGGAAGGGACCACAACTACAGCTACGACGAAATCCCTGTTCCTCTCGATGCCATTCGGAGTGGTACCAATTCACTTTTTACGATGGATGCGACGAACCATCATGGTATCGAGGTATTATGGCCGGGCATTGCGTTGTTGGTACGCTACACAGATCTCGATACGCTACCGCCTGCCGGACCCGTGATCGATTTGCCCATCTATGCAGATGAAGTGTCTCCCACGTGGACTCTGAAAGTCCCCTTCGACGCAGATCTGCAAGAGAGCACCAACGCATATTCTGGCAGCACGGCGCTGGCGATCAAACCTTCGCGCAGTTTCTTCTCGCTTCTGGAAGCGACTTCTGCCACTGGCCCCGTGCCCCTCACAGGTTATCGCACACTGCACCTGGCGGTGAATGTGGACGGCCAGAATCTGAACGAGTTTAACTGGCTCAAGTTGCAGGTCAATGATCGTAAGGTGGATCTGCTCAAAGATGGTCAGGGGGCATTCGGCTTTGCCGCTACCGGACAGGGTTGGCAGAGCATCGAGGTACCACTGACGGCGCTCTCCCTCCGATTTCCCTGGGTTGAATCGCTAGGCCTGGAAGGTCGGCTGGATGGCAGTCTGCTGGTCGACGATATCCGGATGGTCGTTGCCGCCGATGTCCCAACGTCGATCGAACAAGACCCGGTTGGCGTTGCACCGAGTGGATTTCTGCTGCAACAGAACTTTCCCAATCCGTTCAACGGTGGGACGACCCTGCGATTCAACCTGCCGCAGGATGGCGACGTGGATCTTTCCATCTACAATTTAGTGGGACAGAAGGTGACCACCCTTACACGCGGGTATCATCCAACAGGTACTCACACGGTGCAGTGGGATGGTCGCGATGCGTTGGCGCAGGATTTGGCCAGCGGTGTATACGTCTATCTTCTTCGGACGCAAGATCAGGTCCAAAGCCGTCGCCTGCTTCTGGTGCGCTAAGCCGAGCGGGTGGCCGCGTTGTGTGTGACGGATTGTTCGGTGTCGCCGGCCCAGTCTGCCGATCGCCGTTGGCCTGAAGGTGGGTTATTGAAGCAGCAGTAGTTTGCCCGTCAGTTCCTGGTTGGCTGATCGAAGCGTCTCAACTCGCAGGCGATACAGATAGACGCCACTGGCCAGTGATTGGCCACGGGCCCCGCGGCCGTCCCAACTGATTTCGTGTTGCCCTCCGACCGCCGAGGATGGAGCAGTCAGTTCACGCACAACGGCCCCGGTCGTATCGTAGATCCGCAGCGTGACGTGTCCGGCCACAGGTAGAGAAAAGCGAATGGTCGTGTGGGCGTTGAAGGGATTGGGAAAATTCCCAAGCAGCGCGTAGGACAACTCGCTTCCTGTGGTTTCGCCGTCGATGGCGGTGGCAACGTGGCCCCCCCACGTGATGCGGATCGGGTCTGTGTAGGTCGTTTCCGCCGACTGCTGACCGACGGAGCGGATCCGGTAGTGATACGTCACTCCCGATACCAGATCGCTGTCGACGTAGGTGGTCTCGTTTGCCGGGACCGTGATCTCGTCGGCGAAATCGACGCCATTCGTGCTGCGTCCGATCTCGAAATGTGTCTCGTTGTCACTGTTGTCGCGCCAGTGCAGGCGAAGGCCACCCGCCTCTGTCGGCTCAGCGGTCAGGTCGCTCGGCAACGCCGGCGGCAACCGCATCGTTCGACCTGACGCGGCCCCTGACGGAAACGAATTGCCTTCTTGCGCATTGTATGCCCGGACTCGATAGGAGTAGACCTTGCCCGGTGACAAACCAGTATCGCTGAAGTGGGTGGTCCCTGCCTCGACCTCGGCGATTCTCTCCCAGCCGCCGCCCCGGTAGCGGTCGATCTTGAAGGCATCTTCGTTGTCGCTGCTGTCGGTCCAAAGCAGATCAATGCGGTCTGAGCTGACGACGGCCGCCGTCAACTCTCCAGGTTTCTCAGGCACGAGTCCGTCGGCAGAGAATATCCTCACCGTAATATGGATCTTGAATGGAAACCCCGCGGCACTTGGGTTGGCCTGCGGATTGATGATGGTGAATACGGAATGCTTGGAATAGGCACTGCTCCAGTCCCACTGTGTCGTCAACGCACCATTGTCCCCACGATACTTCGAAATCTGCTGAATACGACCCGTGGTCTCGTAGAGGCCCGGTTTCGAGAAATAAATGCCACCACCACTGGTATGTTTTCTCTGCGGATCGAAGGGTGAATTGATCCAACCGAAGGAGATTACCATCGACTGCTCGATCTCCTCCATCTCCAAAACCTCCACCCTGAATTCGAAGGACCCGTCTTTGTAGTTGATGGGTGTCTCCCAATTTTTCGGTGCCTCCGCCTTCGTCAGAACATTCGTAACAAAATCCCAGTTCGAATGGAGTCGGCCGTGGCCACTGTGGGTGTAGGTGCGGTCGGAGAATACGAAGGAGTCGGCGTCAACCGGTAGAGTGGCCAACAGCAGACATACTGAAGAGCAGTACAACACCGCTCGGGGCGCGGTCGTCATCGGCATCTCGATCTTGTTGCGACAAGTCATCAGATGGGCAGGCCCACTAATCGATATCCAGTCGTTCGCATACTTCATCGAATTCTCGCTGCGTCGCATCGTCCAATGGTGGCACCGTGTCGGGAGCACGAAAGTGCGAGTGCGCGATCACGCCCTGGCGACAAAGGATCTTTTTGTGCACGACACCGTTGAGGCGCAGCACGGGTTGGATCTGCTGTTCCCAGGCCTGTCGGGCACCGGTTCCATCACCGCTCTGCCACAGATCCCACACACGCACGAAAGCGTGCGGCAGGCTAGGCCAGGGCATTGTCCCTTGAGAACCACGGCGCAGTTCCTCAATCAACTGGGTACCGCTGGCACCGCCTAACACGGTAACCCGATCACCGCAGTGGTCGACGCAGTCCTTGATCTTTGTCGGTGTCGGCGCACTTTCGACCTTGGCGTAACGGAGGTTCTCACTCTCATCGGCCAATTGTTTCAACAAGGCTCCGCTCATCACGCCACTGACCTCCTGTACAAACAGCGGGATTTCCACGGCTTTGCATAGACCCGTGAAGTACTGACGAATCAGTTCTGCCGATGCATCTGGCGGTGTGCCCATCACGGCATCAACACCGAGATCTTGAGCTCGCAGGCTGTGTTGGATGGTGGCCTGTGTAGAAGGTGCTCCCGTGTTGGCGACGATCGGCACACGCGAGCGGGTCTGCTCAACAACGATCTGCGTGACTCGATCTCGCTCAGCTTCTGTCAGTTTAGGAATCTCTGTGGCGAAGGCGATGCCGAATCCGTGGACGCCGGCATCGATGCAATAATCGACGAGTCGTCGTAGACTGTCCTCATCTATTCGGTCCGCTTCGTCGAAGGGCGTGATCAGGATGGGGACGACGCCCTGGAAGTGTGGTGAGTTCATGTCGTCGGCAATCCGTCGAGTAGAGTCTGCGCCTGCTCGCGTTTGGCCGGGTCGGGATCGCGCGCAATGATTCGTTGCAGCACCGAGCGCGACCTCGCATCACCCTGGGCCGCCATCTCTAGAGCCATGTCGTCGCGCTTGCCATGGTAGCTGTCGTCGTATTCTTCCACCTGCAGATCAAAAGCCGACCAGTAGTCGCGATAGGGACTGTCCGCAGGCCAGTCGGCATAGATCTCCTCCCACGTCTGGGGTTTCGTGTGGGGTAGCAGGGATCCCGGTGCAATGGGTTCGCTGATCTTCTGATAACGGGCATCAACAGACAACCGTAGAGAGTCGGTCTTGTTGGGCACACCGCGGTGCACGGCCATGCTGTGGAAGAACAGGACATCCCCCGCCGCGAAGGGCCCACCGCGCCAGCGACCTTCGAAGGACTCGGTGATTTCGATGCCACCGGCACCGAGGCCTGGTTGGAATTCGTAGAGACCGCCCGTGTGCGAACCCTTGGCGATCTCAACACCGCCCATCGGTGCCGGTAGATCACCGAGAGGGAACCAGGCCGTAAATGTGTCAGGTGTTCCCTGAATGGGAATGAAGTCCTGGTGTGGCGGGGTCGTGAAGGCATCACGTCGCGGAAAGATGGCGCGTGTGATCACGCGGGGATGGGGTAGGATCGGCTCCCCGCACATGCGTTCGAGCAGATCCACCAACGCCGGATCATGCTGCACGGCGTGGAATTGCTCGATCTGATTCATGCGCCGGATGATCTCCATGTAGGGATCCTCCGGTTCGACGCAAAATCTGCTCAGGTCTGCGGTGGCTTCGTTGAGGGGGCTGTCCTTGAGGAGCCAACCGGCATTGTAGGCAATGGCGAGAAACTTTTGTCGCAGGGCGAAGATGCGATCCGGGTCCAGGAGACCACGCACAACGAGATACCCATCACGATCCATGCGCCGGGCGAGTTCGGCCCCGTCACTGATGATGTCGTTTGAGTCGAGGAATGGTTGTATCGCAGTCATGATCGTCAGTGGTTTGGGTGGATGTTGACCAGGCCTGGTGACGCTTCCACGCCTCGGTTTCTCCTATGAGATACGCTCTGCCCCCACCCGCGGGCAAGAGAGGGCCACAGGGTCGAAGGTCCTCAGCGGATTTCCGGCAACCCTCTGGAGGGCTAAGTTTCTACAGTGGGTTCCATTTCGACTACAGGAGTGTAATGATGGCACTGAAGTTCGCTCTCCTCGGAGCATGGCACAGTCACGCCGTGATGCACGTGCGCGAAGCCGCCGAGCGTAAGGATGAAGTCGAACTCGTCGGCATGTACGATCCAGACGCGGGCGTCATCGCCGGAAATCTCGAACGCTGGGCCCCACACGGGCTGACCATCCCGGTGCTGCCATCACAGCAGGACGTGCTCGACAGTGAAGCGGAGGTGGTCATCGTGGAAGGCCACGTCTACCAGAATCTCGACTACGCCGAGGCTGCCCTGGAGGCGGGCAAACACGTGATCCTGGAGAAGCCCGCCGGCGTCGATCTCGATCAACTGTCCAGGATCCAGGCGCTGGCTCACGGCAAGGGGCTGCATCTTAACATGGCCTACATGTGGAGATACAATCCTGCCATCCAGGAAATCCTGCGACTACATGCCCTTGGTGCGCTGGGGCAAATCTTCCAGTATCGCGGCCATATTCCCAAACCCAAGAACTGGCACCAGGAACTCGCCGTGGAGTACACGCTATATCACGGTGCGGCCTACTTCGAGATGGCCGGTCATCTCATCGATCTGATGGTCGCTTTTCTGGGTGAGCCCACGAAAGTCCTGCCAGCGCTGGGCCGGCACTACGGCGAACGGCACGATGTGGACAATGCCATGGTCGTGCACGAGTGCACCGATGGCCTGGGCATGGTGGACACGACGGCGATGCAGATCGGCATGGACCGCCGAGTTGAGGTGCATGGTACGGGGGGAACGGCGCTGCACGAACCGCTGGGTTCCAACAAGCTGCGTGTGTTTCTGGAGAAGGAGAGTCCTGGTTATCCCGCGGGGGAATGGGTGGAGCGCGAGTTTACACCTCACGAGGCGAAGGCGGGATCACTCTTGCGGGAGATGGCGGCATGTATCGATGGCAAGATCCCCGACTTTTCTCTCCCCCACGATCTGGCGGTGCAACGAACGCTCCTGCGCGGCTGTGGGGTCGACGACGGGCGGGCTCTAGCCAAGGCACCGAGTTAGCAAACGCGGCTGATCAGTAAGGGTTGTCCTTGCTGGTCACGGCGCACCAACGAGCCGACATCAGATGGCTCATCAGTGCATCAGTCGCCTCAGATGTGTCGAACCGTCGCAGTGCCTGCAATGCATTGGCCTGTACATATCTGTTTTCGTCATCCAGCAGCGAACTCACGGCGGCAGTGCTGGGCGCGGCCTGTGGGCCGATTCGTGCAAGTGTTCCAACTGCGTTGAGACGCACGCGCCAGTCCTCGTCTGCAAGTACTTTGGTCAGATCGTCGGTGCCACTCACATCATTCAGCGTGCCAAGCGCCTCCGCCGCATTGCGACGAACCCAGAGATTGTCATCCTGCAAACTGTGACGAATCGCGTCCACTGCGACTCTTGCCGGTTTTCCAATGGTGCCCAATACGTCGACCGCCGTCGCACGCACGGCCCAATGGTCATCACCAGTCAGATTCACGAGGGCATCTATAGCGGGTGGCCCTAGGGCAGCCAAAGCGTGGGCCGTTGCAAGATCCGCCGGATTCCCACCTGCAGGGTTGGCAGGGCACTTGGCGGTCTTGGCCTCGGCCTGTTCCTCTGCCTCGTCGCGCAGGGCGTCAACGAGGGTCGGCACGACACGTGCCCCCATCCGGGCCAGGGCATATGTCGCCTGCAGCCGTGCCGGATCACTGTCACTTCGCAACGTCGCGATCGCCATCGCCATATCATCGTCCGCGCCATGGCTGTGGCCCGAATCGAGAGAACCGGGGCCATCTGAATCGTCGTTTGAATTTCCGTGAAGCCAGTTCCACTGATGGCGTGCCGTATGATCAGTCGCACCCCATTCGACTGCGTCAGGTGAAGACGTGGGTGCCGGCGACGCGGCTGGTTCGTCCATACGCAGGAACTGGAATTTGAGCATGTAGCGATTGTGCGGGCTGACATTGGCACAGGCACGATGCCAGATGTCAAAGTTGACGATGGCCACAGTACCAGCTGTGCCGGTGATCGCCATCTCGAGGGTCGGATCTGCCTCAGATCCTGCCATCGTATCGTGGTGCTGCTGACGTGGGACGATCGACGTGGGTCCCATGTCGGCAGTCACCGCCTGCGGATAATAGAAAGCCATGACCCAGCGGCCACGATGATGACGCACGTTCTGATCGTATACGTAGTCATCCTTGTGCCAGCCCTGAGGTTTGGATCCAGGCGGACGGTGATGGCAGTGACGATGGGGATGCATGATGTAGCCCGGACCGAGGATCCGGGTAAGCGCAGAGGCTACCTTCGGTGCTTCAAAAACCTGCTGGATTTGCGGCACGCAGGGTAGGACGTTGTTGCCCGGATTGCCTTCCCGTTCAATGAGACGATCCAGACGTTCGCACATGTCCTGGTGATATTCAGGGGCATGATCGCTGCCGATGAGTGTATAACCATCGGCAAGGAAGTCCCGAAGCGCTGTGTCACTGAAAGTGTGATCTGTCATGTGGGTAGCTTGGTTACCGCTGTGGCCTGGTGAGTGTCCGGGATTGCTCAAATGAACCACTGCATGATCGTACCTTTTAGGGTGTGAAGGCAAATCGAGTGCGCGTCCCCTCGTTCGGTATGGGATGCATGCAGCGTGTAGATTGTATGCGCGCCACTCACGATCAGATCACGCTGCTGTTCATCTGACATCTCACGTTCGTCCACTGGACTGGGTGATTTCGCCCCCAGTCTCATCGCCCAGTTGCTGCCAAAGGAAGTAAATGCCCGACGACGCCCTTGCCGCTCTCAAGCAGTATTTCGGATTCGACGAATTTCGCCCAGGACAACAGGACGCAGTTCGCCATCTGCTCGAGGGGCATTCGACAGCCGCTGTGTTCCCCACGGGTGGGGGGAAGTCACTGTGTTATCAATTGCCATCGCTATTGCTGCCAGGACTGACCCTCGTCGTGTCGCCGCTCATTGCGCTGATGAAGGATCAGATCGACGCCTTGCAGCGCCGCGGCATCGAGGCGGCGCGGCTGGATTCCAGCCTTACACTCGACGAATATCGGTCTGTCATGGACGGTGTTCGCTCAGGGCAGTTGCGCTTGCTCTATGTGGCCCCCGAACGCTTCAACAACGAGCGCTTCCGCGAAGCCCTCCATGGTGTACGTATCAGTCTCTTCGCTGTCGATGAGGCGCATTGTATTTCGGAGTGGGGGCACAACTTTCGACCCGACTATCTGAAACTCGCCGGTTTCGCCCGCCAATACGACGCTGAGCGCATCCTCGCACTGACGGCAACGGCGACGCCCAGAGTCCTCGACGACATTTGCTCGGGATTCGACATCCAACCAGATCATGCGGTACGCACGGGATTCTACCGATCAAATCTGGCACTGCGGACAACGGCCGTGTCCGCTGCCGGGAGGGATGAGGCGCTGCTGGCGGCGATCCAGGCGCGTCCCGTAGGTCCAACGATCGTGTATGTCACTTTGCAGCGAACGGCGGTTGACGTTGCCGAACGACTGCAACAGGCAGGACTCTCCGCGCGCGCCTATCACGCGGGCATGAAGGATGAAGAGCGTGCCGCCGTGCAGGATGAATTCATGGCCTCTGATTCATCCATCGTTGTTGCGACGATTGCTTTTGGTATGGGGATCGACAAGTCTAACATTCGCTACGTCTACCACTACAATCTGCCCAAGAGTCTGGAGAACTACGCTCAGGAGATCGGTCGTGCCGGCCGAGATGGGCAGGCCTCGATCTGCCACAGTCTGGTATGTACCGATGACCTGACGGCGCTCGAAAACTTCATCTATGGCGACACGCCTGATCCTGAATCTGTGCGTGGGCTTGTGGATGACATCTTTGCTCGTGAAGCGGAATTCGATGTGAGTCTCTACGATTTGTCATCGCAACACGACATCCGACCTCTCGTGCTGCGCACATTGCTGACACGGTTGGAACTCGACGGCTATCTGGAGGGGGGGACGCCCTTCTACTCGGCGTACAAGTTCAAGCCTCTCGTCGAACCAGATCAGATTCTGCAGCGCTTTGATGGTGAACGTCGGCAATTCGTCAGCAGTCTGTTCGCGACGGCCAAGCAGGGACGTGTCTGGTTTCAGCTCGATCCAGCACAGGCCGCTGGCGATCTGGGTGTTGATCGGATGCGGGTAATCCGTGCCCTTGATTGGCTGGGGGACCAGCAGCTTCTGGAGGTGCAGGCAGGAGGTGTGCGCAATCGCTATCGACGGCTACGGCTGCCTGAGGACGCCCAGGCCATGGCCCACGAACTGTTCGCTTACAATGTGAAACGCGAGGAAGCCGAGACCGGTCGTCTGCAGCAGGTGCTGGATCTGCTCGGCCTCGACGGCTGTCGGGCGGCAGCCCTCGGTGAACACTTCGGCGAACAGCTGGAGGCACCCTGCGGGCAGTGCAGCGGGTGTCGCGGTGAGGTCGAAGTCGTGCCCGCACGCACGACTCAGGCCATCGGGCGTGAACTGTGGGGTCGCGTTGAGCCGACAGTCCACGCCGCCGAAGAAGCCCTCGGCACACCGCGTGCGGTGGCACGATTTCTCTGTGGACTCAGTTCACCGCGTAGTGGACGAGCGCGTTTGGCGAAGGACCCTCTCTTTGGCGAACTGGGTGAGGTGCCCTTTGTCGATGTACTCGCGTGGGTGACGGCCTGCCAGAATTCAGACAACCACTGATAATGCGCTGATCACACCCGTCACGCCCGAGCGATTGCGCGTGCGCATTTCGGCTGAGTTCATGCCATCTCGCAAGGACCAGTTCCATGCCCCTTCTGCTGGTTGCCAGTTGTCGCCATTGAGGCGCACTTCAAAGCAATCGAAGTCTGGCGTTGCCGTCTGCATCCAGATCTGTACCTGCCGACCGTCCTGCTGACTCTGGGCTGTGAAGTGTGTCTGGTTCAGCGTCGGATACATATCGGCACGCCGATTCGTATGCGTCGAGAAGTGCCGCAGGGGAGGCACCTTGTCATCCGCCCAGTTCACATACCCATTCCACGACCATACTTCGGTGCCCTGACTCACTGGCAGAGGACGTGAGCGACTGAATACATCGAAGCGCGGGATCACGCGGAAGTGACAGAAACTACGGAATAGAAACAACGCCCCGTGGTCGCCAGATCCCGCAGAGTGTTCATAGTCACCGTCCCAATACGAGATCGGCAAATCCTCCACGAGGGCATCGAGATCCTGCCGGTAGAGATACGGGCGCTCCCACGTTTCCACCTCGTCGAGACGGGCGATGAGAACCTGATGGATCTCTTCTGTGTCGAGTGGGGTCAGTGTGCGGCGATCGAAGAAGTAATAATCCCGTGTCGCATCGAGATGGATCCACTTGCCATAGTCATTGGACCACACTTCGCAGATCTCGTGCCCTGTCATGCCTTCGCTGTGGAAGTTCAGGTGACGCGCGACGATACCGAAGCTCTGCAATGCGGCGACGAGGACGACATTCGGATAGAGGCACATCTTGTCACGTCGGCGTTGTGAATACTCGTTGAGTTCGATGCTGCAGTTGTCGTCGCGGCGCACGTCGATCCAATCGAGGATATTCCACGGGAAGTGGGTGCAATCTCCAAGAGGTATGTGATAAGCCCACCGATGCAGTCGCTGGATCTTCTCGAATTCAGTCTGTGCCCCCGTGACGATGGCATCCAACTCGCATTCGGACCGCAGCTGGCGAAGCAGGCGACAGCGTGGATCTTCGTGAGGCATGTCGTATGAGGAGCGCTGAATGCGGGCATTCTGTGACGCGGCAATACGCGGCTTGTTTTCTTCGCCGATGACGACTTGCGCGTCGATGGTGACACTGTCCAACTGTGGCGACTGCCGACGGTCGTGGGTCACGAATGCTGCCTTCACCTGCACATAGCGACCTCGTACATCGGCGACAGGACTGCCTGACTCACAGGCCATCCAATCGCTCCAGTCCCTGGTCTCCGGAGATCGCGTATCTGGGGACGGGCCTTCTGGCGATGCGCCAGGAGAGGGACAGGGACCCGTGCGCACGAACAGCTGCAGCTCCGTCGAGTCGGGTAGAGTCGTTGCGCAGCGAACCTGCAATCGCTCAACCGTCCGGTGGCCTTTGATCGCGTCATTCTCTTCGCCCGCAGCATCGAAGACGGCGGCGAGGAACTCTCCTGCAGGCACGTATCGGTCGAGGAGCAAGCGGATGACATACTCGCCTCGTTCCGGCACCCACGTGGCGCCGCAATCGTCGCTGCGCTTGCTGCTGTGAGCCAACTGAAGGGGATCTTCCATGCCCTTGATGACATCGCGATCGTCGGCGACCATCACCTGCCAGCCGACACCACCATCGACGGCACTCAGGCAGACCTCGTTGTCACCTTCGTGCAGTGCCGACGGTGGGATATCGACGTAATACCAACGACTCCAGGACAGCTCCTGGTATTGTCGCGCCTCCGGAGTTGCTTGTGATGACGGGGGGCGCAGGACCTCCACACCGTTGATGTGCAACTGCAGGGTGGCTGTGTTGCCTTCATCTTCAATGCCGACAAAGCCGATCTGAGCGGGGCTGCCATCGGCTCCGTCGAGATGAAGTGTCTTACTGATCTGTGCCGGCCCGTCGAGGCGCAGAAATGGCTGGATATCCGGATCATCAGAACGACCCGAGGCGGGCGAATCGGTCTCGACGACCTCTCCCTGGAACAGGTGGATATGGTCTTCGGCCCCCCCCTTCCACAAGCCAATGGTTCGGTCAGCTTCGTCGTAGAGCGTATCGGCACTGAAAGAGGTCGTGATCCGCTGGGTGGCCGTTTCCTGTGCGTCCATCTGCACGTCCTGTGTTTTGACGGTCATCATCGTTGTTTCTCTCTAACTCGCTGGGAGTCGGATCGTGGCCAGATAGATACTTGATTTGCCCTCGTGAGAGGAATAGTAGCTCATCCACAACAGACCATCATG
>Ga0233428_1001299_pt1 | contig 27312 bp, 10 predicted proteins | sample SI_118_April2016_4_FD_179890 | JGI IMG/M metagenome (GOLD analysis project Ga0233428, IMG submission 179890) | Seawater microbial communities from Saanich Inlet, British Columbia, Canada - SI_118_April2016_120_MG | ecosystem: Environmental > Aquatic > Marine > Inlet | place: Canada: British... | reverse complement strand
AGTCTACTTGATGACTACGACTGTATCTTCTCAATTGTAGACTATCATGCAATTACTATCGAATATGATCCCGGCATAATGCAGGAGAGGATTATCAATGCAGCTGCGACAAACATTGCCGCAGGTCTGGATCCTGATCGATGTATCATCTTTGTACAATCTCAAGTTCCAGAACATACAGAGCTGGCATGGATACTAAACACTCTAACACCCATGGGAATCCTTGAAAGGATGACCCAGTTCAAGGACAAGGCACAGCAGAACGAAAAGAATATTAATGTGGGGCTGTTCGACTATCCTGTTCTTCAGACAGCTGACATCTTATTGTATAAAGGATGTACGGTTCCTATTGGTGAAGACCAGGTGCAACACGTTGAGTTGTCACGCGAAATAGCAAGAAAATTTAACACAAGATATGGTGATTTATTTCCAGAGCCACAACATCTACTTTCAAACGCACCAAGGATCATGGGACTGGACGGTAAGAACAAGATGAGCAAAAGCATGAACAACTATATATCTCTTATCGAAGAACCGGAAGCTATCTGGAAAAAGTTATCGAGAGCCGTGACTGATGAAAACAGGAAGAGAAGAGATGATCCGGGAAACCCTGATATCTGTAATGTATATACCCTGCACAAATATTTTTCAACAGATTCAGAGCTGGACAGGATCAACAAGGAATGCAGGTCTGCAGGGATAGGTTGTGTTGATTGCAAAAGAGTACTATCAGACAACATGATAAAAGAACTTACACCTATCAGAGAGAAGAGCCTGGAATTGATGGAAAACCCTGACAGTGTTGTTGACATTCTTCATACTGGTGCAGAGAAATGCAGACAGATAGCTGAAGAAACGATGAAAGAGGTACGGTCGCTGATGGGACTGAGATAGGTTGTTGTTTTTTTTAATCCATTAAATCTTCAATAGTCAATATTCAATCCTCCCCCCCCTTCCAAAACTCCAGCTTGGAAATAAGGAAAGATTAAATGATAAAAAATAATGCTAGATTCTTCTCCATATCAATAATCCTGTTAATGTCTGTACACCTCTACACTGCGCCAGTATCCTCACAAACACTTCATCCGGAATACCTTTTTGGGGAGAATCGAGTTGTTGATTCTTTTGATTTATTATTTGAGGAAGAGGTAGAGATAGATGACATTGATGCCTTGTCAGACGCAGTTAATGACTTGGTTTACCGGGTGGGAGATGAGTGGGGTAAAAAGGTGTTAGTCAGGAGAGACCTCAGAAACAAAAAGCTTAAGTTTGTTGAGGTGCTCAGGCGGACAGCCAAAGCGACGGCTAAAGTCGCCAAAGGCACAGGTTTCTATTTGGGACAGTTTAATGGGTTTCACTTGATAGCGACCAATTATCATGTTCACAGACGGTTAGTTACTGAGCCAGAGTTTTATAAGGAAATAGAGTTTCCATTTCTTGATCTAAGTTTCAATTATGGGCAAACATTTGGTGCCTGGTTGGAGATAGATCTTGCACTCTTTGCTATTAATATTAATGAGGAAAGCAGGTGGGACCGGAAAGAACTGCAATCTGTCGCAAAAAATTTTAGTTTTGACTACCCGATCACCAGAAATCAAAAGTTCTTGACGGTTGGATTTGGCCGGGCCAAAAATCACTACAGTGATATGGTGGGAACCTGGGATTCGGATTGTAAGGTCTTTTCAGGAGATAATGAATTTAGGATTAAGTATGGGCTGGATGAGAATGGTAAAAAAGTAGGAACCTGGGCATTTGCAGTTGGATGCGATGCTTCTGACGGCGACTCCGGATCTCCTGTCGTAACTCGGGATACAGGGGACATCATTGGTCTTCTTTGGGGAGTGGCCCCCAGAACCCCTATAGTGCAAAGTTCTCAATCCTTAGACAACATGATCAAAGAGAATAGCCCGGCAATATGGAAGAGTCTTAACTACGCCGTGCCTGCAGCGAAAATCAAGGAGTTTCTGCTTGATAAAATTAAGTCAGGTGTTATCAAAGACAAAGTCGAAAGGAAGACCATCCTGGCCTTCCTTGGTGTGGATTCAAGCTCCCGGTAGCTTTTTTTTATTCTGAGGTTACCGCTTCCCACCTTCATTGAAATATTGAAGCAGGATTCCTGAGACTCACCCAATTCATTTGAAAGCATTCCGCTTCCAGAGACCCACAATCCCAGCATTCCTCTCTAGAAAACAATGAGCTCATTTAGTCACCATGTAGAATCCAGCAAAGCAGGAATAGCAGAGCCATTGTTTCACAGGACAAACATTTCATGAAGGTTGGCCTGGTTGTGAAGCGCCCTGCATTTTGACAAACTAGTGCTGAACTTATTTCATTAGTTAAACATTTTGAATGCTTATTAATGTAAATGTAATGAATATTTAACATAACAATTATCTAAATATATCTTGATTATTGTCACCTGGTTTACTATCTTCACTATACCACTGAGAGACAAACACCTATCCTCAAATGTGAAAGTCTTGTAGATTTATGTTTATTAATGAATTACCTTTGATAGTCCAATAGCATACTATTACTAACAGTGTGCTTATACAAAGATTATTTCTAATGACATTAAGGTATAAATCAAACTCGAAAGAAGAGAAAAAAAGTATTAAGATCACGTCAGAGCAAACTGATTCTGACCTTAGTAATGTGATCAACCCGCAAAAGCAAAAACAACTCCTTTCCATCCTCCCTCTTATTAGAAAAAAGTTTTCACATCTATCCAATGTTCAAATTATTGGACTTGGAGCCAAGCAAAAAGCGGGAAATATTCTAAGTGAGTGGGCTTTTCGATTTTATGTTACAAAGAAATTACCATTAAGTGAAATCCCGCAGGAAGAGAGAGTTCCATCTCATATACAAGGTATACAGACAGACGTCATACCATACTTTAATACCCAACCCCTAATTACTGTCTCTACTGACACTGCCACAGCTGTTAATGATAAGAAGTATCGTGCTGATGGAATTAGAGGTGGTATAAGTATTCGTAATCAACATTTTGCCATTAAACATCCTTCGGGGTATGGCACCTTGGGCGTATTGGGCCGTAGAGAAAATGATAATGCTTTGATCGGGTTGACATGCTCACATATTGTAAATGCCGCATCTGAAACACCTACGACAGTTGACACCAGAATTGGACAACCCAGATATTCTGTGGGCTGCTGTTGTTGCCCAGAGGGATGGATTGGAAATGTCAAAAAGGCTACGTTCAATGATAATTTGGATTGTGCTTTAATTGAAATAGATGATGATATTGCGGATAAAGTGATTAATAGCGATAACGGCAGCACTGAAAACAAAATAGAGGGCTTTGATGAAGATATAACTGGCGCCGCACTTCCGTTACTTCATGACGATGTTAAAAAGTATGGCAGGGCTACCGGTTTAACAGCAGGAAGGATTGCTGATATAGATTTTGGGCCTAACCAAATGCTGATTGAGATCCTAGATAAAAAGCCAGTTAAGCCGGACGAACCAGACGAACCGGATGAACCGGATGACTCAGATAACTCAAATGACTTCTTTGCGCGCCATGGTGATTCTGGTGCTGTCATTTTGAATGAAGACCTTCAGGTCATTGGTCTTCTGGTTTCAGCATTTCAGGAAACGATTATTGAGAAGGATGATGAAACAGGTCTAACAGAAACTAAAAGGCTTCCCTTAACAAAATATATAGCTACGCGTATTAAACCGGTAATGGCTGATTTAGATATCTCCATTGCCGGTGTATCAGCAGACCAGGTTGTTGCCCCCGTAATACCGCAGCCGTGGCCTGGTGGTCAAGCTGATAGAGACTTTAATCCTGTGGAAACATTTACAAGTGCTGACTTTGAACTTGATGGCGATGTGGATTGGGATGTATCCCGTGGTGTATCAGGTGGTGCTCCAGGTGCGGTAATTATTGAAACCGGTGGGGAGACGGCTGATGGTCGTTCAAGTATTTCAGTAAGATATGATAAAGTTTCCGCTTCCAGGAAAAAGAAGGATGCAGTATCTATAAAAGCCAGCAGAGAAACTGACGGTGTAACTGTCGAGTTTGAGAAATTTCGCACAGTTTTCACGGTAACACCACGAATTAATACTGACGCTACCATAGATGCTAAAAATTCAAAAAAATTTGACGCCAGGGGAGGCATCGAGACTCAGGCTGGTGTTGGTATCCCTGGAACAGACGGCGCTACCTTGTTTATAGCGAAGGCAGAGATTATTTTTGATATATTACCAACAGGCATACAGTGGGATGCTATTGGCACCCTCAGTTTTCCGGAAGGAGCTGCTTCAGGAGAAAAAGGAGAGATCAGATCAAGGCGTGAAACCAAATTCACTAAAGGCCGACAGTACAGCGGCAAACCCAATCGTAAGCATACTGAAAAGAAGACCTATGGGGTTACTGACGGAGGTTTTATTGATGATGTTTTTCAAGCCCCTAGTACTTTGGCTGCGGACGCCTTCTTCCTTTTGGCTCATGAAGGTATTAATCCAAGTGATCCAGATGAAGATGATCCAGGTGGTGAGTTATTACAAGGTTATGACCGTGCTGACTACATAGACTATTTAGAAATACATGATGGTACGAATTGGATAAGAATCTCCGATTACGCCGAGTGGTTTGCCAATTTAACTGCTGAGTTAAACAGTGAAGACAACGCGCCTCCCGTTAAAGGCACACCTAATACTATGGATCCAGGGACGACCGATGAAAAAATCCCTAATCAACCACCTGTTGTTACTTTGGTTAGCGATTACAGGGAATCCAAATTTGGAGAAACCGTTACGCTTTCGGCCACAGCCACCGATCCCGATAATGATGAAGTATCTATACGATGGACTCGTATAGATATAGATGGAGATGAACCCCCTGTATCCCTTAATAGCCCAACTGGAGATTCAGTTAAATTTACAGCGCCTGATGACGATTTTCAATATAAGTTTAAAGCAGTGGCTGATGATGGAACTGGGGAGGAAGAGATAGCCAGAACAGCAGGAAATAATTTAAGTAGTGCGGCAAAGATGACAGTGAATGTTATTGAATGGACAGACAAAGAAGGTGGCAATACCGGTTTGTGTCTTAATGATGAAGAAGTCTTTAATGCTGCCAATTTCGGAATTGGAGAAGGAGCATTGAACTGGGATGTCACTGATGCTGCTACTGGTGAGCCTAAGGCATTAATAGTTGAGAAAGACGGAATCGCGATACCGCATTCCGGTACAGCAATTGGCGCAACAACTATTAAAGTTAACTATAATAAAGAGTCTGCGAGTGCATCCATAGAGGATTCTGTGAAGATCAAGGCGACCAATCCTGCAAATGGTAAAAGTTGGTTTAAAAGGAGGACGGTTACCCGTACTTTTGCCATAACTACTTCTGTCGAGAGAATACCGGAACCTCTTTTACGCGATATGTACCCGGAATATGTAGAAGATTTTTTTGATATAGAAAATAACGAGAAGAATATTGAAATGGGCATTACTGAGGATCATCATATCACTATTACTATTTGTGCCTATCGTTCTGGTGCCAATTGGAAAGCCGCCCTATTGACTGTAAAAGGATATTATTCAATACTAGTCAAGTTAATAGGTAACGAAGAAGAAGTAACTGGACCATTTGGCAATACAACAGAAGAAAACTACTGTCAACAAATAAATGATTTGAATACCATATCTAAAGAGTTGGACATGGGATCACCTGTTGTCCCAGCAGCTCCGGATACAGTTTCTTGGGTTATATTGGATGCAACAGTTAAACATGAGGAAGTGCATGCTAGTACACTTAAGCCTGCTTTAGATGCTATTCTAGAGCCTTTAAGTATAATAGTTGGGGAATTAGAAGTACCGCATATAGATGGAATGACACAGGAAACTGCTATTACCGCTATTCAATTTTTACCAGAATATTTGGCAGCTTTAGTGGAAGGGAGAGATCTTTGGGATAAGGAATGGGCAGACGAATTTGTTGGGACTATTGCACATGATCACTTTCTAGTTCTAGAGAGTGAAGATCCACAGGCAGATATATCTTCAGGCAGTGACAACAAACGGAAAGGTCATGCGCATGCGGCAGAGCTTGCAAGAGGTGCTCTAATGATCGCCACAATCCGCGAACACGCATTAGCAAATGTTTGGGCTGCTTGTCCAACAGATGATTAAGTTGATGCTTATAATACTTGCGAATCGGATTTTTCTGACATTGTACTAAAATAGAAATGAGACCTCGAAAGCTGGAATACTTTGAAGACCAACTTATGCTCTCCCCTCAGGGCAAAGCAGTGCTGGAAGTAATCCGCACACATGCCAAAGAGGTTATGTATCTGGTGCAGAAGAACAGGCCAACCATGGTTTGCTGGCAACGACATCATGGTCCGACATTTATCAAGTCAGTAGTCGGCAGTGGATTTGAAGAGAACGTAGCATTTATAACCGAAGTAAAAGGAGTGACTATGGAAACCTTGCTTTTGCATATGGCTGAGGTATTACAAGACCATGGCTCTCCGGAATTAAAGATGACGATAGGTAATTATGCGGCAACGGTGCTAAACATAGTTAGAACATCGAATTCACTAAAAGAGATTATAAGCAGGATAAACCAGACAACAGTCACTCAATAATATGGCAAAAGATACCTACATACCAAGAGACGAAGTTGTAGCTATGAACAAGGAGTGTGATAAAGTCCGTAAAAAAGCGGAAAAAGAGCTTATGGCATTGCCCGGGGTATTGGCTGTAGGTGTCGGATTGAAGGAAAGAAAGGGTGAAATACAACGAGAGTTATGTTTTAAAATAACAGTGGAAAAGAAAAGAGATAAATCCGGGATAAAGGTTAAAGATCTAGTACCAGAAAAAATTTATGGATTTAAAACCGATGTCGTCGAAAAAATTATAACGCTTCCAGCATCAAATAGCCGAAAATATAGGCCATTAATTGGTGGGTCTCAGATTCAATCTTCTACAAGTTCACTTACAGGTACTTTGGGTTGCTTTGCAAAAAGAAATTCAGATGACAAAATAGTTCTATTAACCAATTGGCATGTGGTTATAAAAACTTCAGATCATGATACTGATGAGGAAAGTATCGGACAGCCCTACCATAATGGTTGTTGTGATTGTTGCGCAACCGGTGAATTTGCTACAGTAGTTGATGGACGATTTAATTCTACACATGATGTGGCTATTGCATTACTTAATGGACAAGAGGCTGATACTATACCAAGTGAAAAATATATCAATGAGATACTTGGTATTGGTTTAATAACAGGAAGCGCAGAACCATTGGGTACGGAAACCGTATACAAATATGGGAGGAAAACCGGACTTACTAAAGGTCAGATTTTAAATGACAACACACTCCTCGATGTAGATTATAGCGGTATTTATGATGGCTTAGGAATAGTTTCCAGACCGGGCATTAGGATAATACCCTCTGACTTTGACATCCACCCAGAGTTTATAGATTTTGGAGATTGTGGATCAGTAACTGTAAATGAGCATAATCAAGTCATCGTCCTTAATTGGGCTCTTGCGGGTGGAGGCAGAATTTCACAAATAGAAGCTGATCTTGATATAACAATCCTAGACAGTACCTTTCCAGCGTCTACACCAAACAAAACCGGGGTCCCGCTTAGCTCAGTTTCTACCGCCGATGCTCACGTTAGCTTGGCAGATGCCCTGTCTGAATTAGAAACTGAAATAGGACATTTCAGTGAAGGAAGGCGAATGTTAGAATTATTTAAAGAACATAGAGTAGAGCTACTGGACTTAGTGCGAAATCGACGTGAAGTCATGGTAGCGTGGCATCGTTATCAAGGCCCCGCATATCTGGCTAATATTGCACGTAGTGTAAGAAGAGAGAACAAACCAATACCGGAACAGATCAATGGAATCAGCTTACAAAGTTTAGTACTCAAGATGACTGCTGTTTTACAACGAAATGGTACTCCGGAATTAGCCCAATCAGTACAGGACAACTATTTACAGCTTATGAATATGCTTTCAGCGGGACATAGCCCGCAGGAGTGGAAAGCGCATTTAGCCAAGATGGATAGAACGAATTAACTTTTTTTAATTAAGAAACAATGCCGGAACAACAAAAAGGTACATTAGAGGCAATTGGATTAGAAGTGACCAAACTCTTCCTGCCGTTCAAGGAAAGGATAGACGCGGGAGAGATATTGCAATTGTTGGCTGAACTGGGTATCGAATTCCCTCTCAGCCTGGCAGAGGATGCTGATTTTCAGGAAGCGGTTACAGGTGTCGCAAATAAGGTAGATCAACTGGTGACCACTTCTAAAGAGCTAACTACTGCAATTAAGGCAGAAGACGATGAGACATCTGCCGAAAAACTAAAACAATTAATCGAACTGATTGCCGGTTTTGTTAGTGATTTTCAGACCATAGCAGATAAGATAAATTCTAATGGCCCTTACCCCGGCATTTCAGATGAAGAACTTTCTGACTTTCTCCAGGACCTGGCAGTAAATTTACTTGAATATTTACTAATCGATTATCTCAAAAGCAGTGTTTCGCTATTTGTACTTTTCCTTGAGTTTTTTGGTATCGTTGAAGAGACAATAGGAAATGAAGGTTCTACTAACCCTATTAAACCACAATTTCAGAAAAGTAAACTGCGATTAGACAGGCTTCCCCAGCTAATAAAAAACCCGTCTGATCTTATAAGAAAATTGTATGCATGGGGAGGTGATGATGAAGATGGTAGCCCATTTACAGGAGATAAGCTTTTCCGAAAACTTGGAAAAATTGTTAATGCTATGGGATGGCCGGCTGTCTATGACGAAAGCGGTGCTGAGCCGGAACTAGACTTGCTACTGGCTAGAATGATTCCGCGCACGGATTTAGATCCCAGCGGAATAGAGTTAATCATTGATGAACCCATAAGCGGAGGACCTTCGCAAACTTTTAACTTTGGTAAATCTTCACTGGAAGTTGGATTTACGGGTGAACTTGGAGCTGAGACAAGTCTGGTTATCAAACCGGATGGTACTTTCAAAATCAACCCTCCAGCCGGCTTTATGGTAGAAGGTGGTGCGTTTGCTAATTGGACAGCAAAGAATACTGATACAACAGAACCCTTATTGTTAATTGGGACTGCCAATGCCAGCAGGCTGGAGGCAAAGGAGATTTCAGCTTTCCTTGGCCTGGAATTTGATTGGCAAGCAGAAGAAGAACAGGCCGATGCCAAGGTCAATATTAAAATTGAAATAAAAGACGGGAAACTTTTAATTAAGTCATCCGATCCCGACGGCTTTCTTGCACAAATCCTACCTGAAGATGGCATCGCTCTGGACTTTGGTATACTGATTGGTTTCGATAGTGACAGAGGTTTCTATTTCGAAGGCAGTGGCGGTTTAAAAGTCCAGCTACCGGTAAATGTTCAATTGGGACCTCTGTTGATACACTCCATTATACTTTCCATTGGAGCAGGGTCGGAAGGCCTTCCTATTGGTATTGGGGCAAATATAGTCCTGGATTTAGGACCATTCGCTGCTGTAGTAGAGGATATGGGTATTAAAGCTAATCTCACCTTCCCTCAAAATAACGATGGTAATTTAGGCGCCGTTAATTTTGATGTTGACTTTAAACCTCCTACCAGGATTGGCCTGGCTCTTTATGCTGGTGCAGTGAAAGGGGGAGGTTTTTTGGGTTATGATTCTGAAGCAGGTAGCTATACCGGTATCCTTCAACTTTCTATTAAGGAAGTTGTGAATGTGATTGCCATCGGTTTGATCACTACTAAAGGACCAAATGGAGAAGAGGACCAATTCTCCATGTTACTAATCATAACGGCTGAATTTACGCCTATTCAATTGAGTTTTGGATTTACACTTAATGGGGTTGGGGGCTTAATCGGTGTGAATCGAACAATGGATATTGACGCTCTTGATGCCGGTGTTCGGACAAATGCATTGGATAATATTCTGTTTCCCACTAACCCTGTAGCAAATGCCACTCAAATTATCAGTGACCTGGAAACCGTATTCCCCCCGGCACAAGCTCGACATGCCTTTGGTTTAATGGGCAAACTGGGTTGGGGTACCCCGACTCTTATAACTTTGGAAATCGGTTTGATGATTGAAGTCCCAAATCCAGTTACCCTCGCCATTTTAGGAGTGATAAAAATGGCGCTTCCGGAAGAAGAAAAGCCAACTCTTAAATTACAAGTCAATTTCATCGGCATCATCGATTTTGAAGCGCAGTACATCTCTTTTGACGCCTCGCTATTCGATTCTAAGTTATTAAACTTTACCTTGGAAGGTGATATGGCGTTGCGGATCAAATGGGGTAACCAATCTAATTTTATTTTTACCATAGGAGGGTTCCATCCTTCATATACACCTCCACCACTAGCTCTTCCGGAAATGCGTCGCCTTTCAATCAACATTTTAATAGGTAACCCCAGATTAACAGCCAGCACTTATTTTGCAGTAACATCAAATACCGTTCAATTTGGAGCTGCAGTTGATTTCTATTATAAGGTAAGCAAGTATAAAGTGATAGGATATTTAGATTTTGATGCCCTGTTCCAATTCGACCCATTCTACTTCAATATTGCCCTGGCCTCCGGAATGGGGGTTTATGTCGGAAGCTCGGAAATTCTAAGCATTCATTTAAGTGGAATATTGGAGGGACCAACTCCCTGGCATATCACCGGAAGGGTCAAGTTCAAGATCTTGTGGGTTGTCAGTATTAACGTGAGTGTTGAAACTACATGGGGTGAAACGAAAGATACATCTCTTCCTGATGTTGAAGTAATGCCAAAACTGAAAGAGGCCCTCGAAAATATGGCCAATTGGCTTACACCAATTGAAGCTACCGGTGACAACCCTGATCAGATGGTCAGTATTAGAACAATTGAAAATACGAATGATAATATAATTGCCCATCCAAACAGAAGCTTATCTGTAAGTCAAAAAGTAGTCCCTCTAGATATCACTATTGAGAAATTCGGTACTCAGAACCCTGCTGACTTTAACCACTTCCATCTGGATATGGTGGATGGTGACGGAGAAGAGTTAAGCGAAACTTCTTTAAAGGAAGAATTCGCTCCGGATAGTTTCTTTAAATTAAAAGAATCGGAAAGATTAGATCGGCCCTCATTTGAAAAATATAATAGTGGATTAGAAGGCACAGGCTCTTCCCAATTGAGGTCAGATTTCTTCAGGGAAAGAAAGGTAGAGTTTGAAACGATTATTCTAGATGAACTGGATCCGGCCCCTGTTCTTAGCCAGATCGATGCTAAGGAATTTGGTGCTTTTGTTAAAAACGGATCTGCAGCAAAAAGCAGCTTGAGTAATAAAAACACGAATGCTTCTGTATTGGCACCTGCTAAAGTTTTGATTACAGAAGAAAGCTATGCTATTGTAGACACGGATGACTTATCCATTTTTGAAGACAAACAACTTTCCAGCATGCTGGAGGCCCAGGAAGCAATTACGAACGTAATTGCCGAACGCCCCGATCTGGAAGGTCAATTAGAGATTGTATCAACTTTTGAATTAATTTAATTATGAGCGATATTCTTCCGAAATATACTTTTTTACCCTGGATGCGAAGAGGGCTTTCTACCAAACTTGTAGAAGAGGAAAACTTCAATGACTTTTCCAGTGTCCCAGCTAATGGATGGGCATTAGGACGCTCAGAGATAGCAATAAGAGTCAATATTGAGGCCAAAAAAGGAGAAACAGAACTACAAGATCATATTGATCAGAATATTGAATTAATAGGTTCCGGTGATATCATTGGAATTGACCAGCGTATAGTAATTAAAACGGAACCCAGGAACTGGATCACTAATTTTGAACCTAATAATTTTCCGTATATAGAATTTTATGAAGAGGATTTTCCATGGAGATATTCACCCGCAGCCTCAAAAAGCAACAAGCTTCGCCCCTGGTTGTCCTTAGTTGTATTAAAAGAATCTGAATTTAAACGAGATAGTATATTATTTGGAAAGTTACCTTCCATCTTAGTTAATGCGGCGGAAACCGATGCGTCCGGAACAACAGGCGCGGCAAGTAGTGTATTCCCGGATCCATCTCAGGTCTGGGCCTGGTCACATGTACATTTGAATGCGAATGTGGATCCGAATGAGAATCCGAATGACGCCCTCGATCCAAATAATGAGTCGCAGTTAAACAGTGCTCTTGACAGATTCCGTAGCCTGCTTTCAGCAAATCCCGATCAGGCAGTTGCTCGAATAATCTGCCCTCGAAAACTTGAAACCAATACCGCATACTATTGCTTTTTGATCCCGACGTATGAGGCAGGTAGACTGGCCGGCCTGGGTGCCGATGAGAGCTTGATCGCTTTACATGAAGCTCAGAAAGCATCTTTTGGAAGTGATCATCCTAGCGATACAGATCATCAATTGTATGTGGACCATTTCCCATATTATTACGAATGGCAATTCATGACCGGAGATGTTGGTGATTTTAAGTCCTTAGTAAAAAAGCTGGTACCTCGTGAAGTTGATAGAAGAGTTGGTAAAAGAGAAATGGATATACAAAAACCTGGCTATGGTGTTGAACATGGCGCAGGAACTATCCATAATAAAGGGATTCTTATGCTTGAAGGTGCTTTATTACCACCTAGAGTTACCGATGAACCGGAACGAGAACCGTACCCATGGTCTTCTGAACAACCTGATCTGGTCTACATGGAACGCCTGGCACACTTGATCAACTTAAGTGAAGATTTAAGAAAGGCGACTTTTCCGCCAGATCAATTTTACCAGAATAACCCTTTTGGTTATTCAGTGGCATCTGAACCTGAACCCATTGAAGATGAACCAATTGAACCTGAACGAATTGAAGATGATCCAATAATTACTCCTGACTTATATGGAAGATGGCACGCCTTAGAGGACACACTGGATGTAAGTGCTTTAGCCTCTAAGAAGAATAATACCTGGTTGTTTGAATCAAATCTTGATCCAAGGAGTCGAGCCGTTACAGGACTGGGAGTCAAGCATGTAAAAAACAATCAAGAAAAGCTCATGGATAAAGCATGGGGGCAATTAGGTGAAGTTATTGAAGCTAATCGTAAATTGAAATGGGGTCAGCTCTCAAAACAGATTACCTTCGCAGGGTTTAAAAAACATATAGCCCCTCAAAAGCCTGAACAAGTCAATGCTATGACGGCTAAGCTCTGTAAACGAGTTAAAGTCGGTAGCACAACGGCCCATAAGCAGATCAAGGATAGTGCAGTTTCAAATGCGACACAAAGCTTTGCCTATAGAAAAATTGAACGTCCGCAAAGTCCACTAATGAAACGACTGGATCCAAACAGTTCAATATTTACACAAAACTCACTACGTGTTTCTCTGGGTAACGCCAGTCTGAAAGCTGTTGATAAAAAACCCTTTTCAAATGGTCAAGCATTGATTCCTTTAAATGATGTCAATGAAAATGTCAACACAATTACGAACCATAATATCACAACAGCAATGTACTCTACTATGGAACCGGGCTCTTTGAGTTTTGTTCCAAATATTGAATCTGAAGCCAGATTTCAATCAGCCGTGCAGACATATAAAAATTACTTTGATGGTGTCAACTGGCAAGGTGTTGCAACCGCTCCAACAATTAATCTGGCAGATATTGCAGATGCCGTTATTTCTAAGATTGATCCAAGGTTTGTAATACCTAAGAGGATTTATGACGGCATCAAACTCCCGGGTTACGCTATTCCTCCGGCAGATAAAATAGAAATTGTAATGGCTTATCCGAAATTCCAAGACCCTATGTACGAAGCAGCCAGAGACCTTGGAGTGGATTATCTGATCCCGAATTTAGATCTGATCCCTGACAACAGTATTACCTTGCTGGAATCCAACCAGAAATTCATTGAAGCTTTCATGCTGGGTGTCAATCATGAAATGGGAAGAGAACTGCTTTGGAGGGAATTTCCAACGGACCAACGTGGAAGCTATTTTCAACAGTTTTGGGATTCTATGGATGCCGTAAATACCGACAGTAATTCTGCAGTGCATCTCGCATCGAAAAATCTTGATATTGAAGAAATACATCAATGGGAAACTGACACCAGATTAGGAACTCACAGCAAACGTCCGAGAGCGGATTCAGGTTTGCTAGTTTTGGTAATAAGAGGTGATCTGTTTAAGAAGTATCCAGATACTGTTATTTATGCACGAAAGGCAAAATTCAAAGAGGGAAGTGATCATTTAAAGGATCCCAGAGAACTGGCCACGGAAAAAAATTATCCTGTTTTCTCTGCCGAGATAGAGCCTGATATTCATTTCTTTGGATTTGATCTGGATGCGGAAGAGGCGAAAGGAGATAGAGAGGCAAGTGATCCTGGTTGGTTTTTTATTATTCAGGAACGCCCTGGTGAAGTCCGTTTTGGTGTGGATATGGCCGGGTCAGCATCCGAACCGGCAGCTTGGAATGAGCTTAATCAGAACAATGCCGCATTCAAGGGTCAACATTTAGATGCCCGGGATGATGCAGTTACTACGGATCCAGTTAGCGGAAATATAATAAATGAAAAGGTTGTTAGATGGGGATTTAACTCCACTAACATGGCACAAATTCTCTATCAAAATCCAGTATTATTAGCTGTACATGGAGACGAGATGGTCCCCTGACCAAAAGTAGGAATAAAAAAAATGAGTATTACAAAATTAAAATTCTTATCACTGCAGAAGAAAACTCGCCAGAAACGGGATGAGATGCGTGAGGAGAATCAAAAGTTAAAAAAGAATATAGCCGAATTATCCGCACTGAAAACAGACCTGAAAAATGAGCAAGCGAAGGGTAATTCTGCAAATAGTAGCACCATAAATTCAATAACTATAAAAGCTAACAAGCTCCGAGATAAGAACACAAAAGCAAGAAAAATAATTATAGACATTGAGGCTGAAATTAGTATCGCTGTAGACGACTTGATCTTCTCCACTGATCCCAGAGACCAGGTTGCAATGTTAGATGATAGCTATCCGATATTTCTTGCTCCCGTCAGAGTTGAGACCAGATTTGTAACAGTAAAACATATCGCCCGAATTGAAAGAGATAAAATTCCTTCCGGAATTAATCCCAATGTCACGGTTGTGAATGGTCATCCTGTTGCTAAACCTCTTAACCTTTCTGTCAATACAGTTATTAATGGTGTTCAGGAAGTACCGGTGATAGACGATGTTCAAGAACTCTGGATCAGAATTTTTCCAGATGATATTGCCGTACATACTCATGAAAAGGAACTTACAGAAATAGAAATCAAGGCGGCTCAAACATTTTGGAAACACATTTGGCATGCTGCGGATGATGGCAGCTTAAGACTCGGAGCATGGAGAGGTATTGTAAGCTCTCGTGGCCCTGAACGAGCAGCATGGATTGCCAGGCAGATGGAACCCCTGAATCCGGATGACAAGCCAGCAGTAGTCATTGATGCAGTAGATGACCTTCCCGTAGAACCAGTATTTCCTGAAACGACAATACGAGAGTCAACATGGAGCCAGCCACCACAAAGTCGCATTATGCCGGACAGGTTCGTAGTACGATTGTATATAGGTAGTTCCTATAGAGAAGTTATTGGCGAAAACATTCCAGATCCATTGCATTTAGGAATAGATCCGAAAGCATTAGAAAATGAAATCGAAAATGAAGATGGGGTCTTAGTGCTGAAAGATAAACTAAAGTGGATGCAAGATTTTGATGAAGCCGAAAAAGTTGGTATGGGAATTCGTGTACCACTTTTTCCACGCGAGGGGTTTTTTCAGTCTGGATTTGACAAAATATTAGTGCTAGGTGTTAAAACGTCTGCTGACAAGGATGAAGGGAAAGAGCTTTTGGAGGACCTTTTAAACAATCATCATTACACCCATGGAGGATTATCTGTCGTTCCTCAAGGGACTCCCACAAACAATACGGAAGGATCTGATAGCGGCTATTCAGCGTACAATGCAAACGAAGAGGACCTTTTTAACATTGAGCTTGGGGAGCCTCTTTTCACTCCAACGTCAACAGATATGAATAAAACAGATGGGCAGCAATTAGCGGATGCCTTAGGAATCTCTTATGAAGCAGTACAGAACATTAAGCATGCTGATCAAACTGATATAAAAGAAGCCATGTGCATGAACAAAGCTCTTTGGCCTACTACTTTTGGATATTATCTGCCGCAAATGATGCATCCTGTATTTTCTGAAGCAGAAATAGAAAGGACAAAAAGACACTTTAATCAATATGTTTTAGGCAGAGGCAGGATCCCTGCGATACGCGTGGATGATCAGCCATATGGTATTCTTCCAGTCACTGCATTTTCGAAATGGACATATAATACCAATAGTAGCAATGATAAATTCCTGGGCAAGATGCATGACAATGTTTTGAAACGGATGGATATTGCATGGCAAAACCTGAGCCAAAAGGTAAAGGTTGCTGATTCAACAACAAATCAGGGAAGTGTTGAGAAACTATTCTTAGATGTCCTGGGTTTACATGCTTCAAGTGTTGAGTTTTATCAAAGATATGTCACAGGGCCTTATCTACTTTGGAATATTTATAATTATAGTTCCATTATAAATGGAGCTACAGGCAATCCAACAAATGCCTCTTATGCATCATCATTGGATTTTTTCCAACTATTTGGTGATCAGAATTTTTTATATGTCTTCCCACCAAGGCTGTTCAATTTCTTTTATAGTCAAGATCATAAATTTTTGAATGGCCCTGTTATTGATACTATCGGCCTTTCGGAAGAGAGAAAGCTTTCTGCTCTTGGAGCTAATGGAGAGAATTACATTGACTGGCTTATTAAGAGTAACTGGGCACAAATCAAAAATGAAGACTTATCAACTATTGGAGCTCCGGACACGGTACCTCCAAGCTCTTTGTTATATCTCATGCTCAGGCATGCGGCCATGCTGGAATATAATAGAACAGGATTGACACTATTAGCAGATAATGGACTAGTCTCTGAATTAGCACTTTTCGATACTGAATTTAACAACATTAGTACTGTAAACGGTATAAATCCTGAATTAAGGAATATCGTTATGGCAAGTACTGCTTTCAAAGAAGGGGTAAAGGCCGATAAACAACTGGAGAAAAAAGTTGAAAAAGAATTTATACGAAGAGCTGATGCCGGAGAATTTGACGGTATGGATATCAGTACTATAAGGACTGCCAGGTCCGAGTTCAAAAGAGTGCTGGCTAAAGATGAAAGACCTAAAATCATCGCAAAAGCCAATCTAGCCGCCGACAAAGTTTTAGAAGCAAAGGAATTCACTTCCAATAAAGCAGAACTGCTTTCTGGACCACAAGCTTTCCTGGAAGGCTTAAGTGTTGCGGACTACATAGATAGAGACTTACTAAAACCCGAAGGGGAAAGTCAGTTTTCTAATATGCATGAACTCATTGAAAATTTGAAGTGTTTAAAAGACCTTCCAACTGCAAGATTAGAACGGTGTTTCGCAGAACATATCGATCTGGCAAATTACAGGTTAGATGCCTGGTTCTATAGCCTGGTACTTGAGCGTTTACAAAAGTTAAGAAAAACCGGATCGAATAGAAATGAAGGGGTTTATATAGGTGGGTATGCCTGGCTGGAAAACTTGTGCAAAGGTGAATTTGAAGCGATTCACTATCGGGAAGTCGACATAAAGCCAGAAAGAATTTTAGTTCCGGATATTAGTACTGTAGCTATAGCGGATGGACTTAACATGAACGCGAAAGTAAGTGGCATAAGAAGCGCTGAGTTCATCAAAAACAGAAACAAAATAAATCAACCTGCCGCCCCAATAGTTAATAGCGACACCGTACCTTCGACGCTTGGGGTAAGTATGTTTATGATAAGTAATATCGCAGGTACCGAAGCCGCAAGTGGTAATCAGGGATTTATGGCTACAGGTGGAAACACACTGAGCCTTAATGCCATAAGAAAAGACATACGTATTGCAGACCCTTTGCTTTTAGATGTCCCTGTAATAAAAAATCTTGGACCTGCTTACACCTATCTTGGTAATGATGATGTTGGCCCTATTACCTATGATCTGCTTACAGATCGTTTTATTAATGCGCCAAGAGTAGACCCTGCAAATCAGGGCTACATTCATGCACCTTCAATTAATCACGCCACAACAGCTGCGATCCTTAGAGCCGGATACGAGAGCCATAGATTAAATCCAGGCTCTCCAGATGATACTTTAGCTATCAATATTAACTCGGAAAGAGTTAGGAAAGCGCTCTATTACTTAGAAGGAGTAGACAGTGGACAAGAACTTGGCGCTCTGCTGGGATATCAATTTGAAAGAGGACTTCATGACAGAGGGCTTCATGACGAAGAGATCGGATTAGATGCCTATATCCTGGAGATACGGTTGAAGTATCCATTTGTAGCAGGAAGAGTAACGGATAGCACAGGGATAGCAAATGTGGAATCAGCGGAGGCATATAATGTTGTCAATGGACTTGAGTTGTTAGAAAATAGTGAAAATCCTGTTACAGATTATCCCTATGGTATAGTGTCTATTGATGGTGAAGGTGGTTTGCCCATTTTTGGAAGTGAAAAAAATGCCATTATTGCTGAAGTTGAAAAATTGCACGATGCCATGGATGGTATTAATGATCTTTTGATGTCTGAAGCTATGCATCAAGTGGTACTGGGCAATTATCCTAAGGCAAGTGCAGTGCTCAGCGCAATGAGCGGCAAGCCCTTAGCCATTGATCCTGATGTTGTTAAAACACCAAGAAATTTTGATGTGCTTAATCATCGCGTCGGTTGCCATTTTGACCTGAGTCCTAACGGTCATAAAATATGGACAAGTAATGGGACAGCTCGCTCTTTAGCAGAGCCTCATCTCAACAGGTGGTTGTCATCAGTACTGCCTGATCCAGGAAAAATTCAAGTTAATTATCAATATCAATTTTTTGCAACTGACGGTACTCCAGGAGCAATTCATAAAGAGCGTTTAGGTTTGGATGAATTAAATATAGAAGCTATTGATCTCTATTATATTTTAAGTCTTAGTACAGAAGAAGGTAATGCATCCGCAATGCTAAATCGTTTAAACTATCACGCTCGTAAAAATGTGATCACTGCCGATAATGTAAAAATTAATGTAGCATTCGCAGACAGAGATGGTTTAACCGATGACCAGATCACTCTTTTAGAATTACAAGCTTTAATTGACCAACTGCATCAAGTTGTTGGAAATAGTCGGCCTTTAAGACCTTTGGATTTTATGCTTTCTGATGGTATCGAAGATGTCGTCGAAGCAAATCCGACCCTCGGATTAGACAGTAGTATGTTGCTGAATAGGCTGGAAGGTGTTTTTGGTGATGATATGTCAAATGGACAAAGAGGGTTCAAGGGAACAATTACTGATTTGATGGCTAGTATAGTCACCGCGGAAACGATTACAGAAGATCCGATAACGGCAGCAGGTAATAAGTTAGATGGAATAAGAGCGGCCTTAGATCAAGCCGATTTCTTTGGCGTTCAAAATGCGGCTCCTGCGACAGCAAGTGATGTCTCCTTTGAAATAAGTACGGCTTTACTAGTATCTGCAAATGCCGTGCTTAAGGAGATGGAGGAAAGAAAAGACAAGGCTGAAACACAATTAAACGAAGTTGCAACAACTTCAAAAGAAGAAATAAAAATTAAAAGGTTAGAAGAAGCTGCCAAAGAAATATTTGGCAGGTCTTTTAAAGTGTTTCCTGAATATCAATTATACAATGAAGGACAGATAAATGCTGCGAATAGTTATGCAGATTATTTGGAACATGCGGGTGAGCATGCGATCGAAGAATGGTTCCAAGGACTCTCTCCTGTTAGAAAACGCATCCATGCACTCCATCAGACTGGTCTATTAGCAAAGGCAATAGGAGGCAATAATAGAGTGTTGGATCTTTCTCTAAGCCAGATTCCGTTAGAGCCGATTGATCCCTCTTCAAATCCGGTTACCCGTTGGTTAGGTGTTGAGTTCCCGAAAGATTATGAGGCGCCAGATGAAAACATTTCAATGCTGTTTTTCAACCCAATAGGATATTCACCAAGTGGTCTACAAACCGGGATTATGGCAGATGAATGGGTGGAAGAACTTCCTGGTGAAATTGCGCACACAGGAGTTTCCATACATTTTAATAACCCAAACTCCGAACCACCTCAAACCTGCCTTCTCGCTGTTTCGCCAAATCTTGATGGTAAATGGTCGTGGGATGATCTGATGGATACCTTAAGTGAAACGTTAGATTGGGCAAAGAAAAGAGCTGTAGATCCGGATATAATGAATGACTCCATTTATCCTCAGGTTCTACCGGCAGTGTATGCAGCTATAAGTGCGTCTGATGATACGCCGACACTCGACTTTGGTAGAAATGTGATTAAAAAACCAAATAATGGTGTGTTTGGAATGATTAAAGTTCAAGACTATAATACAAAATAGAATTTTTAATATGTTAGAAATCAAAGATATAAGAGAAGCTATTCAAAGTAATGCTGCGCTGGCAGTTTATCAACTGGCGATTCTGGATTACTTAAATTCAGCTAAAACCGCAGTTGATATTGCCGGCATGGAGCCAGGCTCTGGAGCTATTGCTGATGATCCGAGAAAACGCGGAAAAGGTTATGATATAGGAATAAAGGTGGCAAAGAGTATACTTAAACGCAGAAAAGAGCTCGGTGGATCTTTCATTAGTTTAGATCAATTGGCTAATATCGCCCATTTCGGAAAAGATAAACTTCAGGATCTTATTTATACCTATATGACTCTCAGGCCCCCCATTCCGACAGGCCTGGGCCAGCAATTTGATGATTTCATAGTGACGCTAAGCCAATTAGAGATTGACGCTTATCAATCGGGTTATTCTTCCGGCCAGACGCTCTCCTCGGTAAGGAAACTATTTTTTGATGCAACTATTCCTTCACAGGATAAAAGTAAAAAAACCAAACTCAACTGGAACAAAATGATTCCTGGGACCAAAGATCTTAATCCTCCATCTTCCTGGTCAGTACGAACAAATCTTATCCAGCTTATGGATTATATAGCAGAACATTCAGTTGTTCAAATTGGTAGTGAGCAAATCAGCGTCCAAACATTAATTGCCGCACTTGATGCAAAGAGTAATCCTGATAAGGTTGTGACAGGCAATAACAAATTAAAACTGAACTCCAATTTGGATGCAGCAAGCTATTTGATGAAGCTGGCCAGCACAGCATATCAGTATTTATCTCCATTCAGCATTTCTGCTTCTCAGAATTTTAGAATTCAACAGAAACAAATAAGTACTATTTACAACAAAGAGATAAGCCTTGCAGAATTTGCTTCAATTGCAGACGCTCACAATATGGAGTTCGATACTGCCCGCTCATTGAGTTGGAACCTCCTGAACTATTATACAAACAAGGATAAACCAACCGAAAGCAGGTATATAAAATTGGCATCCTCATTAAATTTAGGAGAATACGTAGATGGGGTTCTCAACAACGACAATAAAAAAACAAGATCTGTTTTATTGAAAAAGGTTCAAGACACTAGCCTCTTTATTCTAATAGAAAATGGTCGGTCACAAGTAGTAAATCGAATGCTCTCAAACACTGACAATGATGGCAGCTACATGGCCTATCGAACTGCTTCGGCCTATATATTGGATCTCTTTTTAGACAGATTACTAATTCTTGTAGGATTGGAGATAAATAAACCTGCCATAATATCCTGGAATCGTTTGGAAGCAAGACCGAGAACTGAAGATTTCTCCAGAACATTAAGGGCTGAAGTACGAGATGCATTATGGTTTCTTTCAAGACAGTGGCAGTTGGGCGAATTTCGAGCTGAAGATACCGGATCGGCACTGGAAATGAGGGTAGATATGCAGACCTCCAAAGTAGACAGATTTTCATTAAAAGGTGGGGAAGCCGGTGTCTTTGACCAATCAATTCCAATGGAAACAACTGTGGAAAGAGAAACCGTCTTTATGGATCTTACGTTACGACAGGAAATGGGACGGCAATTTGAGAGCTTGTTACAAAAAAAGCTTTCAGCAAGTCCCAATGCATTTGCTCAGAGTACCATTAATGATGTCATCGCAGATTTTAAAAATGAATCTTCTTTTCAGTTCAACTTACCTGTACCGGCAGGTGAACATCCCGATATATATTCTAATCCCGCTCTGCTTAAGAATTATGCTGCGATTGGGAATGGAAGGATGTTAGACGGAGGAGCTGTTTACACCAGCATAAAAAGCGGTACAGCTGCTTCAACTACGGTAAGTTCTACCAGTAGTGCGAATGCATTAGCCAGGGTTAATGATGCGGCACAGGAACTTTTAATCTGGTTTGAAAGAGTCTATAGTCAGCCCCAAAGCTCAGTGGATAGTGCCTGGAATCCTGAACAGCTTGAGTATCAATTCCAATGTTCAGCAGCTTCCAGTAATAGTTCTAAATCAGTTTTAAGTACAACTGAATATGCCAATGGCCATTTAGATTGGTACAGTTTTGATTTTGAAATGAGCAGCGACAATTATCCAGCTTCTTTAACCAATGGAGCTGTCAATCAGGATAAAATTGATAGGAAGCTCATCACGGTCTTAGCAACAGATTTAAGATATCCTGGAATGCCGATGCCCAGATGGTGGCAGTTTGAGGATTTCAAGGTTGACCTTGGAGGCATTAAAGCAAACACTAGTGAATTACCAAAACTTTTAATGACCGAGTTTGCTTTAATTTATAGCAATGACTGGATGTTGATGCCATTTAATGTTGAAGTTGGCAGTCTGTGTGACATTAAAAGTGTGGTAGTAAGGGATGTTTTTGGACAACATACCTTAGTTAATGCGGCTGGTGCGGGAGATAATTCTGATTGGCAAAGGTGGTCTATGTATAATTTAAAACGTAATAATCTAACGTCTATAACTGCCGACACCAGATTATTTGTACCTCCGGCGGTGGTTAGAACTATGGAAAGCGATCCAATTGAAAGAGTTGGTTTGTTGCAGGATGAGATGTCAAATATGGTTTGGGGAATAGAAAAATTAATACCTGATGGATTGGGAGGTTCTATAGATGGCAGCCAGGCAGCAAGACGACTCAATGACTATTTGGTGAGAATAACACCTGAATTAATCCCAATAGCACCTCTTGAGGAAAATGATGCAGCCATACACTATAAGATAGGGAGCATTGTTCCTCCAAATTGGATCCCTTTTATTCCAATACGCCAAGGAGGTGTTGATAGCAGGCAGATTCAGTTACGAAGAGCCGCAATGCCAAGGATTATAAGGGGTAGGCCCACCGAAAGGATTCGACCAAAGACAGAGTTACTTAAAACGGGATACGATCCTTTGTCAAATAAGTGGAATCCCTACTTTTTGCATCAACAGGAAGTACCGCGATCTGGCGTTATTATTGACCGTTCCTGGCAAAGAAGCCGTTGGATGAATGGTAAGACACACACCTGGCTAGGACGAAGAGTAAGAAACGGAAGAGGTGAAGCAAATAGTGGATTAGAATTTGATCAAGTAGAATTAATTCATAAATAATATCAAGAATATTTTTTTGAATGGTTTACCTTAGGATACTTTGTAATGGTAGTTTAATAATTACCTAATTTCAAGTACTCTCTGGTGATTACTCCCTAAATTGATCTACTTTAAAAAGAAGTGAAGGAGAAATGAAATCCTGCCGGACATTCTCCCGGCGAGCTTATGCCCTTTCTGTTCGTCAGACCGTAGATCTGTTCTCCGACTCTCCTTCAGACAGGGCCTCATGGCTTCGCCCTTGCCTTCGGTTAATGGTTAACGTATAATAGCTTCCGTACTATGATTCTCCCCTGAGGGACGTTCAGCCTGTTAATTCACACACATACCGGATGTACACAAATAGTTCGCATCTAACATTTGTCCGCTATGCTTCAAATGCAGGTAAGCTTATAGCATCAGGTAGACCTCTATCTGTGTAGCAGGAAGAAAAGCGGCAAACATCACAATGACAAAAAACAATGGTAGATTTATATCTACATCGATAATTCTGTTAACGTCTGCTCACCTATTTAACGATTTCTACGCCGGTTTTTTGATGCCTCTTCTCTCTTATTTCCAGTCGCATCTCCATCTGACAATAACACAGGTATCCATATTGCCTACAATATTAGCTGTGTTTGGCTCCATCTTACAGCCCCTGTTCGGCTTTCTTGGTGACCGGTTTAATAAAAAACTCTTTGTTGTATCCGGTGTTCTCTGTTCAGCACTGTTTTTGAGCTGCATAGGCCTTGCTCCAAACTTCACTCTCCTTATCCTTATGCTTGTTATCGGTGCATCCGGAGTAGCGGCATTTCATCCTAATGCAGCGGCAACTGTAGCCAGACTGACCCAGAACAAGTCCACATTTACGATGTCCATCTTCCTTATGGTCGGATGCATAGGGTTGGCCGGGGCACCATTTATTATTACATCGATTGCAACATCAGGCGGTTTTAGTAAACTATGGATGTTGTCCTTACCCGGCGTAATCCTGGCACTAATATTGGTTAAAACACTAACCATAGATCACGAAAACAAAAGTAGTACAAAACTGTCAGATTTTAAAATACTTTTTGCCAGGAAGTCTCGCCCGCTTTGGATTATGTTTTTGATAATGTTCATCCGTTCATTAGTCATTACAAGTTTTATGAGCTTCATGTCAATTCTCTTCACAGCAAAAGGGCTTACAATGCACAGAAGCGGAATAGCCATATCCACGTTTCTGATTTGCGGAAGTGTTGGTGGTTTAATCGGTGGGTACCTGGCAGACAAAATAAGCAGAAAAATTATAATCGCATGCTCATCGATCATTGCCTGCCCGCTGCTTTTATGGTTTTTGAAGGCAGACGGGAATTTTGCCATGATACTACTGGGTTTGAGCGGTATGGTTGTGCTTGCCGCCTCCGCTGTCAACGTACTGATCGTTCAAAGATTATGCCCTGACATGGCCGGCTCTATTGCAGGTATTTCGATGGGATTTGTATGGGGTTCTGCGGGTCTCATGCTTCCGGTAGTCGGGTACATTGCAGATCATTACAGCATGGAAACATCTCTTAGGATTGCAGCATTCATGCTTCCAACAGCAGGAATGCTGGTCTTGATACTACCGAATATTGATAGGCCGGCAAATGATCTGAGTAAAGAGTAGAAAATTCTGAATATTTAGTTTATTATCTCTTGTTAGATTCCTCTACTCCACTCGGAATAACGTCATCCTGAGCGGAGTAGAAGTGTAATCAACATTGAAATTCACATACATATTTATACAATACTAAAACTCATTCAAACAGGAACAAAATGGATATATTTATAAAAAACATAGTAGATATTTTAAAGGTTGAAGTCCCGCTTTCCGAGGAAGAGATAGAGGGTTTCATAGAGATCCCCCCCGACCTGGAAAAGGGAGACTATGCGTTTCCATGTTTTGCCATTGCGAAACAGCTAAGAAACGCTCCCGCTAAAATCTCTGCAGAGCTTGCACAAAAACTACCCACCGGTGACATCATAACTGATATCAAGGCGATTGGACCATACCTGAACTTCTATGTCTCCAGGAAAATGTTCTTCAAGACAATTCTGGACGATGTCTTTACCGAATCAGACTCATACGGATGTTCTGATTTGGGAAAGGGTAAGACTGCAGTCATCGATTACTCATCCCCAAACATTGCAAAACATCTGGCAGTTCATCATCTCCGTTCGGCAGTTATCGGAAATGCGATTCACAATATACACAAAGCCCTTGGCTACAAGTGTGTAGGCATAAACCATCTTGGGGATTGGGGCACACAATTTGGACAACTGATTGTAGCCTTTAAAAGATGGGGCCCGGACACAAAGGATCAAGATTCGATAGAAGAAACAGGACTAGACATAAATAAGCTCAACGAGCTGTATGTTAAGTTCCATAAGGAGGCAAAGGAGAATCCTGCTCTGGAAGATGAGGCGAGGGATTGGTTTAAAAAACTGGAAGATGGAAATGAAGAGGCGAGAGAAACATGGCAATATTTCAAGGAGATAAGTTTGTCAGAGTTTGAAAGAGTATATGAGAAGTTAGGCATAAAGTTTGATTCGTACGCTGGTGAAAGTTTCTATAACGACATGCTTGACGATACCGTCAATAGAATAAAAGATGCGGGTTTGTCTAAAATAAGTGAAGAGGCCCTGATTGTAGACCTCGAAGAGTACGACATGCCTCCCTGTATACTAAGAAAGAAGGACGACGCCAGTCTGTATGCAACAAGGGATATATGTGCCGCAGAATATAGAAAGCGGGAGTACGATTTTGACAAATTGATCTACGTTGTTGGCTCTGAACAGAAATTGCATTTTAATCAATTTTTCAAAGTCTTGGAGCTTATGGGATATGAATGGGTAAAAGATTGTGTACACGTAGATTTCGGTCTGGTTAAGTTTAAGGGAGGAAAAATGTCTACACGGGAAGGTAAAGTCATCCTGTTAGAGGATTTGCTTAAAGAGTCGTGTAAGATTGCCATGGAGATTATTGAAACCAAAAATGCAGAACTGGAAAACAGGGAAGAAGTAGCAAATGCCGTTGGTATTGGTGCCATAATCTTTTCAGAACTGAGCTCTAAGAGAGTTAAGGATGTGCTGTTCGATTGGGACGAAATCCTCAATTTTGATGGCGAGACGGGCCCGTACGTCCAATACACTCATGCAAGACTGTGCAGTGTATTGAGGAAATGCGGAGAGACAGCAACTAATGATATAGAATATGATCTTCTTAAAGAGGATGATGAACTGCTGCTAGTCAAGAAACTTGAGTTCTTCCAATTGACATTAATACGTGCTGCACAACACTGTGAACCATCGATAGTCAGTAAATATCTGCTTGACCTCTGCAGCACATTCAACAGATTCTACCAGCATCACAGGATCCTTATTGATGATACCGATCTCAAGAAAGCAAGAATCTTGCTGGTAGACTCAGTCAGACAGGTGATAAAGAATGGCTTAGGCATACTCGGACTCAAAGCACCTGAGAGAATGTAATTCATGCACACTGTCATTCCCGACTTGTCACCTAAGGCGCCCCTGGATGTAGCTTATAGATCCGACTTAGTCAGGATCGGGAATCTATTTTTCACCATTTATAATTTCTGATTGACAGATTATGAATGCTGATATATCATAGCACCATTGAGACGCGGGGTAGAGCAGCTTGGTAGCTCGTCGGGCTCATAACCCGGAGGTCGCAGGTTCAAATCCTGTCCCCGCTACCAATTTTAAAGGACTTAGGGCTTTGCTCTGAGTCCTTTTTTTATGATCTTCTAACAATCTTCTAACAGAA
>Ga0233428_1001292_pt1 | contig 27442 bp, 26 predicted proteins | sample SI_118_April2016_4_FD_179890 | JGI IMG/M metagenome (GOLD analysis project Ga0233428, IMG submission 179890) | Seawater microbial communities from Saanich Inlet, British Columbia, Canada - SI_118_April2016_120_MG | ecosystem: Environmental > Aquatic > Marine > Inlet | place: Canada: British... | reverse complement strand
TCACGTTTAATGGCAAAGCCGCCCGGTTTTTCAAGCGCAAAGGCGGCTGCCAAATTTGGCGTATCGAAGGCCATGGTCCGCTCTAGCGGCTTCGCCCCATCTTTGAGCGGCGAGAGATATTCGACACTATTGCCAGCTTTACGGACGAGATAGGTTTCAGAAGTTTTGTTGGTGTCGCCCGGTTGCTTCAAAAGGTCATAGAGTTCCTCATCAATCACTCGGATTCCAAGCGCGATACCGAGGCCTTTTGCACCGGCATCCTGCTGCACGCCATAAACGGGAAGTGAGAAGCCCATCGTCGGCTGGTTCGAAGCCCCTTTATACATGTCGACAATTGCGGGCTCGCCGTCAAAACTTTTGGCAATGGCGGCGCGTTGTTTGCCGGAAAGCGGTGGCATTTCCGGGGTCAGCACAATCGGCTTACCGTCAGAATCCAATAACGCCATCCCGGCGATGCCAGCGCGCTCTACGTTTGAATTGGTTTCTTGCTGCGGGGCAGGGGGCGCGAAGCCGTTCCGATCGGCAACGGCGACTAAAAGGTTGCGCAGATAGCCCTGCTGAGCGGTCGCATCGGTGACCCCTGATTTATCGTTTTGGGCATCTGAAAGCTCCGACATGTAAAGTTGCAGTGAGGCGTTTTCGGTCAGCTCGGCAATAGAGCCCAGATTAAATTCGGTCCATTCATTGATATCGGCGACCCGGCTATCAGCAACAATACCAAGCCTGATCTGCCATTCGTTTAAAGCGCGTTGACGTTCACTTTCAACAAATCGGAAAGAGAAAAAGACACCGGCGCCGATAACCGCGATCATGACAAACAGGATAATACCGACGATGAGGTTAACGCGCCCTTTGCTCGTTTCCTCCTCAGCCTCTTTATCCTTATCGACTTCTTGGTCTTGTGGCTCGTCAGCCATGCATTCTTCTCCCGAAATCACATTTTATATGTGTGACTAAGCCACTCTAAACAGAAGGTTTTTTGATGTACAACCAAAATTGTCGGAATATTTGCGTTCACTTCCATTCAACATCAGGTGAAAGGTGCATTTTTTATTGTTTTTGAGGCCACTAACTCTTTAGACTGTGGGTCATGGAATATCGGCATGTATATATTGGCCTAACTGTAGCTTTGGCTGCAGGCGCACTGGTTGTCGGCTCTGACAAAGGATTAGCCGCACCGTTACCGCCGGTGAGCCTAAAAGTGCAACATGCCGCTGAGCGGGCAGGTTTTATCGATGTCAGAAAGCGCCGCAAATCAAGTAAGCGGCGGCGTAAAAGTACAAAAGCGAAGGTGACACCCTCAGCGACTGCCGTTCGGACAAAGTTGAAAAAGGGCAATTTGTCGGCCAATGCGTTGTTGTTTGGCACGGCAGAAACCCAATCGACAAATTTCAAACCCTTTAAAAAGTGGAAGGGTGCGATGGCCAAAACCGCCAAAGAGCAAACCGATCTCGGTGCCTTTAAGAAAAAATTTGGCAAATGGGTGAAATTTCTGGATACCCTTAAAGGGAAAAGCAAGCTGGTTCAGATTAAGACCGTCAATAAGTTCATGAACCAGGCAAAATATATCCAAGACATAAAAAACTGGGGCATCAAGGATTATTGGGAGAGCCCGGGCGAATTTTATGCGAAATTTGGCGATTGTGAGGATTACTCAATTGCCAAATATATGGCGCTTAAATATCTCGGCTTCGATGTGAAAACCTTGCGGGTCGTAGCGGTCAAAGATCTCAACCTTAAGGTTGGTCACGCCATTTTGGCGGTTTATTTCGACAAGCGTATCCTGATCCTCGATAACCAGATTAAGATCGTTGCTGACAGTCGCAAGATCCGTCATTACCAGCCGGTCTATTCGATCAATGAAAAGTTTTGGTACCGCCATCGGGTGGGATAGCAGCATGATGAGATATTTTGTCACCTTCCTAGCGTTTTTTATTTTGCTGGCTGATCCAGTCCAAGCCGCTGAGCAGCTAAATCCGGTCGATATTAAGGAATGGAATGTTCCGGATGCCGGGCGATCCCGCGATCCTTTCGCGGTCAATGCCAGCTCGGTCTGGTTTGTTGATCAGGGAGGCAGCTATTTAGAACATCTCAATCCACTTACCGGAAAGATTAAACGCTGGGCTTTGGAAGATGAGCCCGGGCCTCACAACCTTATTGTCGGCTCTGATGGCATGGTCTGGTATAGCGGCAATCTCTCGGCCTATATCGGCCGCTTTGACCCGAGATCGGGCAAGATTGATAAGATTAAAATGCCCAACGGCACTCCCCGTGATCCCCATACGCTGGTTTTTGATAAATCTGAAAAGCACATCTGGTTTACGGCACAACATGGCAATGTGGTCGGGCGATTGACACTTGCGAGCCGTAAAATTGACGTGATAAAAATGCAGACCGGCGGGGCGCGTCCCTACGGCATTGCGGTAGCACCAAACGGGGTTGTCTGGGTGGCTTTGCTTGGAACTGATAAACTGGCATCAATTGATCCTGGAACGCTGAAACTCACCGAACACAAAGTATCGCCAGGGGCCCGGCCAAGGCGGGTCGATGTGGCACCGGATGGGCGGATTTATTACGCCGATTATCGACGCGGATTCTTAGGTCGCCTCGATCCAAAAAATAGCAAGCTCGATGAATGGGCCTTACCGGCGGGCAGCAATTCCGGTCCCTACGGTATGGCGGTGGACAAGCGGGGCCGCATTTGGGTTGTTGAGACCGGCGTCTCGCCCAATACCTTTGTCGGCTTTGATCCCGCAAAAAACGCCATCATTTCAATTACACCAATCCCGTCCGGTGCCGGGAGCGTTCGTCACATGCACTATCACCACGCCACCGATACAGTTTGGTTCGGCACCGATGAAGACACCATCGGCCGGGCACAGGTTGGCAAGTAGCATTTAAGCGTTTTTAATCCGCGTAACCATAAAATCAAAATAGGGGCGGTAATGACCCACTGGCTTTATCCGGCAAACACCAAGTTTTATGACGTCTTGGGCGCCTTTGCTGAAAAGGAAACCTTCTGGCCGATCAGCTCGAAAGTGGCGGTTGATGACACCGTCTATATCTATCTCGCCGCTCCTCATAAGCAGCTCGGCTTCGTCTGTTATGTTAAAGAAATCGGGCTGGCGGAAAGTGCTGTGCTCGATAAGGTGCGGCCATTTTTCCTCAAAGCACCGGAGGGGTCAAAAAAAGATAAGCTGTTTATGAAGCTTAAAGTCAGCAAACGGATCGCTTTGGATAAAGGATCACTGTTGTCGCTCGAATTTCTCAAACCGAATGGCCTGAACGGCATGCTGATGGGGCCGCGCAAATTGGAAAACAACCCGGCCTTATTGACCTATATTCAGGGAGTTACAGGATGACTTACGAAGATATCGCCGACAAAATGGTCCGGCTGGAGGACGTGGAGCAATCAACCATGATGAAATCGCCCTGTCTCCGTTACAAAGGTGATTTTATCGGTATGATGTTTGTACGTGAAGATTGCCTGATCATCAAAGTCTCGCCCAAACGCGTTGATGAACTGATCGAAAACGGCCTGGGCATGGAGTTCAATTTTACTAAGAAAAAATTCAAGGAATGGGTGCTGATCCCCCAGGAATTTGAAGATGATTACGAAGCCTATCTCAAGGAAGCCCTGGCTTATGCAAAGTCAAAGAAGAAATCATAATGCCCAGGGCCAGAATCTAAAAATTCGCCAATAGTACTTGATAATAATCAATCATTTTCCATCGTATATTTCCTACAATAGGGAACAGGCCCGAAAAGGGCCGCTCGTTTCGTATTGAGCTGAGGATTTAGATGATGGACTGGGTATCAGAATTTAGCGTTGGTAATAACAACCTCGACGATGACCATCGTGAGATTTTCGAACTGATCAATGATTTTCGCTATCACTCGATGGCGGATTTTGATTATGAAATCTCAGACTCTGATGCCGAATATCTGGATTTGTTGATTGAGGATTTGATCAAATACTGCAATCGTCATTTCGTGCAAGAAGAAGCCTATATGCGCCAAATCAACTATCCTGATTTGAACCAGCATCTCTCTACCCATGTTGAAATGAAGGAAAGACTAGCTGACCTTCATAGCCAACTTCAAAAGGGCGACACCAAATTGGTCAAAGAAGTTTCCGACTATCTGAACTATTGGTGGAGCGAGCACATCTTAAAAGAAGACATGGCTTACCACGACTTTGCTAAGGCGCATTCCTGATATCGCCGATTTGAAAATATTTCCCCGATGCCCTCCTTCTTGGGACGTGTAACCAGTGCTTTGCTATTCTGTAGGGTAATACTTGAACGATTTTTATAATAGAGACTCGCAGAAAACCTGATTATTAATTAGTAGAAATAACTACAGGTTATGGGAATGGTGCAATCTACCATTGGACGTGGTCAGGATCATCAATCATCATTGGTTTGAGAAATATATGATACTCTTCGCCGATTGGAACAAAAAATGACCGAGCAAACTTACACCAATCTCACCAATGCGGGGCCAGTTACCGTCACCGTCAGAGACGGTCAGATTATTCGAGTGCGCCCATTGGTAGCCGATCCGGATGACTTTAAGCCGTGGTCGATCGAGGCGAATGGAAAAACCTATTCACCACCCAAAAAATTCAATCTCTCGCCGTTCACTTTTGCCGAGCGTGAGCGGATTTATTCGGAAAATCGCATCAAATACCCAATGAAGCGGGTGGATTTTGACCCCAATGGCGACCGCAATCCACAAAACCGCGGAAAATCCGGCTATGAGCGGATCAGCTGGGAAGAAGCCTCGGATTTGATCGCCAAGGAGATCACGCGGGTCTCAGATACCTACGGCTCCTCCGCCATTTCCGGCATGACCTCGTCGCATCACAATTGGGGCATTGTCGGCTATAAGATGGGGCCGTTTTGGCGGTTCTTTAATAAGCTCGGCTACACCCCGGTCTTTGATAATCCCGATAGCTGGGAAGGCTGGCATTGGGGCGCGACGCACACCTACGGCTTTTATTGGCGCCTCGGCATGCCGGAGCAATATGATCTCCTGGAAGATGGTCTCAAAAACGCCGAGATGATTGTCTATTGGTCAAATGATCCCGATAGCACGCGGGGCATTTACACCGGACAAGATAGTGCGATCTGGCGGCAATGGCTCAAAGATAAAGGCGTCGAAATGGTCTTTATCGACCCTTTCCAAAATTACACGGCAACCGCGATGGAAGGCAAATGGATCGCGCCCCGGCTTGGTACCGATACCGCAATGGCGATGGCGATCGCTTATGTCTGGTTGACCGAAGAGACCTATGACAAAGCCTATATCGAAAGCCGCACCGTGGGCTTCGAAAACTTCAAAGCTTATGTGTTGGGCTCAGAGGACGGCAAACCTAAAACACCTAAATGGGCGGCTGAAGAATGTGATGTGCCGGCCCGCACGATCGTGGCGCTGGCCCGGCAATGGGCGAAAAAGCGCACAGTTTTGGCGGGCGGCTCCAGAGGCGGTGAGGGCGGAGCGTGCCGGCAAGCCTTTGGCACCGAATGGGCACGCATGATGGTTTTGCTGCAAGCAATGCAAGGTTTGGGTAAGCCGGGCGTCAGTATTTGGGGCACGACTATGGGCGCGCCGTTTGATGCTTCGATTTATTTCCCGGGCTATGCCGATCCCGATGGCCGGATGAGTACATCAAAGGCGGCTGATCAGACGCCGGTTAATCCAACGGCCCAGCGGCTTTACCGACCGGATGTACCGGATGCTATTCTTAATCCGCCTTATAGCTGGGTAGGTGAAGGCTTTTGCGGCAATTCTCTGGAGCAACAGTTTAAGCCCTACACTTATCCCGCCGAAGGCTGCTCTGAGATCAAGCTCTGGTACCGCTATGGCGGCTCCTTTATGGGCACGATGAACGACACTTCTAAATGGGCCGAAATGTACCAAAGTCCCAAGCTCGAATTTGTTGTCAACCAGGATTGCTGGTGGCAAAGCGAGACTAGAATGGCAGATATTATCCTGCCGGCCTGCACACATATGGAGCGCGAAGATGTCGGAGAATGGGGCACCGGGAACGGCTACACCCAGCACGCGTCTAACGGCTGTAATTTTAGGGTTATTGTTCGCCAGCAAAAATGTATCGAGCCATTGTGGGAGTCAAAATCCGATTATGATATTTTCTCCCTGCTGGCTGACAAGCTGGGCTTTGGTGAGGAGTTTACCGAAGGCAAATCGGACAAAGACTGGGCCAAAGCCTTCTTCGATATTTCCGATCTGCCCAAGCATATCAGCTGGGAGGAGTTCGACGAGAAGGGCTACTACATCATCAATGTGCCGGAAGATTATAAATCTACCCCGAGCCTTAGATGGTTTGCTGAGGACCGGAATTGCGATACGCCCGATCTTGGTAATCCAAAGCGTCTTACAGAAGAAGCCAACCAGCTTGGCACGTATAGTGGCAAGATTGAGTTTGTCTCGGAGAGCCTCAGCGAACATTTTCCAGACGATCAAGAACGCCCGGTGATGCCGCATTATATTGACAGCTGGGAGGGCCATAAATCACCACTGGCGGGAAAATATCCGCTGCAGTTATTATCGCCGCACCCGCGCTTCACCTTCCATACCCATTACGACAAGCACACGCCGTCATTGGATGATATTCCGGGCCACCGCATCAAGAAGAACGGCTACGCCTATTGGCCGGCACGGCTGCATCCGGATGATGCCGCCGCCCGTGGCATTAAAGATGGTGATATTGTAAAGCTATATAATGATCGTGCCGGCGTGTTGTGCTGCGCTGTGGTTACGGGCCGCGTGCGACCCAGCGTCATTCATGCCTATGCATCGTCTGCCGTCTATGATCCGCTTGATCCGGGCGACCCCAACTCGATCGACCGCGGAGGCTGCGTCAATATGCTGACTTCGTCCAGATTACTGTCGAAAAATGCGCCCGGCATGGCACCCAATTCCTGCCTGATCGAGATTGAAAAATGGGAGGGCCAGATATGAGCCAGCCAACCATGAAAGTCGATGTCGATAAATGCACGGGCTGCTATGCCTGTTTCCTGGCGTGCCGCGACGAGTATACCGGCAATGACTATCTACCTTTGTCAGCCGCCCAACCACCAGCGTCGCAAAGCTGGATGCGGGTCGAAGAAATTGAGCGCGGTACTTTCCCTAAGCTCAAAGTCTCCTATATCCCCATCATGTGCCAGCAATGCGAGGATGCGCCGTGCATCGAGGCGTCAACCGATGGCGCGGTTTACCGGCGCGATGACGGCATTGTCATCATTGATCCGGAAAAAGCCAAGGGCCAGAAGGCGATCGTCGATTCTTGTCCTTATGGCGTCATTTTTTGGAACGCCGAAAAAGCGCTGGCGCAGAAATGCACGTTCTGCGCCCATCTTCTGGAAGCAGGAGGTGAGCCTCGTTGTATCGAAGCCTGCCCGGTTGCGGCCATTCAATTGGCGGGAGATCGCCTGGATGAAGGCGAAAAACTGCACCCTGAGTTTGGATTGGACCCGGCGGTTAAATATGCTGGCTTGCCCAAAAATTTTGTCACCGGTGAAGTGGTGATAAAAAGTGAGGACGGTGAAGAATGTGCTGCAAACGTCACGGTGGTGTTAAAAAGTGACACTGAAGAGCACTCTACTGTTACCGATATTTTTGGTGATTTCGAATTTGACGGCCTCACAGAACTTGCCGGCCGTATCCTCATCATACACCATGACGGCCATGCACCGATTGAAATCCCGCTGGCCGGTGAAACCAGTATAGACCTTGGTTTGATCGAGCTTGGTTTTGGTTTATAAATTCCCACTTATATTAAAATGAGCCGAAATCTGTAGGTTCATTTTTACGCATTTGAATAAAATTTCAAATAGGTAAAATCGGATGATTGAGTGGAGTATCGATAACGTGAAAACTTGGCCGACAATTGCTCTGTTGCTGCTTATGTCCTCAGGTATATTTGCGGCACCAGCGATGGCTCAAGAAATAGTTAGTCCTGATACCGTCTATGCTCGAGTGTCATTGATAAGTGATCGACTGTCACAAATATACAAAAGAAATCTTGGCAATCTATCGAATATAAAAGTGCCCCGGGAATTGGACAGTCGCGATTATTATCCGCGTCATGTTTTTCAACGGGTATTAGATGTCGAACGCCAAATCTCAGCTTTGTTAAATTTAAACAGCTTAAAGGCCAAGCCAACAGGCGTGATCAGGATTGAAAAATATACACCGGTTCAGGTGATGGCATTGGTTAAAATAATTAACCAAAGAGTTGGCGATGTTAAATCTGCGGTTGGTCTTTCGCCGGCTGATAAACCATCGAGCAAGTATAAAAATAAACAGCCGATTAATGTGTATGTCGCCCTCGATAGGGTTGAGCTTTTGCTGCGGCAACTTGGCGCCCCATCGGTTCAACCTCCCGACGTTCTTCAACGGGCTCAAATGATTGTTCATCTGCTTTCAAATTTGTGCAAATCTTATAAATGCGATGATTTATCAAAGCGTCCGGTTTCTGGAATTAACTTGAAACGTCCGATCAAAGTTTATCAAGAAGTGTTTAAGTTAATTGAAGTGCTCAATGAAGTTGAGAAAAAGCTACCGAGCCGTATCGAAGGCGGCGTGCTGGCGCCCAAATTAGAAACCGGGCTCATAATTCCAGATACGGTGAATAAAGTTGTCGGTATAATTTTGGCTGACCTCATTGAGATGAATCGACTGAACGGAAAGCTGACGACCCTGGATATTCCACGAAGAATGGGCCATGGCTCACCCATTGAAGTTTGGCGTGAGATTGATTTTGCCCGGCGACTAGCATTGAATCTTGCCAAAAAGATCTGATTTGGAAGATTCTGAGGACATGATATAGAACCCCATCCCTAGACCGGTTTTCTATTTACCGTCTCTGTTTCTCCAGATATCTCCATCAGTCCTAAATCCAGCCCTGTGACAAAATGGGCGGCGCGGCGGAGTACGCGCTCGGCGCTGTCATCCATAACAAAAGTGTCCTCTTCGAGATAATCCGGCGCGTGGATGCGCGCGCACCATATCTCCAATACATTATGAAATGTTGGCGCGTAGACAATCGCTGCCACCTCTGCCCAGATGGTTTTGGTGTAGCGGCTTTCAAGTTGATCATGGGGCCCCAAAAAATGGCCAAAGTACTTTACAGGCGTATGCCCTGCTGGTTTGCATAGTTCATTCATTACCTTTCTCCTCGACATCTTGTCTATGGCGGGGCCAGAGGGGTTTTTTGGGGCGTCGGCGGAAAAAGGGTAAAAAGAAGTTGCGTTAGGCGCTAAAAAATTTAGGTTGGCGACACATATACATCCAAATATTCAGGACAAAATTTACGTGTTAAATACCGCCATTGTTGGCCTCGGTTGGTGGGGCCGCCATATTGTTACGACGCTACAAGGCAAAAGCGATAAAATTCGTTTTTCCAGAGCCGTCGATATTGCGCCGGAATCGACAGCCGATATCGCTGAAGCTGCGGGGCTGACTGTTTCAGCAGATTTAGCTGATGTTTTAAACGATGCTGATATCGAAGCCGTTGTCCTAGCGACACCGCATAGTCTGCACGAAGAGCAGATCATTGCGGCCGCGAAAGCGGGCAAGCATGTCTTTTGTGAGAAGCCTTTGGCGCTGACGCTCGCCAGTGCAGAGCGCTCGGTCGAGGCTTGTGACGCGGCTGGCGTTGTATTGGGGCTTGGTCATGAACGCCGGTTCGAGCCTGCCATGCAGGAGATTGCGAAACTGGTTGCTTCCGGCGAGCTCGGCGAAATCATGCATGTTGAAAGTAACTTCAGTCACGATAAGCTCGCTAATCTTGACGCCAGTAATTGGCGGGTGTCGTCAACCGAAAGCCCGGCTGCTGCCATGACGGCGACCGGTATTCATATCACCGACGCCTATGCCAATATGTTTGGCCCGGTCGCCCAGGTTTTTGCGCTGACCGCGACCCGCAATCCGGCCAATGCCAATGGCGATATCCTAAACTTTAGTGTGCGCTTTAAAAGTGGCGCAACCGGCGCTTTTAACTCGATTTTAGAAACCCCACTTTATATGCGCTATGCGGTATTTGGCTCGAAAGCCTGGGTTGAGGCTCGGGATTATTCTCATCCCAGTGAAGAAGGTCCGACAGATCTGTTCATTAGCCGCACCGAAGGCGAGATCGAAACTCAGACCTTTCAATATGTTGATACGGTGAAACTCAACTTCGAAGCTTGGGCCGATGCGATTGCAGGTATCCAAGACTATCCATTTACCAAAGCGCAAAAGCTTGAAAATATAGCGGTGTTTGAAGCAATTTGTCAGTCCGCCGAAAAAGGTTTGCCAATAAATCTTTAGGCACCGTTCGGTAACTTTTGCGAATTATCGGACGTACACCTATTTGTGATAAAGCCAAGTGATGTTTTTGGCAGCTATTCCCTAATATTCCCAAATATTCCCTGTTTTGCTGCTTGATTCACCCTCTCGATTATCTTATGAACACGTCTTCTATAAGACTCGATAAAGTCGAAACGAAAAAATTATACAGATAAATTTTCTGCCTAAAGAGGAGTTACCTATGGGGTACACCGGTTACGAAATGGACACTACGTTCCTACAAGAGGAACATCACACTAACCCACGCCGTCTTTACTCAACAACGGGTGCGGACTGGCAGCTTCGTGTAGATCACGAACGCCTACGCTACGAACGCTTAGAGCGTGCACGCGCCGAAATGGCCAATGATGATTTGGGGGCATTGGTTGTATTTGCTGGAGCGAATATTCGCTACATCACTGGTTCTTACCAGGGCAACTGGAAATACAACATCAACATTCGTTATGCAGTTCTCTGCCGCGATGCTGAGCCTGTATTGTTCGAAACCGCTGGTTCCGATCTGCAGTGTGCGATCATCGATCTACCTTGGATGAAAGATCGCATCCGTCCTGCCATGACGTGGCAGTGGGCTGAAGGCGCTGTTGGCGAAATGGCTGATAAAATGGTTGCTTCTATCCTTGACGTTCTCAAAGAGAACGGCGTTGAGAAAGAAAAAATCGGTGTTGATAACTTCGATATGCCTGCGCTTCATGCGTTCGAGAAAGCCGGCATAAACGTTGTTAACGGCTGGCCTGCATTCTCCCGCGCACGTACGGTTAAAACCCGCGATGAGATAGAGCTTCTCAAGCAAGCTTCTTCTATTGGTGATGCTGCTATGTGGCACATCAAAAACGAATGGTTGAAGCCTGGTGTTACAGAGCGTCAAATTGAAGCTGAAGTTCATAAATTCATGCTCGATCGCGATTGTGAGATCATTTATGACATCATCGTTGCTTCTGGTGGTAACACGTCGCCTTATCGTCGTTGGGCAACGGATAAAATCATCCAGCAGGGTGATCTGATCATCATCGATATTAACGCTGTCGGACCTGGTGGTTATTACATCGACTTTGTGCGTACGCTTAAATGTGCCGCGAAGATGACCCAGCAGGAAATCGATCTTTATCGTGAAACCTATGACTCGCTCTATGCTGGTCTGGAAAATCTGAAGCCGGGTAATACCTCTGCTGACGTTGTTTCCAAATTCCCAGAATATGACGATGACAAATACGGTACGGTTACGTTGCAGCAGTTTGCTCACTCCATCGGCATTACCTTGTATGAGGGCATGTGGATGTCTCGGGCTTACTCACTGAAGTATCCTGCTGAGATCAAAGAAAACATGTACTTCGCCATTGAGACTTTTGCTGGTCACCCAGGGTTGCCGCAAACTTGTCGTCTCGAAGAGAACGTACTTGTTGGCAAAGACGGCCCTGTCATCTTTACCAAAATGGAACATATGGAAGAAGCTGTCGGCGACTACCGCGTCGGCGAATTCCACCATTCAAGCATTTCTGGCGAAGATCACTAAGATCTGTTTTCAGAACTCGTTTTCAAAAGCCGCTGCAGAGAAATCTGCGGCGGTTTTTTTTGTTTATAGAAAGGACTAATTCTTGTTCCTTCTTCCCTAATTCGTTAGGCTCCCAAACAAATTTAAAATCATTCTCAGGAAGGACGACCTCAATGACTAAACCTCCATATCGCGCCGAACATGTCGGTAGTTTTATTCGCCCCGATAAACTTTTAAATGCGGCGCGTGCCAACAAAGCCGGTGATTTGGATGACGCGGCGTTTGAGGCGATGAAAGATGAGTGCATTGCCGATATCGTGGCTTTTCAAGACAGCATCGGCATGCCGTCGGTGACCGACGGTGAGTTTCGCCGCAGGGTCTGGTCGGGCGGCGTCAGTGATGCGCTTGAGGGCATGGGTGTCAAAGATGGGGGTACGCTGACTTTTAAAGGTGAAGAGGGCGACGTGTTGATGCCGCCGTCACCTTATGCGGAAGGCAAGCTCAGCCGAAAGCATAATATTGTGACGGATGATTTTAAATATGTCAGTTCGCTAAATCCCTCGGGTCAGCCGAAAGTCACCATGGCCTCGCCGCCGGTGATGCATTTTTTCTTAGGCCATGAAAGCTATAACCCGGATGTGTATTCTTCTGATGAAGAATACTTTGCAGATTTGACCAAAGCCTATAGCGACGAGGTCGCGGAACTAGCCGCGGCCGGCTGCACCTATATTCAATTGGATGATACGGCACTGCCGTGTAATTGCGACACTGAGGCGCGTGAGACCATTCGGGCGCGGGGCGAGGATCCGGACGAACTTACCGACACCTACGTCAAAGCAATCAATAGTGCAGTCGGTGGGCGTCCAGATAACATGTTTGCCGGCATGCATATGTGCAGAGGTAATCTCAAAGGTCTCTGGATGGCGGAAGGGGGGTATGACCCGATCGCTGAAAAGATCTTTAATGAGCTTAAAATCGACGCCTTTTTCATGGAATATGATAACGAGCGCTCTGGTGGCTTTGAGCCGCTGCGTCATTTGCCGGCTGGCAAGACCGCTGTGCTGGGCCTGATTAGCACCAAAACGCCGGAGCTTGAAGATAAGGATGGCTTGAAGCGCCGGATCGATGAGGCGTCGAAATTTGCACCTCTTGAGCAGCTTGCGATTTCTCCACAATGCGGATTTTCGTCCGGCGGCGGCGGTGGCCAGGTTGTGACGGAAGATGATACCAAGCGTAAATTGGAGTTGGTGGTTGAGGTTGCCCAGGACGTTTGGGGCTCCATCTAAATGCCTGGGAAAAAAATTGGGGAAAAGCTAGATCTGGAACTGCCGTCTTCGAAGGAAGACATCCTGCGCATTCAATCAGAGCGTAAAAAAATAGCTTTTGCCCAAGCCCAGAAAGCCAAGTTCTATCAAGGCAAGCTTGATCACATCGATCCTGAGAATCTCGATGACCCCGAAGAATGGGCAAAAATCCCGATCATTGACAAAGAGACGTTGCGCGATCTGGGTGTTGAGAATTTCCGCGAGCTCTTTTGCATTGCCGAGCAAAAAGATATTGCCGAATATTGGCGCTCCGGGGGCGCCACAGGCGTGCCGCTCTATTATCCCCGCACCTATACCGACATGTATTACACCTATATTCAGCTTTGTCGCTGCTGGACGGTGAGCGGGCTGAAAGAGGATGATATCTGCCATCAGTCTTTTCCCTATGGTGTTCACCCGGCAGGCCAGTTGTGGTCTCGGACCGCCAATCAGACAGGCATTGGCGTGCTGTGGGCAGGTTCGGGTACCAATACGCCGTCTAAGGTTCAACTCGAACTCATCGACGATCTCCAACCGACGATTTGGATGGGGATGCCGAGCTATGGTCTCCATCTTGCCAATCTGGCGGAAGAGTTGGGCATTGATCTGGCCAGCGGAAATGTCCGCAAAGTAATCGTTGGTGCTGAGGCGCTGTCAGATGCCAAGCGCGACAAGCTCGAACGTGCCTGGGGGGCGGAGGTCAACGACTTCTTCGGCATGACTGAGATTGGCATTTTAGGGGCGGACAGCAAAGTTCATGAGGGCTTTCATATCTGGACTGATCAGGCCTTGTTTGAGGTGGTTGATGAAGAAACTGGACTTACAGTACCAGAAGGCGAAGAGGGCTTGATGGTCATCACGCCGCTCTTTTGCAATACCTCAACACCGTTTCTCAGATGGAGTTCCGGCGATATTGTGCGGATCAACAATGAGACATCTCTTGACGGGCCGTTCTCAATATTCCCGGTCATGAAACACGCCCACCGGACGGTCGGCTTTTCTAAAATCAGAGGGATCAACATCAATCACTCTGAATTTGAGGATTTCATCTTTCGTGTGCCGGAGATCAATGATTTCAAAGTTGAGTTTGTCGCGACGGATGGCTTGGACGATCTGGTCGTCAGTGTTGAGATTGCCCAATCAGCTGAGGCTAAAAGCATCATTGATGATTTAGCCGAGAAAATCCGCGGCGTTTTTGAAGTTCGGCCAGTTATCGTTCAACTGGCTACCGGCACCTTGGCTCAAGAATTTGAGGCCAGTGTTAAAGCGCCGCGCTTTGTCGATCAGAGAACTTAAAAGCCAAATTCCCCGACACATCTGAATACGCCATGCCCTAGTTGATATTTTGAATTGAAACTTCCGCATAATCTCTCCTTAATAAGATAAAACGGGAGAGACTTTATGAAATTAGCTTATTTTGATGATTATAAACTCGGCGTGGTTGAGGGTGCCGAAGTAATTGACGTGACCGATGTTGTGCAGGATTTGCCGCATCGTGACAATCTCGATCTCATGGCTGGCTTAATTGCGGAATTTGCCACCTTACGGCCGAAGCTTGAAAAGGCTGTCTCCAACGGTGAGGCTATACCACTTTCTTCGATACGAATTCGCCCACCTTTGCCCAGGCCGCAAAATATCGACTGCATGGCGGTCAATTATATGGAGGACGGCACCCGCGACGCACCGGCCCCGATCAACGCTTTTCATAAATCTCCGTCCTGCATCATTGGGCATGAAGATGCGATGGTCTTGCAAGATATTCCGGCGACCGTGTTTGAAGGAGAGGCGGAGATTGCAGTTGTTATTGGCAAACAAGCGACAAATGTCAGTGCCAGCGACGCGATGGATTATGTCTTTGGCTACACTAATTTCATTGATGGCTCAGCCCGTGGGCTTCAGCCGCCCGGCAGCAATTCCTTTTTTCAAATGAAATCCCGGGAAACCTATGCGCCGATTGGACCCTATATCGTGACCGCTGACGAAATTTCTAATCCGCAGAATTTGCAGATCAAATTGTCGGTAAACGGTGATATTAAGCAAAATTTCAACAGCGATGACATGGCGCACAATATTACCCGCTGTATCGAATGGGCGAGCTCGGTTCATACGCTGGAGCCCGGCGATGTCTTGGCGACCGGCACCAACCATCGCGGCTTGAACGCGTTCCAGGATGGCGATGTGGTTGAGTTGGAGTGTGAAGGGCTGGATGTCCTCCGTATCCGGATTGAGGATGACCTCAAACGAACTTGGTCTAGAGAAACCCGGCTGGAGCGCCAGGAAAAGGGCTTTAATCCACCCATTCCGCCGCAATTATCGGGCAAGTACATGCCAGAAAGCGACGACTAGTTTGTGGCTTGATCTGGCCTAAGTGCTTGCCAGTTGGGCGCGTTGATGTCCACTGGCCCGGCGGATGTTTAGGTAGAATAATGCGAGGATGATCAGGTTAATAACGCCGGCAATACTGCCATTGGCGAAGGACCAGACGTAATCGCCGGTGAGATCAAAGACGAGGCCTCCTTGCCATCCGCCCATTCCCATGCCGATCCAACCGAACAGCGAAACGATAGCCATGCTCCTGGCCAGCACGCGGGCCGGGACCATCATACGAACAGCGACTAGGAAGGATGCCATAACACCTGAAAAAGCGAGGCCAAATACCATCGCTAAGATATAAATCAGAACCGTGTTCTGAACATGGGGAAACAGAAAAATTACTGATGTCTGTAGGACCGACATGCAGGCGTAGCTTTGGAGCGAGCCAATATGATCGGCCAACTTGCCACCAAGTATGCGGCCAAAGGCGCCCGCCACCATCAATGCCAAAAATACGGTTACCGCGCCATCTGGCGTCATGCCTTTATCAGTAAGCAGCGAGACGAGATGAACGATTGGAACGGCCATCGCGACACAGCAAAATACTACGGCTGATGCTATCCAGGCGACGACGACTTTGGGGGGCAGGGGAAAAGGCGTGCCATCTCTTTGGCTGGGTGCCGTTTCCGCATGAGCCGTCTTTCGCCGGGGTGAATCGCGCACTAGAGTTGCTACGGGGATGGCCAAAATCATATAGGCAACACCAAGTGTTGCGTACGCCGTCTGCCAGTCATAATGATTGATCAAATAGCGAACAATAACCGGCACAACGCCTTGACCAACAGCACCGCCAGCAACCGTCAAGCCGATCGCTAAGCCGACATTGCGGGTAAACCACAGCCCAACATTGGCGTAAAGTGGCCCGGTAACAGTGGCGTGTCCCAGAGCGCCGAACAGGAAGTAATATAAATAAAACTCGGTGATGCTTTCCATCTGGCTGAGCAGGAGAAGCGGTATGCCGATGACAATGGAGCCAAAGAGGACGAGCCAGCGTGTCCCGTAGCGATCAGCAATAATACTCCACAAAATACCGGAAAAGGCTGTTGCCAGGGTTATCGCACTATAACCAAAGGAGAGACTGCCGCGGCTCCAGCCGAACTCGGCGGCGAGGGGTTTTAAAAAGACTCCGACAGAAGATAAAACACCAAAGGAAATTGCGCTTAACGTGAACGCGATCGCGACCATTGCCCAGCCATATTCTGGTCGTTCCGAGAATTTAGGGTTAGGCATGTCTGCGAAAATTCCTTGAGGTGTCTGATTTCTCTTTCGGATATATCATTAAAAATAGGCATTAGCCATCGCTCACGACTGGATCGAATTTTACTGCAATTTATCAATCAGATTTTTTAAATCCGTTAAATTGCGCCCCCCCATTTTAGCGCTGTATTCATTTTCGATGTCCGTTTTTATCTGGTCGGCAACTTTTAGAAACTTCTTTCCCTGATCGGTGTAGCGTACCAAGCGCGCGCGTCCGTCATTTGGATCTGGAATGCGTTCGATCAATTGCAGCTTTTCCAATTCATCCAAAAACTGGCCGACAGCTTGTTTGGTCAGCCCGGCGCGGCTGGCAATTTTGGTCTGGCGGATATTTTCATTGCGGCTTAGGTGGCCAAGTACATTGGCGAGTGCAAAAGTAATGCCGGGGTAGCCATTGCTTTTAAGGCCGGAGACAAATGTTTCCGTCCAGTTCCGGCTCGCCTGCCACAGCTGCCAGCCAATATGGTTGGGTAGATCGTCATTCATAACAAACCTTAATAAAGGAACTTGACTAATATGTCACTTGCGATTAAGTTTATTTTTAGTAAAGTAACCTTACTAAAAATAAACTTAAAAAGGAAGCGAATAATGATCAATCAAACGAAGACAGATGAAAATTTAAAACTAATCAGACAAGTCATTGAGAGTTATGCCAAAGGTGCTGACCACCGGGATATCGGCAAATTAGATAAAGCTTTTCATGATGATTTTCGGGTTGTTGCCATTACCAATGATGGGGTTAGGAATTTAGATAAGAAAACATATATTGAGCTCATTCGAAGTGAAAAAATCGGGGGAGTTGAGAGGCAACTCGAAATTGAATGGATTACCGCAAAAAATGATACCGCTCGGGCTGAGATTAGGCTTAAAAGTGACGCGGCCATATTTAATGATGATTTATCCCTTATACGAGATCAGCATGAATGGCAGATCGTGAATAACGTCACCCAAGTTGTTCCCGCTTGAAGGAATTCAACGATATTAAGCTATTGAGCTTCAACAGGAAATCGCCTTAAGTTTCAGTTTATTAGCCAAAATTCATGAAATCGGTAGTTGAAATTCCCCTAAATGTCCCAATATAACAGGGGCAGTTTTTACATGAAAATTTATTAATAGCCATTTCTGGAGCACTAGGTGAAATTAGACCGGACATATAAAATTTTATATGTTGAAGACAGCCTGCAATTGGCCGAGCTTTGTGCCGCGAGTTTGGGAATCCATGGCTACGAGGTGGATATCGCTGCCAATTGTGCTGAGGGCACAAAACATTTCTCAACAAAGATTTATGATTTAATTCTGCTCGATTACAATTTACCGGATGGCGATGGGCTTGAGTTAGCCAAAAAGTTTTTGACGAGCGCGCCGGATATCCCGATCGTGTTTATAACAGCGCAAGGTAGTGAAACGATTGCTGCCCAAGCCTTGGGTCTTGGTGTTTCAGATTACATTATTAAAAGTGGCAAGGATGTCTATACCGAAATCTTACCTAGAATTGTTGCCAAAACAATTGCCAATGCTGAAGCAAAATTGGAAACGAAGCGACTTCAGCAGGAAGTAAAATCAAACGAGGCTAATCTGCAGGCATTTTTGGATGCGCTGAAAGACCGTGCCGTTTTGATTGAAAATGACGGCACCATCCTGGCCGCGAACGATGCCTTGAGCAGTATTTTTGGCGTGTCGCTTGATCAGGTTGTTGGAAAAAATATCTATGATTATGACAATCCAAAATCGGCGGAACGCAGAAAACAGAAAGCTCAGGAGATAATTGAAACGGGTAAACCCATCATCAATTTAGATTTTCTCTCCAGCCTGAGTGATAGCTATGTTGAGGTGTCTGGTTATCCTGTAATTGGTGAGGACGGAAAACCTGCGCGGGTTGCGTTCTTATCGAAAGATGTTACCGAACGCGTGGAAATGCAAAATTCAATTCGGGAAAAAGAACAACGGGCGACAGATTTTGCCGAATTGGGTGCCGATCGCTTTTTTGAAACTGATGAGAATTTTAATTTTGTTTATTTTTCTCCGCCGGTCAAAAATCTAAATATGAAAAGCGATGTTTTTATCGGAAAAAAATTATGGGATTTTGTCGATCCAAATAAAATGCCGAACGGATTGAGGTCGCTCAAGGAGCATTTTGAGAAACATCAGGAAGTTCATGATATTACCTACAATGCAATCCAAGCCCGAAGTAAACACGCTCATTTACGCATTTCAGCAAAACCAATGTTTGATGATGAGGAGATTTTTGTCGGCTATCGCGGTATCGTGAAAGATGAAACCGGTGAGATTGAATTGAAAGACCGGGCTGAGAGTGTTGAGCGACAATTCTTTGAAACGCTTGAAAATTCGGAAATGGGATTAGCATTATGGGGTCCTGATGAAAGATTGGTAACCTATAATAGTCGGTATATTGAATTTAACTCGATCATGTCTGAACTTATTGAGATCGGTGTATCCTATGAGGAGTTTTCGAAAGGACGTCTTACGGTTAGACCTGCTATAAAGAGCACGATGTCCCATGAGGACTGGCTTGCGGATCGGTTGGAAAAATTTCGCAGTCGAAGTAGCTCTAGAGAATTTGGTCGGGGAGATCAAAGTTTTGAGATGAAGACTCAACGCTTCGCCGATGGCAGTACCATGATGTATCTGTCTGATGTTACGCTTAAAAATCAATATGAAGCGAATCTGCGTCAGACCCAAAAAATGGAAGCCGTAGGTCAGATGACCGGCGGTATTGCGCATGATTTCAATAACATTCTCGCCGCCCTCCACGGTAATCTTAGCCTCATGGAGGATGATCCGACAGATATTGATAAGCTTAAGGTGCGTCTGGATCGGGCCAAGAAAACCGCGATGCGTGGGGCGGATTTGACCAAACGTCTACTCGCCTTCTCCCGCAAGCAAAATCTTGAACCCGTTTCTACCGATGTTCACGGGCTCGTTTCAGAAATTATGAGTATGATGAAACGCACATTAGGCGAGTCCGTCACGATTGATTTGCAGACTATCTCAGATTTAAAGCCCGCCATGGTCGACACAAATCAATTGGAGAATGCCATCCTCAATTTAGTGATCAATGCCCGTGACGCCATGCCGGGTGGCGGAGCGGTGCAAATCTCGACCTTCAATCATGTTCAAACCGATGACCTTATCGGCCTTTATGATGATCTCGAGCCGGGCAATTATGTTGCGATCTCCGTCAAAGATACAGGTCATGGCATATCAGATAATATTTTGGATAAAGTTTTTGAGCCTTTCTTTACGACCAAGGAGTTTGGCCAAGGGAGTGGATTGGGCCTCAGTATGGTTCATGGCTTTATCAAGCAAACCGGTGGTGGCGTCAAAATTGAAAGTGAAGTTGGGGAAGGTACAGTGGTAAGCTTGCTGCTTCCCATGTCAAAACAAGAGCACAGCACCGTTTCCAAGGTTGAGTCAGAGCAAGTGAAGCAGAGTGGAAAAGGCGAAACCGTGATGGTCATTGAAGACGATGTGGAAGTTCGCGAGATCATGGTTAGTGCATTGGAGAATTCCGGCTATGCAGTCATTGATGGCGGCAATGGTGCTAAAGCCATCGATATTGCCAATTCCACTCGGTCGAACATAGACCTGCTTTTGACCGACGTAATGCTGCCCAATGGAAACCGCGGCCCCATATTGGCGCGCCAGATCGGGAGCGAGATTAAGGATCTAAAAGTACTGCTTATGACCGGCTATGCGCAGGAAAATTTATTGTCTTCCGATGAGTATGGCCACGGTTATCCTCTTATTCAGAAGCCGTTCGAGATTAGAGAGCTGATCTCAACCATTCAGGGGATCATCCACCCCTAAGCTGCGTCGAGCGGTAGCACTTTCAAGGTGCGCATGAATATTTGCAGGCCATAGTGGAAGGCAATGAAGGCACCGAGTTCCATGATTTCCGGCTCGCTAAAGAAAGTCTTACCGAGATCGTAAAATTCAGCGTTCACTTTCTTTGGCTCGGTATACATCAGCTTGGCGTAATTCAGCGCCCATTTTTCCGCATCAGAGAACTGATTGTCGGCGGCGAAATCTCCACAGCCAGCTTCAATCCGCGCTTCGGTCAGGCCGAGCTCTTGAGCCTTCTTTGATCGCAATGCCCCGAAATAGTCATCCTTGGCGAGACGGGCCAAGCGCACGCGGATGATTTCCTTTAAGGTGTGATCGACATTGCCGAGGGCGTGTGACTGATACATCGCATCAAACAAAGCCTCACCATAGCCCGGCGCATGCGCCATGATCTGAATGAATAAGGTGTCTGGCACCATTAATTCTTGGGCCAGTTCCAAGCGGGTTTGGAATTTCTCAGGATCGAGTTGATCCACCGGAATCGGGTCAATTATCGCCATTTGTTTTTTTCCTATTCCGCCGCTTCATCTGAATTGTTTTCGGTGGCACGCTGCATGGCCCCTTTGGTGTGCGAGATCGGCTTGTCACCATAAATCCGCGCTGATTCTTCCTGGTCAACCAAACGGCCATCCGGCGTAAACATCGGATAAAATCCGAGTGTGCCAAACCAAGTGTGGTAGCCGATATTAAAGCCAATGAAAGCACCCAGCTCGACGATCTCTTCGGTCGAATAATGCTCTTTGAGCTCATTATAAAACGCTTCGTCAATCAGATCCGGATCGGTGTCCATCAGATCGGAATATTTGAGCGCTATTTTCTCAGCCGCGGTAAATTTATCGGAGGCTTCGTAATTGTCGATGCCTTCGTCGAGAAGTTCTTCTGTTAATCCCTGCTGCTTCGCCGAAGCAGAACGGACATTGCCTCAATAATTACAATCGGCAGTTCGGGACAGTTGAACCCGGATGATCTCTTTCAGCTTGTGATCAACGGAGCCGGTATTAAACACTGTCCCCCAGGCAAAATACATAGAGGCTGAGAGCTCTGGGTTATGGCCGAGCATGGCGTGAAAAGCCGGATCGGGTGCGCGGTGGCGGAGGCTTTTTTTAATGAAACCCCCGAGTTTGGTTTTTTTAAGCTCTTCAATATCGAGCATCGTAATATTTGGCATCTTGCTTCCTTCAAAGGGCAAATTTACATGAGCTACTTCTAATTCTCTTCGGGCTATTTTACCAACAGAAAATCTACAAATATGCGTGTTTGAAGGTTCCTTATGGTGTGTGAGAAATAATTGTCATTCTGGCCTTGAGCCGGAATCCAGACTGGACCTCGGATCAGGTCCAGGGTGACAGGAGGTGATAAAAAAACCTGGAATCGCTAGAAACCGGGTTTTTTCTTTAATGATTTTGGTCTCTCCTATTCGAGCGGCACCATATTGTATTTGGCGAGGATGGACTTTTTAAGTGCGTCATCCTGTTGTTGCTCTTCGGTGAGGTTGCTCATTTCTTCGAACTGGCCTTCTTGTTGGCCGGGGCCGAAGATGCAAATCATTTCGCAGCCCTCATCGGATTTTACTTTATGCGGAACATTCGGTGGAATGTGGATGGTGTGGCCTTTAACCGCCTCAACAACCTCGTCGCCGACTTCCCAACGCGCCGAGCCTGACACCATGTAGAAGGTTTCAAAATCCTTGGCATGCATGTGACGGCGAGACTCAAACCCTGGAGGGCATTTTTCTTCGCACATCTCGTAGGTGCCATTGGTGTCGGATGACTTAACCTTTACGGTCATGTCGTTCATACGTTTAAAGACACGGCCGCCGCCTGGTTCGATTATTGGCATGTTCTACCCCTTATCTGTTTTTAAATTGAATTGCATGGTGTTAGCACAATTGTCTCCCAGGTTAGCCCTGGTTTTCTGGAAAATTCTCAACCCAAATGGTGTTGTGTTTGGCGGCAACAGCAGCGCCGGTTTTAAAATCCGCACGCTCATCGGGTGTCAAAGCTGTCATATCAGCGAACATCGCTTCCGTGGTGCCCGGGCTATAAACCATCAGTACAGATACGCCGTCATCGCCGGCAATCATCTGATGAGGTACGCCGGGTGGGATGTGGATCAGGTCACCAACATTGCCGTCATGTTTTTCTTCGCCCAGCAGAAATGTTGCACTGCCTTTCAAGACGTAGAAAGTTTCGTGGCTAACGGTGTGCATATGCGGCCTGGAAGCAAACCCCGCCGGGCAGCGTTCCTCGCATACTTCATATGAACCATCGGTATCACCGGCGGTTACTTTGACAAACATATCATTGGCGCGTTCATAAAGATTGCCGCCCTCTGAATCCATTGTCTTTGCTTTAGCCATAACTATTCTCCCCATTATCTAAATCTAAAATACTTCTTAAATGCGCACTAACAAACTGGCTTCATTCAAGCTTTTATCAATTTATCGTGAGCAATTCGTCGCTGCTAACAGCTTAGAGCGACTAACTTCGGATGACAAATCCAATTTTGGATTTTTTCCACAAAAAAACCCGGTCTCTTTCGAAACCGGGCTTTTTTTGAATAATCTGTCTCTTAGTTCTCGAGAACGTCTTTCGCGAGAGTAGAGAATTCTTCGTCTTTCATCAGGCGCTTGTGGACAAGGCCCCATTCTTTGACGGCCATGAGAACTTCCATGGCTTGCTCTTCAGAAGCTTGAATTTGGAATTTATCCAGCCAATGTTTGCAGTTATCGATGCCGGAACCTTTACCCATAACGGCTTCTGGCTCAGCTTGGCCAACCATGCTTGGACGGAACGGCACAACTTCGGTTTGATCTTCGTAACCACAGTTGAGCAACCATGTTGCAATGATGCCGGACTCAACCTTAAACAGATTGTCGCCAACGATTGGGCGGTTGGACAGGATCGGAATATTTGAGATCTCAGCAACCATATCGGCAAGTGATTTGAAGTTCTCAGTTTTGATGCCGATGTCGATGTTGTAGAGACATTTAAGCGCCATAACCGTTTCTTCCATTGGCACGTTACCAGCGCGTTCACCGACACCCAGAACAGTAGACTGAATCACTTCAACACCTTCGGACAGAGCCATGATGGTGTTGGCGATACCCATGCCAAAGTCCATGTGGAAGTGAGCTTCGAGCGGAATATCCGGGAAGCGGTTTTTCATGGTACGGACGAAGAACTGCATGGCGTGGATCGAGGTTGCACCCATGGTGTCAACGAGAGCCAAACCATCCATGTGGCCTTCTTTACCAACGCGTTCGATCAAATCGCAAACCCAAATGAGGTCTGAACGGGTGAAATCGATCGGGAAGAAGACAACTTCGAGGCCTTGATCGCGAGCATAAGAAGTAGATTCGATAGAAAGATCAATCGCCCGGTCCAATTCCCAGCGATAGCCTTTTTCGATCAAGTGCGGGCTCGCCGGCACTTCCATGATAACGCCTTTAACACCGGAATCGACAGCGCGTTTAACGTCATCAACCATGCAGCGGGCAAAGGAGTAAACTTTTGGGCCAAAATCAGTTCTTTTGGCTAATTCGGCAACCACGCGGGCGTCGTCTTTGGAAACAACCGGCATACCGGCTTCAAGACGCTGAACGCCAACCTCGTTGAGGCCTTCGGCGATCCGCATTTTGTCTTCATAGTTATACGCAACACCAGCTTGCTGCTCACCATCACGCAATGTCACGTCATGAATGATTATGTTTTCTGGAAATTTCCAATCTTTGGTAACTTCTGGATCGAAGTTCCAAGGGCTGGTGAAAAACCCTTCTTGTTTCCAAGGTGTATCAGTCATAAATAATTCCTCCTAATTTTCCCCCCGTAGACCCGTCTTAAACGAATAAAAACAGGCGCTCCGGATATTAAAATTCCTGTGATCGGTTAAGCTTATGTCTCGTCTTATATAAGACCTAACCTCGAATGGCGGCGACCATAAGCAACGATTTTCCAACTGTCAAACCGTCAAAATGCACAACTGGGTTATCAAAATCGGGTAACTCAGCCCAATCTTACATTATGGGACTAAACAGCCGTAAAGCCGCCATCAATCAACAAATCTGAACCTGTCATGAAAGAACTTTCATCACTTGCCAGGAAGACCGCGCCGGGTGAAATTTCCTCCGGCAGGCCCAAACGCTCAAACAATGTGAAGTTGTTTTCACGGGCATGTTCAACGTTGTCAAAATTGCTGACATAGCGGTCGGTCTCAATCGGTCCCGGCGATAGCGCATTGCAGCGAATGCCTTGCTTAGCGTGATCGAGCGCAATGGCGCGGGCCATATTGATGAGGCCGCCTTTGGCACCGCAATACCAAGGTCGGCCTGGGCGCGCGACCCGGCCCAATTGAGAGGCAACGAGTATAATGCTGCCGCCGCCGTCTTTTTCCATTTCAGGGATGGCGTGCTTACAGAACAAAAATGAGCTGTTGAAATTCACATCCATCAGGCGGCGCCAATCATCGGCGTCAATCTCGGTGAGCGGCACATAAGGAATGTCGGTGATGGCGTTCGAAACCAAAACATTAAGCCCACCAAAATTATCGACAGCCATTTTGACCGCCGCCTCGGCAGAAGCCTCTTCAGCGACATCAGCCACCATGGCAATTGCTTTGCCGCCAAGATCGGTTACTTGTTTGGCGGTTTCGGTGACAGTTTCCTCATTGATGTCGAGGCAGATGACTGCCGCGCCTTCTTTGGCGAAGTCGACACAGATTGCCCGGCCAATGCCGCCACCCGCTCCGGTGACGATTGCTTTCTTATTTTCTAAGCGCATAATTTTATACCCCTTTGTTAAATGAACATGCGCCGTTTTATATTCCGCGACCCTCTTTTAAAAGAAATAACTTTGTGATCTATAGGCAAGGCAGAATAGATGAGGAAAATATGCCGTTAACAAAGATCGCTGTATTGGCGACATTGGACAGTAAATCAGAAGCCGCCACTTATATGTGCGACGTGCTGAAAGGCTTAGGCGTTGAGCCTTGGCTGATGGATTTATCGCTCAAACCGCATGGGATTGTCGGTGCGGATATCGGTGGTGATGCTTTGGCTGCAAAATCAGGCTCGCGTTGGACGGATGTCGGCGAGATGGAGCGCAGTGAGGCTGCCGAAACCATGATCAAAGGTGGTACTGAAGCTTTGGTGGCGGCTTATGACGCGGGCGAGATCTCGGGCGCGATCGCGGTCGGCGGGGCCAATGGCTGCACGGTCTTTTGCGGCATGATGCGAGCGCTTCCAGCGCTGTTCCCAAAAGTCATGGTGACCCCGGTGGCGGCGACGGCTGCCGTGCAATGGTATGTCGCGGAAAGTGATATCGCCATGTTCCCAACCATCAGCGATATCGTGATGAACCGGATCACTAAATCCGTCATGGAAAACGCCTGCTATGCGGTGTACGGCATGGCTCAAGCATCAGAGGCCCGGCAAGACCGCGCCCAAGATGCCGCCCCTTTGATTGGTGTCTCGTCATTTGGCAATTTGCAAAAATGTGTCGACCGGGTGACCGAGCGGCTTGAAGGCGAAGGCTTTGAGGTCATGCACTTCCATGCTTCCGGTCCAGGCGGCAAAGCACTTGAGAATCTGGCCGGAAAAAAAGAGCTCGCTGGTGTCATCGATATTACCACCTCTGAGCTCTGTGACATTATCAATGACGGCGTCTACCGGACCGGTGACGACCGGCTCACCCAGGCGGGCGCGGCGGGTCTGCCGCAAGTTGTCGTGCCGGGCGCGATTGATCACACCAATTGGTGGGTCGGCGAATGTCCTGAGCGTTTCAAGGGTCGAGAGTTCTACCAATATAATATGGAAATCCTCTTGATGCGAACTAACGCCGCTGAGATGACGGAGCTGGGCGAGATGGTCGCCGAGCGGCTCAATCCAGCGCAAGGCCCGGTCACCGTGATGATTCCCAGCAAAGGTTTCTCCCAGCACATCATTCGCAAAACCCAAGACCTCGATGGCAATGAGATCGGTACCTGGCTACAGCCCGAGACCGATCAATGTTTTACCGATGCTGTCAAAGCCAATCTTACCTCCGGCGAGGTCAAAGAATTTGATCTGCAAATAAATGACACTGAATTCGCCGATGCCTGCGTCGATGAGTTTCTGGAGCTTATGCCAAAATAAATTTGAGAGTAAAATGACCACTGAAATACAAAAAAGATCTTATGAAACTGATATCCTGATTGTCGGCGGCGGTGCAGCGGCGACCATGGCGGCATTTGAATGTGCCGAAGCCGGCGTGCGGAGCATCCAGGTCACCAAAGGGCGGGCAACCAGTGGCACGACGACGGTGGCCAGGGGTGGCTTTGCCGCAGCGATGGGTAAAGACGATAGCCCCGAGTTGCACTTACAAGAAATTCTCGAGCATGGCGGCGAATTAATCGATCCAAAACTCGCCGAAGTTTGGACCCGCGACATTGTTGAAGTCGTCAATGATCTGGAAAGCTGGGGCACGGATTTTGTTAAAGCCGAAGACGGTTCGCTCGATCTCAAATCTTTCCCCGGCCATTCACAGCCCCGGGCCGTGCATCATTATGATACGACCGGCAATATGCTGACCAAAGCCTTGTCAAAAAAACTGCGCGGCGATGACCGCATCGAAAAACACTCGCTGACTTCAATCGTTGATCTGGTCAAAGACGGCGACCGCGTTGTTGGCGCCTGGGGTGTGGAATATGGCACCGGCACCTTGGTCTCTTATGCGGCTAAGGAGGTTATTCTCTGCACCGGCGGTGGCTCTGGCCTGTTTTATGTCAATGACAACCCGCCGCA
>Ga0233428_1001287_pt1 | contig 27479 bp, 27 predicted proteins | sample SI_118_April2016_4_FD_179890 | JGI IMG/M metagenome (GOLD analysis project Ga0233428, IMG submission 179890) | Seawater microbial communities from Saanich Inlet, British Columbia, Canada - SI_118_April2016_120_MG | ecosystem: Environmental > Aquatic > Marine > Inlet | place: Canada: British... | reverse complement strand
GACTCACTTGGTGATTTAACACCCAGAGAGTACTTGATGGCTAACTCAAAGCAGGAAAACTCTAAAAGTAACTGGTCCTAATTTAGGGGGCTTTACACCATCATGCCATTCCCTGCGCCTAAATCTAGCACTCGAAGCTCAGAAAAATTACCTTGGGACTGTTTAATAGAAGATTCAAGAATAGCGCTTACTTTGCTGGGAGATGTGCATTTTAGGCGATCATAGAATATTTGCTCATACAAACCGGGTACCTGATAAATCTCGTCGTAGTCGTGGAACTTGATTTTCCTCTTGTTACTCGTGCCATGAAGGAAAAAATAACTTTCATCTTGATTGGTGCTGGATAATTCTTTTTTTGGAAACTGCACTCTATGCCTCTTGTTCATAATTCTCCCAGTATAGTATTGATATTATTTGGCTAATGCCTACAGGTTTCTCTCACATCTTTGATGTGGAGTCATTAAACATACCCGATTTCCAAATGGATTGAAAGTTGTCTACACGTTGCCTACAATTTTTCGCATAAAGAAAGCGATAGTCCAATGGGGACTGACCATCTAAAACTTTATGAAATAGTTGGTTGTGAAAACCTTTTCGTAGCAGTTTTATTTTGTATTCCGGCCTCTCACGCCGAAAATCCTATCTTTCGGGTCGGGAGTGTTAAGAAGGTATTACAATTTGCCTGCGGAGGCACTCGGCTACTGCCGGGATCGCGGCTGGGAGGGTTATTTGTTTTTCAGCACTTCCTTCAATTCAACCATGAACTCGTTTACGTCTTTGAAGGAACGATAAACGGAGGCAAAACGGACGTAGGCGACATCATCCAGTTTATACATTTCACTGATGACTTTTTCGCCAACCTTCATGGCAGAGACTTCTTTTTCACCCAGTTCCTGAATATACTGTTCCACCCGGTCAACGAGGTCTTCAATATCTTTGATACTCACCGGCCTTTTCTGGCAGGCTTTCTTCACTCCATCAATAATCTTGTCCCTGTCAAACTCTTCCCGCCGACCGTCTTTTTTTACCAATAATGGCAAAGATCGCTCCAGCTTTTCGTAGGTGGTAAACCTGTCTGCGCAACTCAGGCATTCCCTTCGTCGGCGTATAACAGTCCCCTCCTTATTCAAGCGGGAGTCAATGACTTTGTTCTCCATACCGGCGCAATCAGGGCATTTCATAGGGCAAGTTTATTGCTTGGTTAATTCCAGGTGAAGGGGGAACTGATCGCAGAGTTCACGCACTTTTTTACGTGTCTGGGCATGCAGATTATCATCTTCCACTTTTTCGAGTGTCCGGACAATCATTTCTCCGATTTTACGCATTTCATCTTCTTTCATTCCCCGGGTGGTCAACGCAGGTGTCCCGATCCGAACTCCCGATGTTACGAACGGACTCCGGGTCTCAAAAGGCACGGTGTTCTTATTCACCGTGATTCCCGCTTTTTCCAACGCCGCTTCTGCGTCCTTCCCGGTAATATCCTGAGGCCTGAGATCCACTAGCAACAGGTGCGTATCCGTTCCACCACTGACAATTTTGTACCCTTGATCGATTAAAGACTGTGCCAGGCATTTAGCGTTAGCCATCACCTGTTTCTGGTAGGTCACAAAATCCGCACTCAAAGCTTCCTTAAACGCCACGGCTTTTGCGGCAATCACATGCATAAGGGGCCCACCCTGAATACCCGGAAATATTTTTTTATTAACATCCTTGGCATACTCTTCCTTACATAAAATCATTCCGCCGCGGGGTCCCCTGAGAGTTTTATGCGTGGTGGTGGTAACAAACTCTGAGTGGGGTACCGGTGAGGGATAAAGTCCTGCCGCAATCAGTCCTGCTGGGTGGGCAATATCTGTCATGATTTTTGCCCCGACTTCATCGGCAATTTCACGGAACTTAACAGGATCGATCACCCTTGGATAGGCACTTGCCCCGGCAATGATCAGTTTGGGACGGCTTTCAAGAGCCAGTTTCCGGACCTCCTCGTAATCAATCTGCTCCGTTTCCTGGCTCACGCCGTAGGCGACAACATTATAGGTATAGCCGGAAAAGTTGACCGGGCAACCATGAGTCAGGTGTCCTCCGTGAGACAAGTTCATTCCGAGAATGGTGTCTCCCGGTTCGAGAACTGCATGGTAAACCGCCATATTGGCCTGGGAGCCAGAATGGGGTTGAACATTGGCGTGTTCGGCAGAGAATAGTTTTTTTGCCCGTTCAATGGCAAGGCTTTCAGCAACATCAACATGTTCGCAACCTCCATAATAACGTTTGCCAGGATAGCCTTCGGCATATTTATTGGTCATGACCGAGCCCTGTGCCTCCTGTACCTGAGGGCTGACAAAATTTTCCGAGGCGATCATTTCGAGGGTATTATTTTCCCGCTCGGTTTCATCGATAATGGATTGTGCGATCTCTGGATCAAAATCAGCAAGTGACAATTTACATCTCTCCTTGAATTAAAGATTCCCTTTAGTTTTTAAAGAGGCATCTATTTGGTTGATTTTATCGAGCCGCCTTTGGTGGCGTCCCCCTTCAAAAGGCGTGTTTAGCCAGGTATTGACAATTTCAGCGGCCAACCCTTTACCAATCACCCTACCCCCCATAATCAGGATATTTGAGTCATTATGTTCGCGGCATAATTTGGCGGTGAAAAGATCTGAACACAGGGTTCCACGAATCCCCGGATATCGGTTGACTACAATGGACATGCCTATCCCCGTACCGCAGATTACGATCCCGCGTTGCACCTTTTTATCGGCTACCGCCTCGGCAAGTTTTATCCCGTAGTCGGGATAATCCACAGAATCCCCGCTATGAGGCCCCAAGTCATCTACCTCCCAGCCGGTATTTAAAAGGTGGGCGATGACACTTTCCTTAAGATCGAAGCCCCCATGATCGGAAGCTAAAGCAATTTTTTTCATGATAATTTCCGGTTGAAAGCTTATTGAGACCTTATAAAATTGAGGAGAATGGTCGGCCCTGAATGATGAAATATATGCCCTGGTGGGAGGCTACTTACTGGGATATTTTAACTCAAAAAAGATACTAAATAAAGCCGCAGGTTTTGTCAACTGCATAGGGGGCTATTGGGTTGTAATTGTCTTAAAAAAAAATTAAACTATTAGAGGTAATTATAAAAAAAACCGACCCTATGTGGAAAAACGTATTTCTCGAGTCCTGCATACTTTCCGCCCTGATATTTGCCGGGTTTTATCTCAATACCACGCTTCTGAAGGAAGAGCTTTATTCTAATAACAGTAAGGATTCTTCATACATAAGTCATATTAGTGGTGTTGGCACCCTACCCGAACCGCCAAAACATATCAGTGGTCAGGAAACAGAAGAAAAACCTCATATTTCAGGTTTTGCCGCTTCATCAAAAACCCGGAAATAAAAATTCTGTCGCTCTGACAACAGATATCAAGAAACTCTAGGTTCAACGCAAGATATTACAATGTGAAAATTCTCACTCCCATCCTCGTCCTTTACTTCCTGGTTTTGTTTCCAGCCGCCCACCTTGTTTTTCCCGGCAACCGATTTGTTTATGAGTTCTGGCATATTTTATATTTTTCCCTGGTTTTAGCAGGGATTCTTGCCTCAAAACACAGGTCTTTCCAGCAATTAGGATTCAATAATATTGGTAAATCACTGGCACAAGGCCTTCTGCTTGGGACACTTCCTGTCGTGGCTGTTGTCTTGTTGGACGGCCTATTGGTTAAAACAGGATTTTCGCAAGCAGAATTATTTGCAGGAGCAGACTTGAGAGTGCCGGAGGAAATGGGATTTAATACCTCTCCTGCAGGCAACATTTTTGCAACTCTGATCATTCCCTTTATCGATCAGGTGTTTGTGATGGGTTTAATTGCTAATAATTTATTTATGAAAGGGAATACCGGGCGGGTGATTATCAGCGGTGGTCTGCTATACCCCCTGTTTCACTTCAACCCGAGCATAGGAAATTTATTTCTGGGCATGCTATCGGCAGGACTGCTGAAGGTAACGGGCTCAATAATAGTCCCGATTCTAGTGCATAGTGGTTTTGCCATTGCAGAAATTTTAATCGTGTTGAACTATCCACGATTGATTTCCATTCTGGTATTTTTTATTTGATCAGGAGGCGGCCTTCTTAGCGGATTTTTGCGCGGCACTCCTTGCCATGGCCGCCCTTTGAGCGGCTTCTTTAGCGGCCTTTTTTGCCGCCGCTTCCCTTTGCATTTGTTGGAAAGCCTGTTCCCGGCTTTTGGGATCTTCAAAAAATCGGGACACTATCATGCCAAATTCATACAAACCATAAAGCGGGAAGGCCAACAATACCTGAGTGATTATATCGGGAGGAGTCAACACCGCCGCCAGAGCAAATGTGCCGAGAAAAGCCCATTTTCGGTACAGCTTCATCTTTACGGTATTGATCACCCCAAACTTGGTCAGCAAAACCATAATGAGCGGAGTTTGGAACGCAAAGGCAAAAGCCAGAATCATCTTCACCACAAAGGAGAAATAAAAACCAATGGTGACTTGCATTTTCCACCAGGTGGTGCCGTAGTTCAGTAAAAATTTCAACCCCAGGGGAACGACCAGGAAATAACAAAACAACCCACCAAAAAGGAAAAACACCGTTCCGAAGAACACAAACAATGCAGTAACCTTTTTTTCCTTAACCTTTAAACCCGGAGCGATAAACCCCCATACATGGTATAAAATCCACGGCATGGAAATGAACATGGACCCCATGAAGGAGACCTTCATAGCGGTAAAAAAGGGTTCTGTAGGGGTTATAAAGGTCAGGTCAGCATATTGCTTTGGCAGAGGGGATTCCAGCCATAACAGAAGAAAATCGATGAAGTAAAAACAAACGCCAAAAAACAGCGCAACAACCAGAGCTACCTGCACCATTCTGTTTTTAAGCTCTATCAGATGATGGGTAACAGGTATTTTTTCTGTAAAATCTACTTCTTTAACCACGAATCTCCTCGCTGGAACTTTGTAAGCCCGGTTCTAAACAAAAAATAGGAACTTCAAAACCTCTAAGTTCCTGCAACTTTTTGTGTTTTCATGAGTTATTCAGACTGGCCATCTTACTCAATTGAAAAGATAATTTCAATAACCTTCTTAGGGAATCGCCCATCCTGGTATTTACTTCTGTTTCTATGCGAAATCCCCAATTAGGATTGATTACAAGTGGCAAATAGTAGATAATGCGGAAAAATCTGGTCTCGCGTCAAACTTGTTTTCCCTTTTATTTCAAAGGGAAATGGACTATGGATGGGCTATAAGCCTGCCAGCTATAATTGGATGCCCCTTCACAATCAAACAGTCACAGGCATTAGAGTGCTCGACACTGCCGAAGAAGGTGCAACGGCAATCGAAACCATGGTGAACGGGGTCATCAAGGAAGTGGCTCAACAAGGTATCCCGATCATAGACATACAAGTGACCGACAATAACTGTTTTTTAATTCTGGGTGAAAAAAAGTCTGACTGATCGTTAGGCGGGAGTAGCTCAGTTGGTAGAGTACCAGCTTCCCAAGCTGGGTGTCGCGGGTTCGAACCCCGTCTCCCGCTCTTTAATAAATTTAAAATTTGATTGTCAAAATAATGCGCCTTACTAAAGAATTTACCGAACTTCTCGCCAAAAATATTGTTAGATCCTTACTGGATAAAGATCTGATTGTCTGGGAAGATTCGGCGGAAAAACTGCAAACCATCATCAATGGAATCATTACCGAAGACCTCATGGTGGAGGACCGGCTCAACGAAGAAGTGAAAACCCTGCTCGACTCCAAAACCGAAGAGTATGAAAGAAGTATGATGGATTATGGGCGAGTATTCCAAATGGTGAAATCAAAATTAGTGCGTGAACGCGGACTCATCCTTTAATCCCTAACTGACCCCTATGAAAATCAGCCGAGATAAAATCAACCACATCAGCAGTCTCATTGTCCGTGATTTTGCCAAACGAGATGAACTGGACTATAAAGTCGACCTCAATGACGTGCGCCTGGATATCACCCGGGTAATGACAGACATTCTCCAACTCGATGACAAGGCGGACGCCGAAGCACGCCGGATATTGAACAGCTATAGCAACGCCCCTCGCGAAGGTTCCCCTGAATGGGATATCATGTACCAAAAACATTTTGATGAGTACATGAACAAGCAGAGCCACTAGAAATAGCTCCCCTTATAAGTTTTTAGATTCCAGAGCCAGTTGTTTTTGAAACCGGGCAACTTCTTCTTCAGAAAATTTAAAATGGAAACTGAAATAGTTTGAAGATCGGTTTTTCATATATCTTAAAATTTCTACATACTTGCCAAACTTTAAAGATAGCTTTTCCAATACATCGGACAATCCGGAACGCCCTCCCCGGGCATGTTTCAAACTACAGGCCGCAGAGCTGTAATACCATCCTCCCTTATCAAAATATTTATCGCCCAAAATATTGCTCTCCGGGCTGAACAATCCTAATTGGAAAAGAAGAAAGTCGGCATTGGTCCTGAAAACCTGGTACTTCTGGGATTCAAATTTAAGATCAACAGCGATTTGACCTGCATCGGAATCGGTACCCACCAGATATTGATTTGTCAAACCAACCGTTTTGGGATTCACCATTTCGGCAAGCATCAAGGTGATGTATTGATTAACATCCTCTTCATACTCCAAATCATTCTGTTTGATTTCTTTTTCGTGAGACTGAATCCAGGTCTCGCTTCTCCCCTCCTCAAAAATAGGATCGTAGTCATCATTTGAGGGTTTGTCGTCATCGATCCGTGCTCTCAAAAAGTGTTCGGAAAAAAAGGATTCCGTAGTATCCGTTTCCCTGTTCTCAATAAAAGTAAAGTGAACCGGCATGAGAACCTCCCAATAAATGAGTAATGATGGGGCTCACTAACAGGTTCACACAAAATAAAATAATTTCAATGATTAAAGCGACTTACAGGCAAATTTAGCAGCCGGCACATGAGCCTGCTAACACTTTTGTTTCCAAACGACTTAATTTTGGTTTAAAACACATAAGAAAAGAATATCTGGCCTGTTCAGAGTATCTAATAGGGTAGATAGCAAAAATCATACAATGCGAGGTCAACTGATGAAACCCCTCTCCCGCTCCACACTCTCGACAAGATCAGTGAGTCTCTTTTATTTAGTCACAGCCTTTCTTTTAATCTCAATAATTTCTATTGAATCGGCCCATGCCATTCCAGCATTCGCCAGGCGGCACATGATGAGTTGTGTCACCTGCCATGTCGGGTTTCCCATGCTGAATGGATTTGGAGAGTTTTTTGCCGGGAACGGTTACCAGCTACCCGGGGCAGACCTCTCAGAGCAATTGATCGACACAGGTGATGAGGATCTTCTACTTTTAGACAGGGTTCCTCTTGCTGTTCGGGTTGATACTTTTTTTCGGGCCCGCGAGGACACAAAAACCAGCGATGACTTCCAAGCTCCTTTTTCCTTGAAAATACTTTCCAGCGCACCCATTAAAAAAGATATCAGTTATTATTTCTATTTTTTCGTTGATGAACGTGGAGACATAACCGGCATTGAGGATGCTTTCATCTATTTCAACAATGGTTATAAGGATGTTGACCTGGATATGAGAGTCGGCCAGTTCCAGGCCTCGGACATATTGTTTCCCCGTGAACAACGATTGACCTTCCAGGACTTCACTTATTATGTGACGGCGGTCAGCAACAGCAATTTCAGGCTCACATATGATCGTATTGTGGAAGTGTCTTATAACTTTGACTTGACCGATTCAGTAGGAATGGGAGTGGTAGCCGCTGTCACAAACGGAAATGGAATTGGTGTCGCAGACAGCGATCGCAATTTTGACTCCGATGACTTTAAAAACTTTTATGGAAAGGTTTCCTTCGAGTTCGAAGGGGACAGCATAGGTTTTTATGGCTACACGGGGCGAGAAGAAAACAGTAGTAGCATAAAAAATGAATTTTTCCGCATTGGCCCTGACTTTAATATTATGATCGCTGACACTTTCAGGTTTTGGGGAAACTTCCTTTACGGAGAGGATTCCAACGCACGTTTTTCCAGCTCAGGAAACACTGGAGAAATTAAATCCTGGGGTGGTTTTTTAGGAGCCACCTATCCATTCATGGATGGTTGGATTGCGTCCCTGCTCTATAACCGGGTCAAGGTTTATGGAAAGCAGGAGTTGGATGCGAATACTCTGACCGTAAACCTTTCTTACTGGCTGGCCCGAAACTTTAAACTTACGGCAGAAGCCACAGCAGACCTGGAAGACACCAGCACCCCGAGGCCACAAAAGACCCATACCGGGGTGCTGGGTATCGTGCTGGCTTTTTAAAGATAAGGCTTCCGACCACTAGGCGTGGGGAGACACTCCAAGCGGACCAAATAATTTCAAAGCTTGAGAGTGAGCTTCTTCATAAACCTGTTTGACAAGAATTTTCTTTTTAGAGGCGATTTTTTTGCAGTCCTCATACTCTGGGGAGACTTGTAGTATCTTTCCATGCAATCTCCCTACCTTTATTTTAACGGGACCCCATGAGGTCTTCACTGTTTTCATTTCCCGCTCGAGAGTGGTTCTTCCGACCCGATAAAACCGGACTCCAAAACTGGTCGTTTCCTGAAGGAGGATTTCTGTCATCGCAGACCTGTTGGTCTCAGTGGATAGAACAGAAATCTTGTTAGCGGGACGACTCTTTTTCATAATGATGGGGGTCAAATAAACATCCAGAGCACCGGCTTTAAAAAGAGATTCCATAGTCCCTTCATAAAACTCCGGATTCATATCGTCAATATTACTTTCAATCAGGACGAGTTCTTCACTTTGCTCATGACAAGTTTCCCCCAGGACAACCCGAAGCATGTTGGGCATTTCCGGGATGATATGGTCCCCTGCCCCATATCCATCACTAACAATTTTCATGGCCGGGAAAGATCCAAACTTGTCGGCATAAAATCCGATCATGGCCGCACCGGTTGGAGTAGTCAGCTCTTTTTTTATACCGTTGGAGAAAACAGGAATCCCTTGCAAAAGTTTTACCGTCGCTGGAGCGGGAACAGGCAGGCAACCATGAGCGCACTGCACAAACCCCTCACCCACATTGAGAGGTGAGGCATAAACCTTGTCCAGTTCCAAAGATTCAATGGCAACCACCCCACCCACGATATCCACAATCGAATCCACGGCACCCACTTCATGAAAGTGGATTTTTTCCATAGTCGTATTGTGAATGGCCGCTTCAACCCGGGCAATACGTTTAAAAATTTCCTGGGAGTTTTTTTTTGCTGTAGAAGAAAGGTCTGAATTGGCGATCAATTTCTTGATGTCAGAATATTTCCGGGCAGGATGATGAGAGTGCTGGGATTTTTCTACGCTGACTTGCGCTTTGGTTCCCGCGATGAGGCCGCGCTGAACCCGGCTGGTTTTCAGCTTGTATCCTTTGAGATCCAGAGTTTTAAGAGCTTTACGAATTTTCCCGGGATCCACCCCAAGATCAACCAGGGCTCCCAGAATCATGTCACCGCTGATACCCGAATAGCAATCGAAATAAGCGACACGGAGGGGGGTCACAATATTTTATTTTTTAAACGAGGCTTCAAACAAATCCTTGATGGCTTTTTTGCCATTAGCATTTAGAAATCGGGTCCCGGTTCCAGCAAAGTTTTTACACTTAATTTTAGGCTGTTTTTCTTTTTTCCAGGTGCCGCCCCCCCATTTGAACCAGAGGCCCTGCTCCTGATCAAAAACATGTAAGGGTTTGTTACACAGCTTGCTGAATTCTGCCCCCCAACCGGTTCCCCCCTTCACAGTATTGTCATCCAGTATTTTCCCTACCACGAACACTTCTTCGGAGCAATTGATCTGATGCCAAATACTCTGCAGGACTTTTTTGAACAGCTTGCCCGTGTTAAATTTGCGATTCATCAATTTGGCAATATAAGCTAGGCTAACATCCCCTTTGAGTAATTCATCAGTGGTCAGTACCCTCGCACCTCTTGACCGGGAAATTTTGTGCCCCTCAAAAGTAAAGGTTACTTCTTGCACACCCATTTTTTCTGCCAGTTTACCAAACTCGGCCTCCGAACCCTGTGCGCCACCACTATGTAAAATAAAATTTTCTGGTTTCATTTTATTTGCGGAATGCCTCCACTGGCCAGCGTGACGCTGGACTCGACTAGTAATAGTCCTTCAACCCACCCTAACGGTTTGAGCAGGACAGAAATGCTACTTATTTCCCCTGAAACTTGTTGAAGAAGCGGCTCAGTATACCCTTCTTTTTCACTTTCTGCGCGTGATCGTGGACCAGATCCTCCATAGCCGTGGTTTTTTCCTGATACTGGTCGATAAAAAGTTGCAGGAGAATATGGCAGGAATGGCAACCCCCACCCGCCTCGCAAGCTTTAGTGACGGAATCAATGTCATTCAAGCACTCTGCGGCAATGGCCTTGCGAATGGTGCTTTCAGTGACCTGATAGCACTGGCAAATGACTTCATCGGCTTCAATTGTGGGAGGAAGATTCATAAATTCAAAGAATTAGGTCTTGACCTCTAAGAATGAGAACGATTCTCATTAATTTAACCTAATCCTATAGTGATGTCCAGATTTAACCTGTTTATTCTTGAACAAAATAGCAATAAGCACAATGAGCTCAATTTCCAGTAATATTAAGGTACATTAAGCCCTATTTTTATTTAATTCACTCCCCGTTCATATTTTTTTTTAGTTTTGGGATTCTTGATCGATAAGAAGATAGGGCTCAGTCTATAATAGAACGGCTATAAACATGTCTTGGATTTGGATGGGATGAAAAAAACCTTATTTACATTGATGTTAGCACTCTTTTTCATTTCTCCTGAAATCCTGATGGCAGACAGTTTTTCGGTAGGAGGTCTTGCAATAAGCCGACCCAATTATGAAGGTGCCGATGAGAAAGAACTTGATATCCTGCCTCTAATCGACGTTTCCATTGGGAAATCATTTTTTGTAAATTTCGACGGTTTTTCAAATTCCGAAAGAGGGTTTGGAGCCTATTTCCTGAAAAACAGGGTATTGGAGTTGGGTGGATCGTTCGGCTACTACGAGAGCCGAAATGAGGAAGATGATGACACTCTAAAAGGCATCGGCGATATTAGTGATGGCATCGATGGTCGTATTTTTGCGAAGATTCATCTCTCTGACTACTCAGTCTTTGCTCAAATCCGAAATGACCTTTCAAACAACCACGATGGGGCTTTATATATTTTGGGAGCGGACTATCTCCACAAACCTTCCAGTCACACAAATTGGAGGTTTAAGTCGAGCCTTACCTTCGCAGATGACAACTATATGCGATCCTATTTTGGCATTACAGATGCTCAAAGAGTCGCATCGGGGCCTGCATTTGGCACCTTTAGGTTAAACACCTTTAAAGCCGGAAGCGGCTTCAAGGATTTCTCATTGGATTGGGTTTATAATATTGGCTTAAGCCGACAATGGGGCTTAAAAGGCATTGTTGGATATAAATTTCTGGTTGGAGATGCCGCTGATAGCCCAGTGGTCACATCTAAAAGTCAAGTCAGTTTTGGCATCGGCCTGGTTTATAAATTTTCCAACGGGGCTTTTAAATTATCCCGCCGGGCTTTTAACTATTCAAGATACTAGCAACATAATCCCAAGTTTTCGGGAAGAATGAAAGGTTGTTTCGTTTTCGACTATTGTACAATCTCTCCAACTCCATCTTATAAAACATCCCCACCTCTTTAAACATCCTGCCTAATATTTCATCATCCAAATCATTTGGCGGGATATCCTTGAGATCAAGGCACACTCTTTCACATACTCCCAATTTCGTTTCAGCTAGCTTAAACAATGCCGTTTTTTGTCAATCCGCTCATACCCCCCCCAATCAGGGGATTGTCAATGTTCGCCACCTTTGTTATTACTGCTTAAGTCAACCTATTGCCACTCATCGTCAGAGGGAAAGGTTAAGATATGACAGAAAACATCCTCAATATGTTTTGCAGCAAATGTAACCAGAAATTTGCAATTAATCTTTCTAAATGCCCTGATTGCGGAGAATCGGTAACCGAGGAAGTAAAAGAGAGCCTCATTTACTGGGCATCTTTTGGAATCGCAATTGGGGTTGCAAGCATATTTCTGGCAGTTTCTACGAGTTTTCCAAATAGCCCGGTGCACCGGGTTTATCAGGTCATTCTAATTGTAATGGGACCCCTTCTAATTTTTTCCGGATTACGTCAATTCCTATCATCTAGAGGAAAAATTCTACGACGGGGCCTGGGTTCCTTTTTATGCATTACCGGACTTGGACTATTTATTTTTGCAGGCTGGGTCGCAGATGTTTATTTTCGAAGTATTACATGGTCTGAAGAGGGTTTCATGATGTCACTCGCGCTTGTTTTTTTTGGAGTGGGACTTTGGCAATTTACAAAATCAGAAGAGAATGGTCAAAACACTTCAAAATCGGCAATGATTTCATTATAGAAAACTATAATAATCTGGATCCGCTAGCAAGAGCAGTATATCTTTTTATGCGCTAATCCTTTTGTCATTAGCGGGATCCCCTTCGAGAAGCCTCCCTACGTCTAAAAACATTACGATAGTTGTTTTCAACGTGTAAATAAGTATTCCGTCGGTCTTCCATTCTTCTACACACCGTATTTTCCTGTTACCCACTCTATTTTCCTCTTTCATTTATTCTCCTCTGCACCATTTTAAGTTTTCTCCCCACCATCACACCTGACAGCAATACCACCTCAATCTACATATCCGCCAAGTTATCATCATCAACAAAACCCACAGAAAACCCACAAAAAAAGGAACTACGGGTAATCCCGTAATTCCTTTTTTTTGCTTATATTAAAATGGTAGCGGTGGACGGAGTTGAACCGCCGACACTACGGATATGAGCCGTATGCTCTAACCACCTGAGCTACACCGCCATGCAATTTTCATAACTACTTGTTATTTTGAAGATTGGGATTTTACTCCCTTGCCCTGTCAATGTCAATTCCTGCGAATTGGGTATTCCCCCGGACCGCTGGAATCAAGCCTTGCCTTTCCAACGTTCAACGTCTCGCATGAATTTTTCTCGATCCATCTCTGCTCCGGCAGGGAACACTTCGGTCAACGGCTGAAGGAATTCACCATCTTTTCCGGTCCAGTGCTCAAACTCTCCCAATCGAATCCTGTAAATATTTTTAAATGTGCGATATTGCCCATTGATCCCAACGTAGTCCCAACTGGTTTCACTCTGAATCAGGCTATAAAGTTCAGAACTGGCTATGCCTTCATAGAGATTGATTTTCCCAACCCGTCCCTTGATGATATTCGCATCCTCTCCAGCAAAATCCAGACACCATATTTCGGAACCGTCCTGCCCGAAAACTTCCAGTTGATAGACCACCTTCCAATCCACCCAGCTTCGCACAGCTTTTTTCTCGACAAGCATATCCACGAAGCGATTCTCTATAAAATCGACAACCGCCTTCCACTCTTTTTCATGTTCCGCTTTATCCTGCGTCCGGGTACGAATGGGTGGAACCTCGGCCACAGGTTTGAACTCTACCTTATGCCCGTCATCTTCTCTGATCTTTACAAATTCCGAAGCGGCTTTTTGCATCTCCACCCCTTCCCGTGTAATGACCGCCCTGTCACCAGGATAAAACACGCTACTTTTAATCTCCGGACAAAAATCCGCCAAATCTCTTAAAAACTGTTCCTGCGTGGTGGGAAAGGAATATTGATTCAGGAAACCAAACTCATCCCGGTACTTGAACCCGGCAGAACCCGGCACCGCAAATTTCGGCCTTGTGGCTGATGCGGCTTTGAGGAAAGAATCATACTCCCCCATCGGCAACTCTAAAGGATTATGAAACGAAAAATTCCCTTCCAAAAGAGGCAGGTAACGCACATGAGCAAAATCCAACTGCCCATACAAGCGTTGCATGTACTTGATTATCTCCGGTGAGACTATCGTATCGACCTGATTCCAGAGAGTTACTTCCCCGTCATGAACCAGCAGACCGTGTTCTGGAAAATAATCCTGCTTGTTCAGGGAGGGTGTGGGGGTCAGCGTCAGTCCCTTGATCTCCAACGCTTTGAAATCCTCCACTATGGTAATATTTTTAAATTCCAGTTTCTCCAGGACTTCCAGCAGAATCTCATCTCGCGGAGCCAGCACCACAGCGTCCGGAGCCAGAATGCCAGAATCTCCTGCCAGATAAGCCAGGGTGCGGATGTCAAAATGATCCTGATGCCGATGCGAGATGTTTAAAATATCCACCTTGGGCAGTTTTGCCAGATCAAGGTCTATGCTCGGGCATTGGACATTACATTCCTCCCATAGATAGTCAAAAAATATCGGGTCCGTCAGCACTGTGGTATCGCGCGACTCGATCACCAGACAGGCATGGGAAATCATGGTAGTAATCATAATTACGTCAAATAGCGTTTTTCATTAAAAGGAGTTAAGCCGGTAAGACTAACCGAACCACAGCAAGAACTCAACCCGTATAATGAATGGAGGTGGGTTGAACCTTTTTTATTCCCAACGCATCATAAACCGTGAGCTTGACAATGCCGTCCAACTTCAACAAAATGGCTCTTTTCTAAAGAGGCGCCTGAAAGATTTGCTATGAATGAAATGAACGAATCAATAAGTTTCGAAGAAGGCAAGCCCTGCCCCTTACCCATTGAGGGCCACGGAGGCGGCCTTTCCTTTTCTCCCAATGGCGATATGCTCCTGATCGCTTCCCTGCCCCACCCCTCTGAAGCTCAAATCAAGGCATTTAGCGGGAAATGGCGAGCCAAGCTGGTGGCGGAGTCGGAGTTTCCTTCCATTCCCATATTCGCCATTGGCAGTGAAGACTGGTTACTGGAGACCCCATGCAATCCGGCCCAGCAGGAAAAGGAAACACCCGGTTTCATCGAAGCTCTGTATGCCAGGGAAGACTACGGCATGGTGGCGATTCTGGTGGACTCCGAATCCAAAATCATCCAGAAAATCACCCACGTTGAGCTGGAAGAAATGTTCATAGAAAGGATGGTCATGTCGTGGAACCCTTATAAAACCGCCGGGGATGAGTACACCAAAACCTACTCAGGCGAGGGCTTCAACGAAAAGATCAGTGAAATCTTCAAAATGAAAAGCTCCGAAGAACTCTGGCGCATCTCCTGGTAATGGCGATGCCGCCATGGGCAATTTGTCTGTACCCGTCAAGTAGACAAAGATTGTTGCGCCCTTAATTATAGCCTGCTAACTTTTCCTGCTCCGTAAGAGGCTACCCATCATGGGTGTTTTATTAATATTTTCCGTCCTGTTTTTTATTGGGTTGATATACAACCTTGTTGTGGGGGATTACCCCAATGCCGGAGTGGATTTCGCAGTATCTGCCGCCCTGTTCGGAAGCTGGGTCTATTTTGTAAGGCAGGAGGAACAGTCGGAACAATTTTTGGCCTGGATTTATGAAAATCAGGAACAGTTGAATTGCGGACAACTTAGATACGACAACAAGACCGTTACCTCGAAATCAGAAGTTGTCCGTTTCCAGACCTGTTTTTCCCTGATTATTTTCTCCTTCAAATCCCATTCAAGCTATCTCATTCGCGGACAAGAAAATGTAACCGGCATTGCTTTATTATATTCCTTGGTTGCCTTTTTCTTCGGGTGGTGGGGCATTCCTTGGGGGCCTGTTTACACTTTCCAGGTTCTTGCGGGAAATTTCCGTGGCGGGGAAAAAAGACAAGTAAAAGACCTTATAGATGATATGAACCTGGAAATGGAAAAGATGGATGATGAAGAATGATTCTTTAGATTGATAGCAATATCTCTTCCCCAGCTTCTCTGCGTTTATTTTTTCACCAGCCGTTCAATCAGGGTACAACTTCAATGACCACAGAAACTTCTTCCTCAACGGGTTGTTGTTCCCTTGGAAAAGCCTTAAAACTATCCGTCAACTCTTTGGATACCATAGGCTTCGATTCGTCACCACCCACTTGAGCGGGATCAATAAAACCGTGATCAAGTGTTGGGCCATTGAATATGTCATCATCCTGAGTCCCACCATAACCGGGAAGCTCTGGAATGAATTTTTTGTAAGCATTCGGGTCCCGGGGACGAGTTATAACTGAGGGACTCGATGTTTTTGGCGGGTCCACTACCGTGTTACCCGGGCTACTTGGGGATGGGCTAACGGTTGGACCTGTAGCCGGGGGTTGGGTTATGGTCGGGAGCACCGAGTCATCACCTGCCACTATTCCTCCCGGACCAGTAGGAGTATCCCCAAATCCTTCGGGGGTTTCCTCCCCTCCCTCCTTGGCTTTATTGCATATTGCCAGGGCGTCCAAAAACGCTTTTTGTGCTGGTGCATCTTCAGGACAGGTAATGGTAGGAAATTCCCCTTCGCATTCAATACCAACGAACTTTCGGGGCGGGTTTTCACACTCCCGGCTATCCTTCTTGACCGCACTTAAATGCGCGGTAAAGACTTTCAATATCTCTGCGGATTGAGAGCACAGGACATTTCGATACTCAGGGGAGTTGCACACTAATATTGCGAATGCGGGAACAGTAGAGAGAAAAAATAAAATCGTAATGACAACCTGCAACCTCCATTTGCAGAAATAGGTTTTTTTATACTGAAAGTTCATATCGCCGGGTTTATTCCATTTTAAAAAGTTATTCCTAAACTTCTAATCTTCCGTTTGTTTTCTTCTCGGAAACGATTTTATACGATCCCTTAGTTCCTTGGAAATCATCGGCTTGGAGCCCTGGCTCTGGGTCCCAGTACCCACATTGGAATCAGGGGTGCTCTTTTTGTATTCGGGAAACTTAGGAATCAAGTTTTCATCGATACGCTCCTGCACTTGTGTTTGAGGAGCAGCACTTTGAGACAAAGATTCTCCCTGTGGCGTTTGAGATTGTTTGGGTACGACTGCGGCGCCTGACGATGGTTCAGTGGTCTGGGAAGTCGGTGGCTGTGGGCTTTCAGGAGAAAACTTGGGCGCTGGCGCAGGTTGATCGTTTTCGGGGTCAGGTTGTACGGATAATGACGAAGTATCAGGAACCGGTGCTGTAGTCCCACTTCCCAGACTCGCCGCAGCAGGTGGCTCAGATTTAATAATCTGTGGTTCATTCTCATCCAAGGATTGTCCCACGGGTGGGGAAGGAATAGGAGCCTCCTGCTGTTTCAAATCTATGGGTGTATCCTGTAAATCTACCGGTGAACCGGAGGAAGTCTCAGGCGGTGCAATAGAAGCCGACTTGGTCTTGGAGGAACCTACTTTTGGTGCATCACCCGCTGGGGGATCAAAGGGCACACCACCAGGAAGTGGAACATCGATGATCTCTTCTTCTACTGACACTATCGATTCTTCAACATCGATCTTTTCTTTAAAAACCGCATCTTTATTATATTGCCACGCACTTACATCAAGCAATTCCAATGAATTCGTATCCGGCCCCCTGGAACAGTCTCCCAATGTATAATCAAGAACATGAAAACCGGATACATATCTGGTCCGACGATTCCTCAGATCTCTTCCGCAGATTTCGGCAGTTCCTGGATGCACTTTATTAAGGTTTTTCGCGCTGGCGGAAAGCTTCAGGCATTGGGCCGAGCCGATGAATTGGAAAACTCCTCCTTTATCGACGGGAATCCCTTCAGAATCATTTTTAAGCCGCACACGAGCGGGAACAAAATAATCTCCCTTATTCTTGAAGGTGTTTTCTAAAAGCAAATTTTTAATGCAATTCCCTTCACCCAAACCCAACTCATCAAAAGTCAAAGTGTGGTTACGATCGTCAGTTTCTTCATAACTTATGAATTCAGTTTTTTCATTTCCCCCGATCGCTAATCTGGCAATCGTTGAGGGATCGCCATCGAGTTTCTTTTGTGAGTTTATATCCACACCACTGACCGAAAGATTGGCTTCCAGAGCCCGGCTATTATCTAAAATACCTGTCCAGACTTTTCCAGCCAGTGAACCGGGAAGAGGATCACCTTTTACGGAAACTATTACATCATCCATTTCAGAATTGAATGTCAGCGTTAGGTTGACCTTTTCCTTATCAATATTTTTGGACACATCGTTTTCGTAGCATCTCTTAAATCCTTCTTTTTCTAATTCGTCCAAGAGCTCATCCAAAACTTCATTAGTAGCTTTAATTCCATCATTTACCAAATTAAGGTTTCTGGAGTAATAGCGGTAAAGTTTGCCTGTGACAACAAAGATCGATCTTTTATCTAGATACTCCAACATGTCACGATGAGATTCGATGATTTTCTTTTTCATCTCTTTCTTGGCGATATCGATATTTTTCTTTTTTACGTAACCCGTAATAAAACCCACTGCCCCACCTTTGGTGAATCCTGCAATTTTCCCCAGCCCTTCGGGATTGTGCAGCAACCCATCTTTTGCCTCGGTAAAGGAAAAGCTTTTTAATGCAGGAACTATTTTATAAGTCTTGGAACCATCGGCCCAGATTCTTTCTATTGTTAAAGCATGCAACTCCCCGGCAGTGCCAATGATTTCAGCGCTTGCCCCGGTCCCTGACTCGACAAACTTTTGAATGACACTTTTGAGGGTTCCTATTCCCTTGCTTTTGAGAATGCCTGTTCCTTCCTTGACCAAAGCGCCGCTGTCCTCCTTTCCTGCTTTCGGTTGCCCCTGTCCCCCACTGGCGCTATTCGAAAGATCGTTCGAATTGGATTTTCCGCCCGGTACAGTGGCGGAATCGCCAGGACCTTCCGCTTCCCCTGAACGACATTTTTGAGAGTATCCTGAACTTTTCACCTTACTTTTGGGAGCGCTTGTTCCGGCCTCTCTCTCCTGCGGGCGCTCATGTTCCCACTTGGTGGCATTCGAAAGATCGTACAAATCGGATTTTTCACTCGGAATAATATAGGAAAGGCCAAGGTCTACCAGTTCCCCGCCTGCGGCAACGACAATGGCCCAAGGGCCCATGGTTCGGGCGTCCATAAGGATACCCATAGTTTTGTCAGTGAAGTCCAGCCAAAGGTCATACCAGAAAATGCTTTTTACCACATTGTACAAATTGCCTTCAGCAGTCCTTAATTGTCTACCTGCTTCCATATATTCATAGAATGCATCAGATTTGTCCGAAATAAGCTTGTCACGCTTTTCGAAATTTTTCTCCAGAAATTTTCTGGCTACTTTAATTTTATTCTCTATCTCTTCAAGTGGGTTTGAAATCCAGTGGCGATGATAATACTGGGTTCCACTACTGACCGCATCAACGGTTTCAAGAAAAGGAGGGGCCTCCTCTTCAAGCAGTTCCGGGGCCCTTTCCCTGAGGCTAGAGAGATTTTCCCTGGCACGGGCCAATACCGCGAAGGCTTTCTCCCTTTTTTTCTGCAGTTTCTGGAAGTCAGATGCCGTGTGGGACAAATCGTCATCTGCCCTGTCATAATCGTTCCATAGGCGAAGCCGATTTCCCACATCTTCATCGATCACTTTCTTTTGTTCATCGGAAATACGATCCCCTTCCCTGACTAAACGAAGGATCTCTTCTTCCCACTTTTTGAAAGTTTTAGATTCGTGATGAAATTTTTCCTTTTGCACGAATGCATTTTCCAGGTCCCGAGAAACTTTCCCTGACTTATCTAATAAATCTGCTTCCTTTTTATTTGTTTTCTGGCGAAAGGAATTCCACGTTGCCTCTGCTTCCTGAAACGCCTTTTTCGCGGAAGCCAATTCTCCTTTTGCAAAAGTAGTCACGTTTTGGTCTGCAGCATTTAATTTGTTTTCCGCATCGGTAATCGCTTTTCGCGCTGCTTTGATCTCTGTTCTAATATCAGCCTGGGCGGAATTGCTCCAAATAGGATTAAACAAAACTAAAGCTGGGATTAACAGGCAGGGCAAGGATCGAAGCAGAGGTCTAAGCCTTGACGGCAGGGGACAGAAACTATTTTGGCATGTTTTTTTCAAAAGAGAACAGAATGAAAACCTAGCTTGCATGTTTTCACAAATCCTTCCTGTTTCTAAACAATGGCCCTCATTTTCATAACCAACTAGTTTTTCTGCGGGAACAAGTCGTTTATTCTATTCAGCTAGCGATTATAGGGGTTATTAGGATCGTTTTCTTTGGTATGCATGCCTTCAGCCGCTCCTTTTGTAGCCGACCCGGGTATCTTTATGATTTTTCCTACGGGTTTTCCGATTTCCTCAGCGCTTTCGTTTGCAGAATCCAGAGGCTCATTCATTGAGGCGCAACCGGAAACGAAAAAAAGCAGAGCTATTAGGAAGGGAAACGATCTCCATGCATGTTTCATAATCTGCTCCTTTTATTCTGTCAGTTGAAACCCTTTTTCAAAAAGTTCTCCCGTTTCCGCAGAAGCTTTTGAAAATTTTTCCTGAACAGAATTGATTTTTATTGAGCCGGTTTTGGTCTTCTCGGAACCCAGGTTTTCTCCTGTATCCGGATCAATCAATGCCTCACCGGGATTGTAGACATTGAATATGTCCCCGGTCGAGACAGCATTTCTCGATCCCAGATTGGTATAAATGGTATCTCCTGAAACCTTGATAATCTTCCCTGAAAAAGGCACGGTTTCCAAACGTCCAACAATTTTTTCAACGGCATTATCAATAGCTATCTGCGTAGCCTTTCCAAGCGGCGTCTTTGAAAAACCTTCTGTCCCTAAATTTATACCCGCAATCGAGCCTCCGAGCTTGAGTCCACTTCCTTCCGCCTTACCTTCAACCCTGATTGAGTCCAAAACTTGCGCTGAAGTGGTGTCTATGATTCTCAAGATAACGGCAACATGGGCCGCTGTTGAACTGGAGCCAATATTGAAACCTCCGAATCCGATTCCCGTACCACTACTTTCTGTTTTCTCATCAAATTCGGTGACCGTTCCCTTTATCAGGATTTGAGAGGGAACCAGTTTTCCTGTCTGAGCGGTTTTCGATACTGCGGCCCTGCCACTGGCGGCAAGATCCTGCTCGGTGATGATGTCCTCCAGAGTCTGGCGCTCCAGTACAACAAATTTACCGCTTTGAATGAGTGAATCGGCCAGCATATCCGACATTCCTTCCCCGAGGGTTGACTTTCCAACCCGGACATCAAATCTGGATACGGCAATGCTTTTTTTGAATTCTGCAGAATAAGAAAGTGGAATCCACAAAAAGGAAAATATTATGGTTAAAACAAGAATTGATTGAGTTTTTATAGCCGGGTTTTTCACGATACCGCTCCTGAAAATAGATTTCAAAAGTTCAATCAGTTAATATGCATATACTTATTTCATGGGCTTTTTTCAATAATTAGGCTAACGAGCTCCTCCGCAGCAGTTTTAGCGGCCCTTTTTATCGCGTCCACCCCGGCACTTATTTCATCAATGGCAGCCGCAGTGCCCTGTCCACTGGCAACCGCAACGATTTCGCCGGTATCTACCCGTACAGCCCTTACATTCAAGTTTGCCCGTGCAGATTTTTGTCGTGAATTTATCAAAGGCGTCACTCCCCGTGCCACAGCCTCACCCACGATTACCAAGTCTGCCTTGAGATAATTACCCAGGTAGGTAGAGGTCAGGTCGTCCCCTTCCATAGCTTTCAGCATATCTTCTCGACTGACCCTTCCTTTAGTAGTATTCGGCACCCCACTGCCCACCACTTTGAATCCTTTTTTAAGAAACGCACTTGTGAACGTGGTATCAGCCTGGGAAACGCTGGTCCATATATTCATCACTTTTGACAAGTTTCCGTAGTAATCATAAATGACCTGATTGTCGACCCAGATTTGCTCATTAATCATGATCATTACAACGGATTTGGTTTGGGCAACCGGCTCTGAGGTTTCCTGAGCCCAAAGGGGAGATGTCAAATATCCGGAAAGAAAGCAAAAGGCCAGTAAGCATTTCAAAAACTTCATCCTGTTATCCTTTCCCAAAATCACTTCTTTGGTTCCCGAATTAGAATTTTCAAATTATATTTTGTGGCACCAAATCCTGAAACCTGAATAAAAATCTCTGGATAGTCTTCGTCCACTAATACCTTACCCTTTGCTACAGCCCCATTGTTTTTTGCTTGAGCATAAAGCAATCTTTCCCGGTCTTCATTGTAGAGAGAAAATTTTAATGTGGCCTTTTCGCTCTCTGGCAGGACCTTCACATGGAGTTCCTTGCCGGGCACACCGGTGACTACAAAAGTATCCACATCGGACTTGAGCTGTAACCAGTTATCCTCATATTTTCCTGGTTTTACAGGTAAAGGTTTTTTCAATTTCGGCCCTGCTTCTTTACCACTACCGGCATCGAAACGGTCTTCGACAAAAACATCGATCATCGTTTGCTTGCTTTGTATTCCCTGGCAGGTGCTCCCGATGAGCACATAAAACTCCACAGGATCCTTCTCCAAATCAAAAACCTCCAAAGCGGTTTCTCCCGTGGAACTTTTATAAACAATATAATTGCTTATTAATTTGAGCCGGTCACTGGAATGCATTGCCACCCCGGCACAGCCACTTCCCTCATCTTGTGTCGTATATTGGACGCGAAGCACTTGCCCATTCTTAATAGCGATTTTGAAATAATCATACTCACCCTGCCTCAAATCATGATCGAGCCGGTATTTTCCGGGTTTGAGCGGAACCGCGTCATCATAATAGCGTCCCCCCCGAATCCACTCACCAAAACGCGTCTTTTTGGGAGCCTCCAGAAATTTGGGGCCTTCGTCCTTGGGTTCTTCGGGCGGCGGTTCGACTTGGGCCAAGGGTTCAGCAGGTTTCAATTCCTGCTTGGCAATCGTTTGAAGGGAGGTAAAAAGTCCTTTTGCGTCTTTTGCGTCAAAATACTTCCCTCCAGAAACGTCTGCAATACAGACCAATTGCTCTTTCGCTTTTTCATCCACATCAAACCCTATGCTATGAACAACAAGCGGGGTTCCTGAGGTTTGCATATCCCTGGCTATCTGGCACGGGTCCCCACCGCAGGTCTCAATACCATCACTGACAAGAACAATGAACCTGTTCTCTCCCGCCGAAAAATCATTCCTTGCTTCGGCCAGACTGAATGCAATTGGAGTGTAAGCTCTGGCTTTTATCGATTGAATTTTTTGATTGAAAACTTCGCTATCAATCGGCCCCATGGGATAAATTAATTCGGAGTCTTGACAGCTTTTTTCTTTTTCATCGACGGAGAAATTCTGACCGTACACGCGGAGGGCGACTTGGGAACCAGGGGGTATTTCGTTGAGGATTTTACCGAGGGATTGCTTGGCGATGGCAAGCTTGGTGGAGCCTTCCATTTTCCCGGCCATACTACCGGAGCCATCTACGATGATTTCGATCTCTTGAGCCTCATCAGCCCAGGAAGGATAATATCCAAAAAAAAGGAGGGCCAAAGAAAAAAACAAAGGCATAAAAATTCGATCACTCATAGCGACTTCCCTTAAGATCTTGCTGAAAACAAGCCTATTGGACTACTCTAATGATCCGAAAAATTATAACACTATATTTAAGATTCACTATTTGAGTTTTTATTCGAATTATTTCTTTTTTTAAGGATTAACTCCTCTAAGAATGTGGCAAGAAAAAATAATGCAAAAAGACCTATGACAGACGCCGAAAACACAAGGTATCCGTCAATTTCAGAGTTGAAAACAAATTTCACGCCTAAAGAAAGAAGAATCGAAGCAAAAACAATCTTCCATACCAATTCGGTAACCATATTCAGGGTTTTCGGGTCAACGATATAACTCGCAAACTGGGTGATGGTATATGTGAGCGTCTTGCTAACAGGATTCCAGAATGATCACTGGCTTTCATATTCCGTTTCATCGAGGTCTTCTTCTTCCTCGATTTCTTCGATGTCTTCGACATCTTCAAATTCTTCTTCTTCCTCTTCTTCTTCCTCTTCCTCTTCTTCACGGATGAATTCGGGATATTCAAGTTGTTGCAGATGCTCGGGTTCGGCCAGCAGGTCGATTCCTTCTTCGGTGGTATCGTTTTCTTCAATATAAAGACGAAGTAGCTTCGTCATGCACTCCTGTTCACAGAGGGCTTTAATGCCTTCATCAGTAATGGCATTGTTTTCGACCATCAGCACCTGAATATTCTGCAGGGCTTCTGATTTTATAATGTGAATAAAACCTTCGTCGCCGATTTTGTTACGGTCAAGAGACAACAGGGTGAGGTTTTTAAAATATTCACTGCCTGCAAGAAGTGCTATACCTTGTTCCGTGATTTTATTTAGTTCCAGGTAAAGATGGGTCAAGTCTTTCAAATCTTCGCATTCGGCAATACATTTGCATTCCACATCCCCGATGCCTCGGTTGCTAAGGTCCAGTTTTGTCCCATCTTCACTAAGTCGGGCGCGGATCAGGTTGAAGATTTTAAATTCTGCCAGGGCATTAACGCCCTTTTCCGTTAACGAGTTATCGGTAAGGTCGATCGTTTGCAATTTTGGCAGGCATTTACTTTTAGACAAAGCCTCAGCCCCTTCATCCGTGATCTGGTTTTTTCTGAGATCCATGATCTCCAGGCTGCCAAAGGACTTGGCCTCAGCCAGGTATTTCAACCCCTCATCACCGATCCGGTTTTCGGACAGCGTCAGGGAAGTCAAATTCCCCATATTAGGAGATTCGGCCAAGTGCCGAGTCCCTTCAGGTCCAATCTCATTCCACGCCAGTCTGAGGGATTTAAGGTTCGGTAGTTTGTCGGATTCGGCCAGACATTTTATGCCCTCATCGCCGATTTTGTTTTTATACAGTTTCAGGGATTCCAGATTAGGCAGTTTATCGGACTCTGCCAACGCCCGTGCAGAAAGCGCAGTCAGCTTTTTCCCGTTGATGGTCAGTCTTCTGACCTGTTTGACAGACCGTGACTTGACCATCTCCTGTACTGCGGCATCATTAAATTTGGCGTAAGTAAAATCGAGGGTTTCATAGTCGCGGCTCAATTTGAACCCGCTCCGGATCAACCCTTCGATGTTGTAGAATTTTTTCAAAATAAACTCCTGTCACAAAGAATCAAAAAACCGTTTTAAGCTGGTGAAGTAGGCTGGCGACATCATCATATCGTTGTGCCCCACCCCTTCGAGTATTTCAAGATGTTTCAATTTTGACCCGGCATTATCATAATTCAGTTTCGCCTCATGCGGAGATATCAGAAAATCGTCAGCCCCATGCATGATGAAAAGCGGACACTTCACCGAGCGGATCTTCTCACTATTATTAAAAACCGCATTTTCTTCCGGAGTGATCTTGTCGACTCTCAAACCCCGTCTCTCCACCAGCGGAATGGGGTCCGCATAACCACTTTCGAGAACACAACCGGCTACATCAGAACGTCTGGCACAAAGTTCCAGAGTCGGCGCACTGCCCAGGGACCGGCCCATGATACAGACTTTTTCCTTAAACGTATTATTTGATTTAAGGTGATCAAAGATTTTATGGGCATCTTCCAGTGCGGCTCTGAGAGTCGGTGCGCCTGTGCTCAGGCCATAACCGCGAAAATCGGCAACGATCAGCTCTGCTCCCATCGCATTAAAATGCCCTGCCAGGTTATCGTAGTCCGAAACAATTTCCCCATTACCATGAAAAAACAATAAACTGAATCGAGCCTTGGCCGATGGGTGCCGACGAATATGAATGAACGTTTCGGGTGCCACTTCCACTTTAATTTCATCGGAATTGTCAGGCGTGCGAGCGGTATCCCCTCGGGGAAAAAAGAGATTGGCGTTAAAAGCCTGTGAATCAAAAATTGAAGACATAATGTTTTTTATCCATAATTACTATCTAAATTTACAAATCATTAAACTTATTTAATCGCCAGTTTCTAAGGGCGACGTTTTGAAAAAAATTGAAATCCGCTTAGATTCATGCCAAAATATGCCCCTCGAAAAGAGCCTTTTATTTTGAAATTTTGACCGGACGCAGTGTTTGCTGGGTCTTTTATTTATAACCCTGTTAAAAAATAAGGTGAAGTCTAATGTTAATGGAAATAGCCCCCATTGAAAAGCTGTATAAGTCCTACGCAACCATTTGTGATGCCGCCCGCAAGAACCTGGGCCGGGATCTCACCATCGTCGAAAAAATCCTCTACACCCACATGGACCCAAGCACCGACTATTCTAAACTAGAGCGTGGTGTTTCCAATATTTTTCTTAGTCCCGACCGTGTGGCTATGCAGGATGCTACCGCACAAATGGCTATTCTCCAGTTTATGTCTGCAAAGATGCCCAAGGTAGCTGTCCCCACGACTGTGCATTGTGATCATTTGATCCAGGCCGCAACGGGAGCCGCGGCAGACCTTGTCGCCGCAGAAGAGACCAATAAAGAGGTCTATGACTTTTTGCGCTCTGCCGCAATGAAGTATGGCATGGGATTCTGGAAGCCCGGTTCAGGAATTATTCATCAGGTGGTTTATGAGAACTATGCCTGTCCCGGAACCATGATGATTGGAACCGACTCCCATACCCCCAATGCCGGCGGCATGGGCACCATAGCTATTGGTGTGGGCGGCGCAGATGCTGTCGATGTGATGACCAACCAGCCTTTCATGACCAAAATGCCCAAACTCGTTGGTATTAAGTTAACCGGGAAATTGAGCGGCTGGACATCCGCCAAGGATGTCATCCTCAGAGTGGCTACCATGCTGACCGTTAAAGGCGGAACCGGCAAGATCGTTGAGTATTTTGGCGAAGGAGCCCGGAACATGAGCGCCACCAGTAAAGGCACCATCACCAATATGGGCGCAGAAATCGGCGCAACCACCTCCACCTTCGGTTATGACGACATGATGGACCCGTATCTGCGTGCTACCGATCGCGGGCCCATTGCCGACCTGTGCAAACAGTACGCCGAGCAGTTACGATCTGATGCTTCCGTAGAAGCGGACCCTGGAAAATACTACGATGAAGTTCATGAGATTGACCTGAATACACTCGAGCCCCATATCGTTGGTCCGCATACGCCGGATCTGGGTAGGACAGTATCTGCAATGAGTGCAGAAGTAGACGAAAAAGGCTACCCGGAAAAACTTTCCGCCGCTTTGATCGGTTCCTGCACCAACTCCAGCTATGAAGATATGACCCGTTCAGTCAGTCTCGTACGACAGGCTAAAGCGGCTGGACTGAAGGCTCAGACCAATCTGCTGGTCACTCCGGGATCGGAAACCATTTACCAGACCATCAAGCGTGACGGCATTCTTCAGGAATTTGAAGATGCTGGAGCCACGGTTCTGGCTAATGCTTGCGGCCCGTGCATCGGACAATGGAAACGGGACGACATGAAAAAAGGCGATAAGAACAGTATCCTCACTTCTTACAACCGTAACTTCGCCAAGCGTAACGATGGCAACCCGGAGACTCTGGGCTTCATCAGCAGTCCTGAACTGGTGGTAGCGATGGCATTTGGCGGTTCAATGAAATTCAATCCGCTGACCGACAGCTTGAAGGACAAGGACGGCAACGACTTCAAATTCCAACCGCCAGCCGGAGAAGTTCTTCCGCCCAACGGTTATACCCCGCAGGA
>Ga0233428_1001286_pt1 | contig 27484 bp, 17 predicted proteins | sample SI_118_April2016_4_FD_179890 | JGI IMG/M metagenome (GOLD analysis project Ga0233428, IMG submission 179890) | Seawater microbial communities from Saanich Inlet, British Columbia, Canada - SI_118_April2016_120_MG | ecosystem: Environmental > Aquatic > Marine > Inlet | place: Canada: British... | reverse complement strand
GATGACAATCTCGGCCGGCTGTTTGCTGCGCTAGACGAGAGTGGCCAGTGGGAGGACACGCTCATCATTTTTTCGTCCGATCACGCCGAACACCTGGGTGATCACTTCCTCACGGGGAAGGGCCAGTTCTTCGATGGGGGCATGCGTATCCCCTACATCATCCGGGATCCGCGACGGTCAGCGGATGCGACCCGAGGCCAGCGGATCGACAGCTTCGTGGAGGCGATCGATTCGTCACCGACCATCATGGAATGGCTCGGCGAACAGATCCCCGATCGTTTCCAGGGCAAAAGTGTGCTGCCCGTAGTGCATGGCCAGCAGTCAGTGCACAAGGAGCAGATCCACTACGAGTTCGACTACCGTCAGGGAGCGCTGTCGGCAGGTGCGACGGACCCGGATGAACACCTGTTGTGGGTGGTGCGCGATGAGAATCACAAACTCGTCCACTTCGCCGACCCGACGATGCCACCGATCCTCTTCGACCTGCGTCGTGACCCGGATGAGTTGAACGATGTCGCCGCCGACCCAAACTACGCAGAAACGCTGCTGGCATTGACGCAACGATTGCTGCGATGGCGTATGCGACACGAAGATCAGCGCGCCGAACATTGGGCGCAGACACTGCGCTGATGACGGGATCTGTATCCAATTTCGATGTAGAGAAGTCGATTTTGGCAGGCGTCTGTAGCCCTGACCGTTGAGCCCCCAATCACCCCATAAGGGACACTCATGAAAATCGTTGTCACAGGAGCAGCTGGCCGCGTAGGGCGCGCCGTACTCGCCGACCTCAAGGCCGCCGGCAATTACACCGTTACCTCCGCGGATCGCACCATCCCCCCATCCGATCTCACAGACCAGTCGCTCCTAACAGACCTATCTGACGCCGGCAGCGTATACGGCGCTCTCACCGGAGCAGATGCCGTCATCCATCTCGGCGCCTACCCCGACACCTCCCATCATCCGGGTGAGGAAGTCTTCATCAACAACTGCGCCGCAAGCGCAAACGTCGCTGCCGCCTGCATCGCGTTCGGCATCAAGCGCATCGTCTACGCGAGCTCCATCACCACATACGGCCTCGGATACCAGGCGCGCAACAACGGGATCACTGTGTTACCGACAGACGAGACCGTATCAACCTGGCCCGACGACTTTTACTCCCTCTCCAAACACGCCGGTGAGGACGTCTTCACACTCGGCGCCAGCGAACACAATCTTCAAGTCGCTTCGCTCCGTATCGCACGCGTCATTGGCGAAGACGAGTATCAGGGGATTGGACCGCGAGACAACGAGGACGCGTCGTTCGGACTGTGGTCCTATGTAGATGCGCGGGACGTCGCTCAGGCTGCCCGACTTGCGATCGAGCGGTCGGATGCGATGGGCCCCGGAAATCACACCTACAACATCGGGGCTGCCGATTCGCACACCGTCGCGCCGCTCTCCGAAGTGATTCCGAAGTTTGTGCCTGAACTTGCTGAGCTTGCAGCTTCGCTCAAGGGAACCGAGCCGGCCTATGGAATCGCGAAGGCGCAGGAGCAGCTGGGTTACGAACCACGCCGGACCTGGCGTGAAGAACGTAGGTAACTGACCGGCGAGCCTGACCTTGCGGTATTGCATCCGAAGACCTTTTCGTCATGAACAGCCCGTTCGTCACACGGAAGGCCAGCCCCATGAAACACAAACGTGCCCTCCAGCAAGCAGGAGCCCCCCATGTCGCGCCCATTGCCACCCCAACAGCGGTCCGTCGTGCTGCGCCTGCTTCGAGGCGAGACCGATGCTGCCGGGGCCGCCGCTGAACTCGGCCTATCGCATCGTTCACTTCTCAGGCTCAAACAGCGCTACCTGCGCAGCAAGCTGCCGACCATGGACGGTTCGGTTGCTGCCCCCGTCACGGCGCCCGCCCACATCCGCCGTGACCACTGGGGTGTCGCGCATGTCGAAGCGACCAGTCTGGCAGACGCCTACTGTGCGCTGGGCTACGCCATGGCGCAGGATCGCCTGTGGCAGCTGGATCACATGCGGCGCCTTGCCCATGGCCAGCTCGCCGAGATCCTCGGGCCAGCTTACCTGCGACAGGATCGGCTGCACCGCACCATCGGCCTGACCATGTCCGCCAAGGCCGCAGCGGCCGCCATGCCTCAACAGGTGCGCCAGGTCCTTCAAGCGATGGCGAGCGGCATCAACGCCGTGATGGATGAAAGCCGGTGCAACCTGCCGCTGGAGTTTGAGCTGCTCGATTACCGCCCCACGCCGTGGACGCCCGAAGATTCCATTGCCATCTGGAAGTGGCGCTGGTGGATGCTCACGGGGCGTCTCGATGTGCTCGCCCAGCGCGAGGCCGTCAAACGCCACTTGCCGCCGGATCTGATCGACGTGTTCCTTGCCGTCGAAGCCGGAGAGGAGACCATCGTGCCCTCGACACAACCTGCCGGCGTGGGTGGCTTCGACACCGGTGAAGGCAGCAACAACTGGGTCGTCGGTGGCAGCAGAAGCCGCAGTGGCAAACCGATCCTGGCAACAGATCCGCATAATGGCATCGACCTGTCCAGGCAGTGGTACCAGGCGCAGATCACAACCTCGGGTACAGATGGCCCGGCTATCGACGCAATCGGCGCCTTCTTCCTCGGTACGCCCGGTATCTACATGGGGGCCACGCGGTTCACAGCTTGGGGCGTGACCAACCACACGGCCTCGGCCAGGGATCTGTACATCGAGACGGCCTCGTCCGACTTCAACACCACCACCGAGACCATCCCAGTGCGTGGTGCGGCCAACGACATCCTCGACATTCGACGGACCGCGCGGGGCCCCGTGGTCACCGAATTCGTCACTCCTGTCGACGACGACGAGCCGCCAATCCTGTCGCTGCGGTGGGTCGGCGCCGAGGCCACCACAGGCTTTGAGTCGATGCTGGCGCTGATGAAATCGCGCTCGGTAGACGACGTCGTCGACGCCCTGCGTCAGTGGCCTTTCCCGATCCTGAATTTCCTGTTCGCCGACACGGTCGGTGGGCGCAACGGCCGTGTCGGCTATCATGCCGTCGGTCGCGTGCCCAGGCGGCAGCGGGCGACGTATGGCTTCAAGCACGCCAACGAACCCCTCGACCACTGGGACAGCATGGTTGCCTTCGACGACATGCCTCATGCCATCGACCCGGCGCGCGACTGGCTGGCGTCGGCCAACAATCCTCCCTGGGCCCGGGACGACCCCTACATGCGTTCCGGCAACTGGGCTGATGGCTACCGCGCCCGCCAGATCCGCGCCCGCATCGAAACCCGCCAGCTGCACGACATCGACAGCGTCGGTGTCATGCACGCGGATGTCGTGCTCGGCCGGGCCCAGGTGCTGGCACCGATGATCGCGCACATCGCCCTGTCCGGCCCGAACCGCTCCATCCGGGCCCTCGGTGAAATCCTGCAGGATTGGGACGGTGCCTTTACCATGGACACGTCTGCCCCGACGGTGTTCACCGTCTTCTGGGAGCAGTGGCTGTTGCGCGTCGCCCTGATGCGCTTTCCACCGCGTGCCGCTCGCCTTGTTGCCGGTAAAGCCGGCGCCGTGGCTGCGAGCATCCTGCTCGGTGATGACTCCGACTGGTGCCCTGCCGGCACCGATCCACAGCAGCAGGTCCTTGCCGCATTGGGTGACACGCGGTCCTGGTTGCGCGAGCACGTGGGCTCGCGACGCTCGCAGTGGCGCTGGGGCCGGCTGCACACCGTGCTATTTCAGCATCCGGTCACCGACATGCAGCCAGCGTTGGCAAAGCTGCTCGACATCGGCCCTTTCGAGACCTCGGGCGGCACCGGCACCGTGCGTGCCGCCGGTGTCAGTACGGCCAGACCCTTTGTTGTGACGGGCCTGTCGACCTATCGACTCGTCGTCGACCTGGCCAACCCGGGCCGTGCCATGGCAACCGCTGCCGGTGGCCAGTCGGGTCATGTGGCCAGCCCCAACTACCGCAGGCAGTCCGAGTTGTGGGTGCGAGATGAATACCATCCGCTGCTGATGGATCGTACTGACGTGGAGGCGAATCTTGCAGGCTCGCTGAGTTTGGTGCCCTCGACCTGAGGAGAACTTCACCGTTGCTGGTGTGCCGTCGTTGTCTTAGTCCGACAACGGCTGACTCTTCACGTTCCTTGAGGGCAGGCTTCCCCTTCGCATCTCGGCCTCGACATTGTGCCATCGAACATAGCGTAGCTCATCACAGCTGGTGGGGCGTAGTTGTATACCTAATAGTTGTTGTAGGAATCTATGCTTGGTGGTTTAGGCGTCACTACCTGACCAGCAACATCTTCTGGATCTCGACGTATTCGTCTGCATGGAGCCGGTAGATATAGACTCCTGAGGGCAGCCCTGCCGGAGACCACATCACGGTGTGCTGGCCAGCATCAAGGGCTTCCTCCACCAGCCGCGTGATCCACTGTCCAGCCATGTTGTAGATATCCAGACGGACCATAGACTCGCGGGGAGTATCGAAGCGGATCTGCGTCCCCGGGTTGAAGGGATTGGGGTGGTTTTGATGCAGGGCAAACTCCGTAGGGAGAGGCGTACTGATCGTCACCTTTCCTGAGCCCTGAACGGACGTTTCGGTGTTTCCGAATTCCAGACCGTGGACGGCGAACGCTACCACATACCCTTCGCCAGACCAGTCTCCCGCTGTGAACCTGCCGCTCCGTTCCACGACGGACCCCATCTCCGATGGCAACACGGCCCACAGAACGGTCCCCTTTGCCGGATAGGAGTTGCCGTATCGATCCACGGCGATTGCACGGAAATCCACCCTCTCGCCAGGAGCAAGAGTGACTTCAGACGGTTCAATCACAATGTGGTCGATGACCTTTGCGGGGACGGTCGTGAAAGCGAACTCACCCCTCAGCCCCTCGTATTCGATGGTGACAGTTTCGACAACGCCGGCGACGGTTCCCACGCGAAACCCGGTGGCACCCGTGGCGGAGCCAAGAGATGGCGGAATCGTCATCGTGAAGCCGAATACTTCCGTTGTATCGCTGAGATTCGGTCGGGTGTAGCGCAGCACCTGGAAGTTGACCCGGCGATTGACGGAGACCTCCGTCGATGACACGTACTCTCGACCGGAGATGATTGCCCGGACCAGGAGTCGAGCTGTGGAGACCCCCTCTGTGAAACCCGCAAATACAGCCATGGAGGCGATGCTGTTTGCCTCTTCCACGCTCGCCAGTGGCACGCTGAACCTGGTGGTGATCTGCCTCGTCTCTCCCGGCTGCAACGTAAAGGTCGACGCTTCATCGACGTAGCGGCCTATCTCCTGCTGCGATTCTCCGAAGAAGCGGACATGATACGACACCACTACCGGCACGAGCCCTTCGTTGGACCACTCCCCGATGTACTCACCGGTGACGGTTCCTCCGCCAGAGGAATCGTCTGCCCAGGTCAGCAGCCGCCATGTGTCGAACTCATAGACATTGGCACCCAGGCCATCCTCCCAGGGAAACCTCCCATTGGAGCGGAGTCTCGTGTCCAACGCAACCGGCGGTGCCGAGGCGGTGATCGTCGCTGACTTCGTACTGCTGCCGCCCGAATTCGTGACGGTCAGTGTCACTGTATAAGTGCCCGGCGAGCGATAGGTGTGAGTTGGGTTTGGGCTGCCGCTGGTTGTCCCATCACCGAAGTCCCAGGCATGCTGCTCGATTCCTCCGGTGGACCGATCCGTGAAGGACACAACAAGCGGCACGTCCCCCGTGGTCGTGGACAGGTCGAAGGACGCGATCGGTGCCGACACCGTAGAAGACGTCGGCACATGCATCCATGTTGCCGAGCTCGCTTCGCCTACGAATCCCCATGGGTCGCCGTTGGCAGACAGGTGTTCGAGGTCCAGGGAGATCCGGGCAATATTGTGGGACCCGTCGTCTGCCTGATAGGTGTACGCCAGTTCCGTGTCATCGGGTGAGAACGCCGGGTTGCTAAAGTTGCTCGTATATGCGATCAGTCCTCCGCCGCCTGAGACGAGATCGTACACCCAGATCTCGTTGCTTCCGGACTCCTCACTGTAGAAGTCGAAGGCGACATAGCGGCTCGTCGTATTCCCGAAGGAAGGATTCCCCAGATGGTAGCCCGCCGGAAATGGCGGGAAGAGTGGGAGGATGCTCTTCGACTCAGGCTGGACGAGGTTCACCGTCCAGTAGGTCAAGGCGTCTCCCGCGGCCTGAGGAATGGCATTGAGGGCGTCGTATATCAGGTACTCGCCCTCTGTATCCCAGTCCAAAGCATCCGCAAAGAGCACTGCTTGAGTGCTGACGTCGGATTGCGTCGTCGGCTCATAGAGGGCGATCTCCTCGAAGCCGTCCGCATTCACCAAGTCGAGAATCCAGATCGCCCCGTCCTCGGTGTTCGACGTAGACGCTAGTTGCCGACCGTCCGGGGAAAGGGAGATCGACCACCAGTCACCATAGTCGTCGATGACCTCTTCGCCCGTTCCGTCGGCGTTGATCACTCTCAGGTTGCTCTCGCTATCTACGAAAAGCAGGTAGGACCCATCCGATGAGACTGCCACCGGCCTCGCACTTGTCCGCAGGACTTGGGTTGGCGTCAATTGTCGGATGTCATCATCTGAGTCCCAGACGGATCTCACTACATAGAGACTCGAGTCGTCCTCAGCGGCATTGACGAACACCAGCAACTCCTCTCCCTCGTTAGGCGCTACGGGCGCTGGCGGCTTGTAGACAGTGCCCCCGGTGACGCCCACTGCCTCGAAGGCCGAAGCGACCGCTAGCAGCTCGTCCGACCTATCGCCAAACAAGTCTCTGGCGGACTGCTCGGCTGCTAGCCGCATGTCATCGAAGTTCGAGCGGCTGTTCAGATACCGAGCGTCTAGGACCCTGTAGTAGATCTGTTCTGTCTTCGGCCGCCCAATCGCTTGCGCTAGAAGGTAGCAGGCACGATTGGGGATCCCGCTGTTTATGTGCACGCCACCATTGTCAATGGAATCAGGCAGGTCCAGGTACTCGTCCATGTGTTCTGGCTGCCAGTAGTGATCGGATGTGACCCCATTGTTGTGAGGAGACGACATGTCTCGCAGTGCGCCAGATGGATAGACCCCATCCAAGACAGCATCTTCACCGATCAGCCAGTCCTCGCGATCTACCATGGCAGCGAACACGTCAGCGAAAGATTCGTTCAGCGCCCCGGACTGGCCCCTATACTCGAGATTCACGGTGTGCTGGATCATCCCATGGGTGAACTCATGCGCCGCAATGTCCAGTGCGCCCGCAAGCGGGGAGAAAGACTCGTCACCGTCTCCATACGCGATGACGATCCCATTCCAGTATGCGTTGTCCATGGGACGCCCATCTGCAGTGACGTGGACGACAGAGATCATCCGTCCCCCTTCTCCGTCGATACCAAGGCGCCCGTGGGTGTCCAGGAAATACTCGAAGACCTGTCCCATGTTTGAATGGGCTGACACGGCGCTCGGGTCCGTCCACACGTTGTTCTCCGACCATATCTGGGAGATGCCCTTGTCCAGATCCTGGCCACGTGCGCTGACGGTCAGCAGCCCACCAACAGGTGACCAAAGTGGATCGGGTTGAGAGGACGCAAAGGAGGGTCGGGAACCATCAAGCATGACATAAGCGTCATCCGCGTCCCATACGTTCAGTGTCCGGACATCACCATGCAGGTCCAGACCTGTCGCCGTCACCGGCCCCTCTGAGGCAGAGGCATTGTGCCAGTCTAGTACCTCGCCGGAAGTGGCATCGATGAAGTAGTGGTAGTCGTCCCGGAAGTTGGGGCGAATCTCGACGTGCCACGCCAGGACCAAAGTACCCGACTCGTCGGTGGCCCAGTAGCAGAGCTGGGTCGTGGGTCCCGTGTAACCAAGAAGTAGCTGCTCTCTTGGGCCCAGCGGTTGAGCATAGGTGCCCTGTGTTAGGAGGTGAACCTCCGCTCGTTCCACCGCATCCTCTGAGCCCACTGTCGGCGCAGCAGGCGCGGGCTCGACGGTCGCGTGGTAGAGCCCATTGAATGCGTACATCCATCCGGACCCATCGAGATGCACCACCGCCCCCTCGCCCCACACAGGAATGCCGTCGATCTCCCTACGGAAGACAACATGATGGTTCCCGAGGTCGTCCTCGACGGTGGCAACATGAGCCAGTTCGCGTTCCGGACTCGCAAGACGAAAGACCTGACCGTTCCTTCCCAGGGCGTCTATTGCCCGCTGCCGAGGTTTCTTATCTGAAGGAAGGGGTACAGACTTGCCACTGGGTGGTCTGCTGCGGATGAAGCTGGGCGTTCCGTTCTTGCGCCATCTTACACGCCACGCTGCAGGCACCCCTTGGTCAGCTTGCCGGCCCTGGCGCCCCAGCACCTGCCCTACTCCTGTTCCTGAAGGCGTGAGAGTACCAGCAATCTTGGCGCGCGGGATGGCCCGCGCGTGCGGCACTGTAGGAGCTGTGCGAGTCAGACGAGTCGGTGGGGGGCTTCCACCCGCCAATTGGTGCCGTGCAGCGGAGCGCGCCGCTCGGCGGTCAGCCTTGCCATCGGGGGCGGCCCCCGATCCAGTGCTGACACTCAAGGCAAGTGCCAACACGATGGATATTCGACTAGCCATCGCTTCCCTCCTTCTCTCATCCCTATCGGGGCTGGATTCAGCCACCTCGTACGGAACACAACTGACGTGCACTCCACAACCCTAATGTGAGCGAGTTTATGCGCCCTCCGCATAAGATTCCGGTCGTCGACTTGTAGTTCGACATATTCTAGGAGAAACGCCAATCGCGATGCAGAGGTCCGTATGGTTACTGACCACTTCGTGGACCATTAGTCAGTATGTTGAAGCATATCTCCTTTTCGCGAGACTGGATTCAACTTGAAATCTATCCGCAGTCGGACACGCCGGCAGATGAACTGGAAAACAGCCACCATCCTTCTTGTGGCTCTGGCGATCCTTCCTTGTCCGGCATCTGCCGGACTCAAACTGGCCTTCGGCTCTCTGAGCCAGACTCGGCCTAACTACGCTCGCACGATAAGTACGATCGACATTGAGACAGGGGAGATCAAAGACTTCGCGCAGGACGTCCTCCTTCCCCATCATCCTGAAAGCGTCACATTTGCCGGTGGCGTCTGGTCTCCTTCGGGCCGCTTCGTCATCTATCGAGCCGTCTTCAGAGCCGACACCGAGAACGAAGATGGCACCTTCATTTACGATCGGCGTCTCGGCCAGGTGGAGAGATTGTTCTCTGGGCTAGGGAACAAATACAGCTGGTCTCCAGATGAAACAGAGATCGCCTTCAGCCAGAGGCTTGCGGGCAATGCCGTGATCCGCATCGTGGATCGGCTCACAGGCAGCGTCCGGACGATTGTTTCCGATCAGTTCAACTACGAGCCGGCATGGCATCCGTCACTCCCCCTGATCGCGTTTCACCGAGCCCAGACGGAACACGCCAAGCCGCACCTTTGGACGGTGAGCCCTGACGGCAGCAACCTTCGGGACCTCATGCCGACTCGGCAGGGCTCCTACTGGACTCCTTCCTGGATGGGCAGTGGGCTGAATCTGGTGTTCTTCCACTTGGACGGCCTCTACACCTTGGATGCGCCCAGCGATGTCATCGAAAAGATGGCATCCGTTCGCGGGGTACCCCTGAGTTCGCCGGACGGTCAGTGGATCGCCGTCTCAACGGCAGGCATGACACCGCAGGACACGGCGATTGGCATCGTTCCCACTGGAGGGGGCGACGCCATCTGGTTTGATACGGGTAACATGTCCTATCTGCGAGCTACGTCATGGGTTCCAGATTACCAGGTCGAATCAGTGATCGAGGCAAAACCATGGGGTGAGATCAAGCGACAGATCAGAGGCAGATGAACAGGTCTCCGCGTTAGCTTTTTCGTAGCGGGTCGATTGGATGGGTCCTCGTGGCAGAAATGCCCGCCATTCAGTGCCTACAGGTTGCCCCCAAGCAGTTGCGAGAAACCAAGGCCCGATCTGCCCCTGCTTTCGGACTCTTACTCCGAACGCGAATCGTGAGGAAGACCATGGCTGACCGCAGAGATGAGATTGCAATTCTCTCCCAGCAGATTGAAGAGAGCTACGCACGCCTCCCGCTCTGCGGAAGTACAGCGACACACGCTATTGGCACTTCTTCAGCCGTAGCGAAGTTGCCCAGTTGTGCGTCAAGTCGGGATTCGCATCTCCACACACCTGCTTCACCTCCGATCTCGGCGAACGCTGGGACAATGTCCTGGTCGTCGTCGCGACCAAGGAGAACTGACGCCACGTGTATCTCAAGGCTTTCTCTGACTTCAACGCCGGCCGCCATGCAGTGTGACTTGCTCCGCGGAAATGACTTGGACCGCCGAGCCCAACGGGCCCGACGGTCCAAACTCATGAGTTCTGGTAGCGCTGCAGTGGCCGGCCGCTCAGCGGCGCTCAGCCACGCGTCAAACTGCTACACCATGTCCTTGAGTGCCTTCAGGGGCCGGACCTTGACGACACTCGATGCCGGCTTGGCCGCCACGTCCATCAACTCACCCGGACGGAACGGGTTAGGGACGCCCGTTTTTGCCGGACGAGCGGGCTTGCTCACGCGAAGGATCTTCATGAGACCGGGCACCGCAAACTCGCCTGGCCCCTTGCTGCCCAGATCGTTCGCCATCAGATCTGACATCGCCGTGAAGACGGCCGCCACCTGGCTGCGTGTCAGGTCGGTGGCTGTGGCGATCTCGTCGAAGATCTGCGTCTTTGTTCGGGGCTTCTCCGTGGTCGTTGCCATTGCTTGTATCTCTCTTCAGAAGTGGATGCGCCAACTTGAACCGTCGGCGCAGGGAATGCCGTGGAATTGAGGCAGAGGTATCGAGGAAATACCGAACATCCGCGGCACTTTGTCCAGTGCCGACGACGCGGCGGACACGACACCCGCCAGAGTCGGGCAGATGAAACTCGATCAGCGAGCGGAGTGGAAGACGCGCGCAAACAGGCCGACCAGCTCTCGCGCATCATCCCTCATTCCCCTGTCACACCCTGTGATGACCCCAATTCTGGCTACGTACCAGCCCGACATACCCCTCGCGGTGTCAATCACCCCAAGGCTCGAGCCCAGCGACCTTTCGATTCAGGTCGCTCATTGGCGGCGCCCCTACCTCCTCCCACACTTTGGTCCTCGCCGCAATTTCTTCTTCCGTCGGCTGCCCCTCGCCCAGCACGGAAAAATCCACAAACTGCGCCATGCGCGGCTGCTTCGTCAGATTGTAGCCGTTACCGTGCGGGCACCCGCGATGCCAAATCAGCAGGTCGCCACACTTGGTTGGGATGGAGCGTATCCGGTGCTGGAACGCCGCCAGGTCAGGATGATTGAGGTTGCCAACCCAATCCGGCTTCACTCGTCCCGCTGCGATGCGCTCCTCGCGCAGCCGGTCCAGCTGCGGCAGTGGCAGCGGCATCCCTTCGGCATCGAACGCGTGCGGCCAGGCCGTGTTCGCGTTCCGCCCAGGCCAGCCGCCTTTGCTGCCGTCGGTCGCCCAGCTGTCCGCCTCCGGATCCAAAGGAGGGAAGCGCTGCACCCACTCAAGAAGCTCGTGGTGGAATCCGGGCAGCAGGCAGGTGCCGCCCGCATCACCGGGGGTGTCGGTGAGCGAGATGTTACCCTGCAGTAGGTTCCCACCGCTGATGACCCCTCGGCGGATGTCGTCCAAGCTCGTGTCAAAATGTAGGGCCATCTCCCCGCCCGGCAGCTTGATGTCCCCTCCACGCCGGTGAAAGATCTTCTCATCTGGCAGCTCCAGCGGTCCGCTCATCTCCACCCCGAGCGTATCGCCGCCGATGTATGGCGGCTTCATGTAAGCTCGCCCCACCTGCATCCCCATTCTCAGACGATGCTCCCCAAGTAGCTGCGCGTGCGCGCGGTATATCCGCTCCTTCTGGCAGATCTGCCACTGCAGCGCCCGGGTGGCCGCAAACTCGGGCGTGGGGTCGAAGGTCAAAAAGCCATCATGGTGGTCGGACCGACCGTGGGGCTGCGGGTATTCGCGCGGGTACCACGTAGCGGAGTCGTCGGGGTCTTGGCGCAGCTGCCGGAAGATGGCGTCGACGAGCAGAGCGCACTGCTCAGGGGGCACGGCGGCTTCCAGGATAATCCAGCCACGCTCTCGCCACGTCGCCATCTCGGCCTCCGAGAATTCCATTATTACTGTTTTTGCGATTTCGCTCAAGGTGCACACCCATCCGGATCAGAGATGATGCTTGCCGCCGCGAAGTATGGCAAAAGATTGGCGCGTAGTCGAGAAATGGGTGCGTTGGAATCCGGTCTCAGGAATACTGAACCGCTTCTGCCTCGACAAGCTCCGCGAAGTAGCCCCCCAGCACCTGGTTGTGATACTCGATCTTCTGGCTCGCAGAGAGTGGCTCACCGTCCCAAGTAGAGTGACCATCAGACACCAGCCGCACCTGATACCCCAAGCTGTTCGCTCGACGTGTCGTGGTATCGACACAGTACTCAGTCTGGATCCCACAGATAGTCAGTCGTTCGATGGCCATCTCCTGAAGTTGGTCGTGCAGCGAAGTGTCCTGGAACGAATCAGGCGTCGCTTTCTGCACGATGAGCGCCCCCTCGTCCACCAGACTCGGATGGATGGGGTGACCCGGAGTCCCCGGTTCGTCGGGATCGTCACACCCACCACAGTGCTGGATGAAGAACACCGGCACCCCTTGCTCGCGGGTCTTCGAAACCAGTCCGACCATCGTAGACAGGAGATCCTCGATCTCGTGTGCAGGCGGAAACGGCGGAAAACTGGCCAACTGGACGTCGATGACCAGGAGGGCATCCTTCATTGGGTAGATCCTCTCCATGAGTGTGTTGTCGACCGCCAGGATGCGCCTGGATGAGGGACCCTGTCAACGACAGCCGGACATGCCTTCGGACATAGTATCTGCCTGGGCTCTCATACACCCTCGCTCGCTTCACTCAAGCACAGCTCGAATCCGCCGCACACCACTGCTCGCCGATTGCTCCTTCACGATGCGGAACCGCCCGAGTTCGCCCGTCCGATCGACGTGAGGTCCGCCGCAGATCTCTTTGCTGAAGGTGGCTGCGTCCTCCCGTGCCCGTGGGTGACCTTGCAGATCACCCACGGCGTAGACACGAACGCGCTCGCCATAACGCTCCTGGAAGAGGCCGAGTGAACCAGTGGCCATCGCCTCCTCTGGCGCCATCTCCGCCCACACCACAGGATAGTCGCCCTCGATCGCTCCGTTCACGAGCCTCTCTACCTGCTCGAGCTCCTCCGCTCCCACCTTGGCAGGGTGAAGAAAATCGAAGCGTAGTCTTTCCGGTGTCACGTTGCTCCCGCGCTGCACCACGTGGTCACCCAGTATCTCTCGAAGCGCGGCGTGCAGCAGATGCGTGGCCGTGTGATACCGCGTCGTAGACTCTGAGTGATCGGCGAGCCCACCGGCGAAGCGTTGCTGCCCGCCCTGACGGGATAACTCCTGGTGGCGCGCGAAGTGCTCGTCGAATCCCTTCTCGTCGACGGTGACACCCGACTCGACAGCCAGGTCACGCGTCATCTCGAGGGGGAAGCCAAACGTGGCGAACAGATCGAAAGCAACGTCGCCGCCGAGTTGCCCCGACGCTGTCACACTATCAGACTGTAGGACCTGTCGAAGGCGTCGTAGTCCAGTATCGAGGGTTCGGCTGAACTGCTCGGTTTCCGCGGACAAGACCTCTACAATGTCAGCAGGGCTTTCATCGATCGTAGGATAGGCACCGCCAAAGCCCTGTCGCACGGAGACCACCAGGTCATCCCATACGCTCTCCCTGGCACCGAGTTTCCGCAGGTGCATGAGAGCGCGACGGATCAACCGACGCAACACGTAGCCCTGTTCGACATTCGAGGGTTGCACACCATCGGCGATCAAGTGGACCGCCGACACGACATGGTCAGTGACAATCCGTTGCGACACGAGCAGTTCACCATCCGAAGCCTCCCCCGTGGGCAGCTCTTGCCCACAGGCTTCACGGACTGCCTTGCCCACCGGCCGCAGCACATCGGTCTCGTAGATCGACTTCAGACCATTCAGGGCCGCCAGAGTTCTGATGAGACCCATTCCCGTGTCGATGTTGGACGCCTGAAGAGGCACCGTGCTCCCGTCCTCTCGCCGTTCGTACTCCATAAACACATCGTTCCAGATCTCCACGTATTTGCCGCAGCCACATCCTGGCCTGCACCCAGAGCTGCACGGTGCCAGAACGGTGTCGTAGAACATCTCGGAATCAGGCCCACACGGCCCCGTGCGCCCGACGGGACCCCACCAGTTGTCTTCTCGTCCCAGAGGAAAGATCCGCTGCCCTTCCAGTGCATCGATCCCGGCGGTACGAAACTGTTCCTGCCAGAGCCGCGAGGAATCTCGATCCGCGGGAACTTCGCCATCGCCGGAGAACACAGTGACGAAGAGGCGGAGAGGATCGATACCAAGCCACTGCTCGTGAGTCAGAAAGGTCCAGCTCCATGGAATCATATCCTCCCGGCCATAGTCACCGAGCGACCAGTTGCCCAACATCTCGACCAGTGTCAGGTGCGTGGAATTGCCCACGAGTTCGATGTCCGTCGTGCGGAAGCAGCGTTGTGTGTTCACCAGGCGGGTGCCCGCAGGATGTGGCTGACCAAGCAGGTACGGCACAAGCGGCTGCATCCCAGCACTGATGAACAAGGCACTGGGATCGTGCTCCGGCACCATGGAGGTAGCGCCAATCCTGGAATGTCCTCTCCCCTCGAAGAAGGTGATGAATTTCTCTCGCAGTTCGTGGCTTGTTACTCGATCCTCACTCATCCCTCTGTGCTCCTGAAATAGAAAAAGCCCGCCACCGTGAGTACACGGCAGCGGGCTTGATCAAGGTCCTGGAATTCTCTCGTTCTACCTACCTGAGTTGGACACCCCCGCTACCGTATAGTTTGGCACCGCCGCCGCGGCATTGGTCGCCGCAGCCGCCTGCGCTGTCGCGCAAGGAGCCAGGATCAGGAAGTGTGAGTTCGTCAGGTTGGTCATCATTTCTCTGTAACTGTAACCAGCGCTATCGTCGTGGCGCAAGAGATATGTCCCAGCCTTCTCAACAGATCATGGCCTAAAGAGGTAGACAACATTGGTCTCGTTGCCACCGCCGAAACCGAAGAGCGAGTTGACACGCAACTCGGTTTGGTCACTCAGACGCCAAGCCAGGCTGGGGCCGATCAGGATTTGTGGTCGTTCTTTCACCGGACTGTGTCGGGTGATCTCACTCTTCACTTCAAAACCGGCGCCCAGGGCCGGTGTGATTCGCTGTCGTCGCAGACCTGCCAACAGCAAGTATGATCGACTCCCATCGGTCGCGCCTTCGTAGGCCAGGTGCACGGCGCCATGCCAGTGACGTCGAAAGGAGTGATGCAATTGCAGCCCGAGGTGCGCATCATCGGGACTCTTCGTTCGATTCTCACGAGAGACGCCGATGCGCAAGTGTGGGTGAAAAGGGATCGCCCCGTTGAAATCGAGCCGAAGGCGAAGATCCGCCTCCACCGCATCAAAGGAGATGCCTCCCGTCTCGGTAGCAACGATTCCCGTGAAGGACAACTCGCCTACAGGAAGACCGTAAGCAAAGGAAGAACTCCATCCCTGCACGGATCCTTCAATGTGGCTGAACTCGAACTCGTGGTGTTGTGTGTAGGCAAACTCTCCACCACGCATCGGTGCAGGGGCAAGCAGCGCAAAACCATCCGTGGGTACTGCAGCGCTCAGGGGCCCCACGGTGCTCAGGTTCCCCAGCATGGACGCCGACAGAGATAACACGAAGAGTAGATTTCGAGAGGCAGTCACAAGGCCCTCCTGGCAACGATTGGATGGTCCGATGATCCACAGAATTGCAAGGACCGTGCCATCCTGATACGCCCCTCAAATGGCTGCTGAGATACAGTGGCAGAGGGGTTGTGGATGGGAGGCGAGCGCTCGAAATCCAGCGGCCGCTGACATTCCATCAGTCCCAGCGAGAAACCTCAGTCAACGCTGCCAGTGCAGCCCGATGGAAATCAGGTGAGCCGTGTAGTCAGAGCGCGCGATATTGGCATCGTTGCTGCGATAGAGATATCGCAGCTTCACCGACCAGGTGGAGTTGAGCTTGTAGCGTAGGTGCAAGGTCGACAGGAGCAACGTGTCACGTCGGCCTCTGAAGGGATCTGCCACGTCGATTTCGTTGTCGAAATTCTTCTTGATCCATTCGGTATAGTTCGAAAACAGCCAACGCTTCGACAATGGCACGCCATAGTGGATGGCAACCTTGTGTTTGTCGAGATCGAACTCCGCTTCGATATCCTGCGTACTCTCCGGGTTATCGGGATCGCCGATTCGTTTTACCCCCAGATCGGCTTCGTCGGACTGAAAGGTGTAGATGATGCTGAGTGAATGACGTCCGGCAAACAGACCGTCGCCCCCCAGGCGAAGACCATATCGTTGGCCGTCTCTTGGCGAGGCGACGAGTTCCGATGGCGTCGCGCTACCCACATAGCGCTGAATATCCACTTGGGCGAAGCCCGTCAGGTCGTACCCCCATCGTCGCCGTATCTCCAACAGCGTGCCGTGAACCGTGTAGTTGAAGACACTCCGATTCGGATAACGTGTGTGAATGTTGGCATATCCACCTCGCAGTTGCCAACGGTCTTCAGCCAGCGAGTGACGATAGGACAGCTGCAGCACATTGCGCAGGAAATCGAACTCATTCCTGTCAGGCAACGCATAGGAGCGCGTCTCATTGCTGATCTCCGCCGTGCCCGCACCCAGACCACGTTGCAGCCCAAGGCGTGAGCGAGCGAAGTACCAGTTTTCGCCACTGTGGGTGTGGTGCAGATTGCCCAACCCTGACACCTGCGAATCCACACGCCAACCAGCCAGATGTCCACGTGCGCTGAGACTCCCGTGGACCTCGGTCAGCTCGTCGTCCTTGGACCCGAATGCGTTGTCGTCGACGAGTTGCAGATTCGAATTGCGCTTCAGAGAGATCTCACCATCAGCGCGAACATCCCAGGGGGGGGCGCCGCTTGCGGAAGATGCAACACAGATGGCCATGATAGCGATAGTGACCGCCGTGTGAGCAACCGACATCCAGAAGGATGTAGACCACCTCATCGGGCTTCCTCCTCCAGCCGGCGCAACTGATCCGCACGGCGCTTGTATTCGTCAGCACGTAGCTGCAGTCGTGTAATCCGAGAGTCAAGCTGGTTGGTCGCGGTAGCAATCCGCTCCCGCCACCGCAGTGTCTCCGTGGCATTGTCGCGGACCGTCTGAATCCGCTGTTGCAGTTGCAAGTCACCCCCCAGCTGCAGGTCCGCGAGATCCTCCAGCACTTCGAGTTGGCCGGCCAGGGCAAGATCTCGGCCCTCCCATATCTGCTTCAGCGAATCGAGCATCGCATCCTCTCGACGCAGGTCATCGAGTCGATCAGCGATGATCTCACCCTTTTCCAGGATATCTGTGGGGCCGTCAAGTCGGCCCAATTCGACGGCGCGATCGATCGATGGCCACTGGCGCCAGGGCTGAAGAGGATCCATAGCGACGCCCACAGCGGAATCGACAGCGGTACTGTCCGTCGTGTCTGCCAAGACGGTGCCTTTCGACCTGGGGTCCGTCTGCGCCTGTGGGACAGGAGAGACCTGAGCAAGCACCATGTGCGGTGCCTGCAACATGAGCACCGACGCACACAGCAGCCGAAAAACACGCCACATGCCAGGAGCCGTGCCCGTCGTAGTCGGCAATTCAGTCATCAATGCCGTATTTGCGCAGTTTATAGCGCAGTCGGTTTCGATCGATTCCCAGGGCGCGAGCCGCCTGTGCCTTCACGCGACCACAGCGTTCATACGTATGCAGGATGAGGCGCCGTTCGAAACGCTCGAGCTCTTCATCGAAGTCGACATCCTCCTGTGGCAATACGATCTGCTCAGTACTGGAATCCAACGCACCGCTCCCCGCCGCGACACCCACCGGAAGATGCTCGACATCCACCACACCATCACTGGCCAGAATGGTGGCGCGTTCGATGACATTCTGCAGTTCGCGGATATTTCCCGGCCAGTCGTAGTGGGTCAATGCAGCCAGAGCGGCAGGACGCATATCAAATCCGTCTCGACCTCTCTTTCGAGCCTGTTGCTCAAGAAAGACGCCGACCAACGCGGTGATATCCTGACGCCGTTCACGCAAAGAAGGCAACTGCAGAGTGAAGACATTGAGTCGATAGAACAGATCCTGACGGAACTCCCCAGAGTTGATCGCCTGCTCGAGGTCACGGTTCGTCGCCGCAATGATTCGACTGTCGAAGCCGATCGTCTGCGTCGAACCGACGCGTTCAAATTCACGTTCCTGCAGGACCCGCAGCAGTTTCACCTGAACGGCCGCCGAAACCTCGCCGATCTCGTCCAGCAGCAGTGTGCCGCCATCTGCCAGTTCGAGTCGGCCGATCTTGCGGGCCGTCGCACCGGTGAAGGCCCCCTTTTCATGACCGAACAGTTCGCTTTCGAGCAGATTCTCGGCATAGGCGGCGCAGTGAACGGCGACGAAACCCGTCTCAGCCCGTAGGCTATGGCGATGGATGGCGCGGGCGACCAGTTCCTTGCCTGTTCCACTCTCGCCAAGAATCAGCACGGTTGAATCTGTCTCTGCGACCTTGTCGATCTGCTCGTACACCTGTTTCATGACATCGCTGGTGCCGACAATCTCGTCGAAACCTCCCGTATCTTTTTCGAATTCTGCCAGACGCGCATTCATACGCTCCAGCTGCTGCAACAGACGTTGCTGCTCGACGGCGCGCTCCACCTTCGCCCGCAATTCGTCGTGGTCGTAAGGTTTGGTGAGATAGTCGAAGGCGCCCAGACGCATCGCATCCACGGCAGACTCGATCGTACCAAAGGCAGTGACGACGATGACAATCGTCTCCGGCCAGCGCTGTTGTACCTGTTCAAGCACCTGCATGCCATCGAGTTCCGGCATCTTCAAGTCCGTCACCAGCACGTCCACCACCTTGTCCTCCATCACCTCTACCGCCTGGCGCCCGTCAAAGGCAGTCAGCGCTGTGTGCCCCCAGCGCTCTACGAGGGTTGCCAGGGCGGTGGTGGTCGTACGATTGTCGTCGGCGATCAGGATGCGAGCCATCAGCTGGTCCTCTCCCGGCTTTTGGAATTCGGCAGGTGCAATGTGAAGCGAGCACCTCCTTGCTCTCGGTTGGTGCCGGTAATGTAGCCGCCATGTTCGGCAGCGATTTTCTGTGCATTGGCCAGCCCGAGTCCGGTGCCGTCGGCACGAGTCGTGAAAAAGGGCTTGAAGAGATTTGGCAGATCCTCAGGCGAGATTCCTTGCCCCGTGTCATCAACCACCAGTTCGACTCCGTCTGCCGTGGCCCGTGCACGCACCTCGACCAAACCGCCGCTACCGGCAGCCTGTACGGCATTGATGACGAGGTTCAGCAGGCTTTGTTCCAACCTTTGACGATCAACTCGCAGCGTGGGTAGATCGGCAGAGACTTCCTGTGTCACCTTCACCTCTCGCTGCTGTGCCTCTCCAGTGGCCATGTCGATCACATTCTGCACCACCACGCCAGCATCCACATCATCTTCGATCAACGTCATCGGTCTGGAATACGTCAGGAATTCGTCGACGAACCGATTCAGTTTGTTCACCTCGTAGCGCAGAGTACGCAGGGTCGCCTCGTGGTCATCGGTTTTTCCTGCTGCGATGTCTTCGGAAAGCACGACCAGCAGCAGCTGGATCGAGTTGAGTGGGTTGCGGATCTCGTGGGCAACACTGGCGGCCATCTCCTTCAACGCCGCATCGCGATCACTGATCTGCTCCGCCATGTGATTGACGGACTGGGCCAACTGCCCCACTTCGTCGTGACGCTGCACACTCGTGCGGGCTGAATACTCACCACCGCCCAATCGCTGCGCCACCGCCGCAATGTGGCGAATGGGGCCGGTGATACTGCGGGCGGCAAAGAGCGCGACAAGCAAGGCAGCCGCGGCGCATCCAGCAGCGATCCAGTAGAGGCGATCGCGCATCTGTTCGACAATCTGTAGTTCGCGTGTGCTGCCTTCGACACCCACGACAGCGATCAAGTCGCCTTCCTCGTCGGTGATAGGTGCGAAGGCCGACATGCGCAGTTCGCCCCCTGTCGTCGTGTAGCCGACAGTATGAATGGCGACGCCCGCATGAAGCTGCCCCTCATCATCGGCAGAAAGCTGTGGAATCTCGTAGACAGAGCCAATGCGAATCGACGGGTCGATGTCGAGGAGAGCGGATCGGTCGGGACGGAACACAAAGAGGCGATAGATGCCCGTCGCCTCACGGATTTCATCGAGTTTCTGCTCAAGACGCAGGACCATTCGCGCCTCATCATCGTCGGCGCGAATCAGCACAAGTCGCTCGACCGGTGTGTAGCGGGCGGCGATCCGTGCCACATACTCCAGTCGGCGCCCGACTTCCTCTTCGAGATGATCGCGTGCCGTCGAAAAGAACAATCGGCCCATCACCGCCAGAACAGCCAGGATCAGCAGCAGGTAGATAGCCACCTGCTTGACGAAGATCGAGGGTCCGCGAGATGTGAGATCTGGCATAGGGATGATTTATGCGAGGCGTGTAACAGCTACCTCTAGCCATTATCAGGTGTCGACCTAGCCCAGGGCAAATGGCCGTGGTGTCGCCCGCTGTAACGTGCTGTGAAACTGAGGGGGCCGGATGGCAGGCAGCATCATACCACTTCACTAGAAGTCATAGGTCACGCCGAGCACGGGAATGCGGCCAAACCACGTCGTGTCATCGCGAAAATACTGGTAGCTGCCCTGACCATCCGCTACGAGCACGTCGTCGTCAGTTGAATCCACATCGAACTTCCGCAGATTTTCTCGGTTGTAGACGTTGATGATGTGGAGATAGACCTTCAGCGTCGCATCGCCGAGACGGATGTCGCGGTTGACGCGGATGTCCATGCGATGGTAGGCGGGATAGTCTTCGCCACGGAACTGATTGTGTGTTGCCGCCATGTGCAAGTCAGGTGCCGGTGCCTCGGTGTACGGGCGGTTGGCCACATAGTCGTACGTCGTCAGCGGCCAGCCCGTGTAGTACTGCCAGGACAAGTTGATGTGCCAACGCGAGTTGGGCCGATAGTTCACGTCGGCGTAGACCGTGTGGTCCTGGTTGTTGATGCGACGCAGTGTGCCCGTCTGTTCCACCAGCAGGCCGTCAAACTCGATGTCGACGACCCGCTCCTCAGCCCTGGCGCGCGCATAACTGAACCACCACGACAGCTTCTTGCCCTGATCGTATTTCAGGAACAACTCCACACCGGCAGTCTCTGCGCCATCGTAGCGAAGCAATACGTCGTCGTTGCGTGCCTCAGGAAAGACCTCCCACGGATCGCGCAGATTCTGATAGCTGTCACTGAGGCGTGTGATTTGTTTTCGGTAACCTTCGACACGGGCATGGATGCCATAGTCGAAGTTGTGTTCCAGTCCGACGACGTAGTGCGTCGACAACTCCGCCGGATCGAAGTCGGCGGCGGAATGATGCACGTCCAGGTTGTTGATGAACTGACTCTGGTAGTATTTGCCCCAACCACCGCGCAGTACAGTTCGGGGTGTCAGATTGTACGCCCCACTCAGCCGCGGGCTCCAAAGATTGTCGTCTGCCCACGTCGCCCGATCGTTGCGTAGTCCGGTTTCGACATACAGGTCTGGCCAGGGATTGAAACGTGTCGACAAATACACCCCCGTCTGCTGGCCAGAGGGTTTGGTCTGGATGTCGTTGTTGTTGTGAAAGGGCCCCACCACACCGGCTGAATTTGTGCGCGTGTCATCCAGATTGAAGACATAGTCGTACTCGGCGTTCACCTGCTTCAGATCGAAGCCCGACTTCAGCGACACATGTGGTGACACGTCCCAGATCCAATCCTGCTTGAGACCGAAGAACCGGTAGCTGCGGTTGTCCCTGAGCTGGAAAGTCACCTTGTCAGTGTACTCGTCCTTTGCCGTGTCACCATTGCGGTCGTGGGTGATCTCGCCGCCGTATAGCAATGACCGAGCATACAGGCCATCGGAGTAGATCGACTTCAGCGCGAGCCACCCGTACAGGTTGTCGTAGCTGGTATTGTGGATGTCATGGGCGATACCCGGTTCGACGTCGCGTACCTCAGCCCTGTCCCCCGATAGCAGCACGTGCGCGGAAAGCCGGTGCCGGTCGTTGACGGGCATTTCCACTTTTGCCATGGCATCATGGAAGAAATGCGTCGTCTCATCATCCACCACCGACATGAGCTTGATCTTGTCGAGCACGCCGCGTCGGGCAGACATGAGGTAGCTGCCCTCACCGCCAGCCAGGGTCCCCTCAGTGTAGAGCCGGACATTCATGACGCTGACACCGATGGTGGTGTTGCGCTGTGTCGGCGTCTTCGTCGTCATGTTGAAAACGCCACTTTCCCGATTGCCATACTCCGCTGTGAAGCCACCCGTGAGCAGATCGATACCCTGAATGGTCTCGATGTCGACGATGCTGAAGAGACCACCGACGAAATCGCGCTGGTGGAAGGGCTCATACAGCTCCATGCCGTCCAGTGACATGAGCACCTCGTCGGCCTCGCCGCCGCGTATGGTGAACTTTGAAGAGAAGTCGGTGGAGGCAACGCCGGGCAGACGGGAGACGGCGCGCGTGATGTCCTCGGCGAAGGACATGTTCTCGAGTTCCTGCCGCCCCATCGTCTGGCCGCGGATCGGGCTACTACTCATGATGGAGTAGCGACCAGGGGTGACCACAACCTCGCTCAGACGAATGGCCCGTGCCGACAGCTTCACCGTTCCCACGTCGACGTCTGCGCCGGATAGTTCGATCGGCGTCAGCAACAGCTTGTCGAAACCGATCAGATTCAGTCCCAGTTGCACAGTCCCTGCCGGCCCGATGGGTACCGTGAAACGACCAGCACCGTCGGTGGTAGTACCTGAAGGCATGCCCTCCACTTGCACAATGACCCCAGCCAGAGGGGTGTCTGACGCAGCATCCACGACGACACCGGTTATGTCCGCTGCAGACACGACGGCCGGGCCGGTGAACTGAAGGGTTAGTGCCCCGATGAAGATCGGCAGCAGGTGACTACGCATGTTGGCCTTCCCAGATAGGCGGTGGTCGTGACACTCTGCTGAATAGCAAGAGGCATGCCTCGCCCGTGCTGCGGAGGGTAACTTGCCCGACGCAGCCTTCCGGTGCTGACCTTCAGTCTGCTGAATTTTCAGCGCCCGCGGAAAAACCAGCGGCAAGGACAGGTTTCTTCTGCATGTGGTTATTGGGTGTGTTATGGGCGAGCTATGGACCAGAAACCCGACCTGAGGTCCAGTGCCGAGTCGGTCATCCCCTTTAGGTGCCCTGTTCCATGGCGTCGCGTATTTTGAAAGCAGGACGACAGAGGCAGGCGATCCGATGGGTTCGTGGCACACTTTGAGTATGTCGAACGGTTCGACTTTGAAGACGAGCTAGGACGATTGGCTTTGTTCGGTATCACTCCCATTTGCGTGAATTGACGGTGGACATCGAGACAGCTGCCACGATCCCCGCTCTCTTCCTCGCCGGAGAAACGGATGAGACTGCTGGCGTAGAAGACAGCAAGGCACTGTGGAGAAGAGGTAGAGCTCTTGGCGCACCATGGACCTTCGGGATCGAACCAGAGACCCCTCATCGATCTCCTGAGAAACAGATCCAAGCCCACAAGATTGCGATTCCCTGGGTAAATGCGGTGTTCCGACAGCGGTTGGGGACGAACGCAGAGCCGCAACCCGTCACGGATCATTCCGGCTGGCTGGCAGATCTGCAGGATGGCTGCATCAACTCGTATCCGTCCTTCGCTGGGGGCATTCGAGAGGCAAGTTGGCTTCCTGACGAGACAACTGCACACGGCTGGCGATTTGTCACGGGCTTCTCACCGTAGGAATAGAAGGTCTACATGAAACGCATCATGCTACCGGCGATGACACTTGCGGTGCTAGTAGGCTTTTCGGACCAATCTATGGATGCTGGTGGCGGGATCTTCCCCTATCCTCAGACAGACCTATTGATGGTTGACGATGCCTGCGATCTGCGCTCGGTTCGATGATCAGCACGCAGTAAGCGAAGAGGCGAGAGCCGGCGTGCTCGGATGCTCAAGTTCGGCCGCCTACATCACCTGCGTCCGCACGTAATCAGGCCGCCTCGCGGCTCTGGAAGCCTTGCGTTAGGACTCACTCGTCATATCGCGTCCCATCATTACTCCCAGGGCAGCGGCAAGCCCAAACGGTCACCCACCTCGCGTAGTCCTGCCTGTTCGCGCTCGCCATAGGGAATACCCTCCCTGCGGTATTCGACCATGCGCTCCGCCTCCAGATGCCCGGGCAGGTGTACCCTGTCCGTACCGGGCAGCGGCAAGTGTCCGTCGCGAATGTCCCGCACGTAGCGATCGACCTCGGCGAAAAACGCGGCACCGTCGCCGGCCACATTCGGGTCCAGGGCGATCACCGTACCACCCATGCCGGCCCCCGACCAACGCTCTTGGACGGCATCGCTGACGGATGAGGTAAAGCCCGTCAGGGCGCCGCCGATCAGAGTCGAGGCGGCGACCATACCCATGCTCTTGAAGAAGGGAGACGGAAAGCTGCGGGCAAGTTCCTCGAAGCCAACCTCTGGATAGGGACTGTCGAAAGCAGCACCCGCATCGACGACGATGGCTGGTTCCTGATCGCCGGGGAAGGCAAAACTATAAGGGGGATTGCCACTATTGACGGCATACACCGGGGGTGACTTAGGCACCGCTTCATTACGATACCCCTGCACGGAGTACCCAATGCAACCCGCATCGCTGCAAATACGCGTGTAGTGGCCGGCGGATCCGTAGTGCCCAATATGCCGCACCAGGGCGACACCAACCCCCTGTTGGCGCGCCATGGCCACCGCCCGTTGCGCGGCGCGCACCATTGGCAAGTAACCGAGAGTGCCATCACCGTCGAGTACCACCAAAGCCTGTGTCTCGTGGAGGACGTCGATTTGCGGGGTCGGATTGAGAGTCCCGGTGGCGAAGCCTTTGCAGCAACCACTGGTCTTCTGCGTTCCGTGGGAGCGCACACCCCGCAGGTCGCTGTTGACCAGCAGCCGCGCGATGATCGAAGCATGATCACAACCTGAGCGCTCGAAGGCCTCGGTGACGAAAGCCAGCAACCGCTCCTCAGATACGCGAATGAAATCACCGGGTGGTCTGTTCATCGATGCTGCTCCGAGTGGTGTTGGGACGCGTGCACGACACCATCACTCCAGATGAGGATAACCACTGTCCGCGCTACATCCACGAGATTTCGAACCGACAGCCCGGAAAGCTGGCGAATTGCCGTTACCCCGATCTCTGCCGGATTCACAGAATCTTCGTCGTCCCCTCGCACTAGATAACTAGATTCCCTCCTTGCGACTTCGCGCCGATCCGGGCACGACCTCAAACGCGTAGATCGTCGCGCGGTCGAGGTGGAGTTCGATCTTGGTGAGACCATCCTCCCCCGGTTGGATCGTCGTGCCGTCCCGCCAGGTCAGTGGAGCAGCGAAGCTGTCTCCCGTCAGCGCGACGGAATCGTCCAGACTGCGCCCCTCCGGCGCCGGCTTCCCGGGGGCGATGGCGGGCAGTTCGGCGCGAACGGAGCCACCGGTTTCACACTCGTAGTTGAGCCTGATCTCGCACTGGGTATCCACGCGGATGTAGAATGGGACCGTGCCCACCGGATCGCTTCTCAGCCCGAAGAGCCGCCACTTGGGCCAGCTGGCAAAGCCGATTCTGCCATTCCCCTCATCGATCAGAGTCTGCAGATTCTCCTCGTTCAGGGAGTTGTCGCGATCCAGATACCATGCGTGGGAGCGCGCCGTTGCGGAGAAGTAGAGGCGCTGCTCATCGCCCACCTCGACGGGATATGAAGCGGTGTAGACACCGCCGCCTCCCCATGGCACGTCGGCATGGTTGATGAAGTCGGGCCGACCGGGCATGTGCTGCCAGCAGTCCCCGGATCTGTTCTGATAGGCGAGCGTGACGTCCACGTTGCCGAAATTCGCCGGGCCGTCTTTGGCTCGCGGCAGATTGTTGTGTCTGAACTGCCACAGGAACCCCACCATCCCTTCGCCCGCAGGCATCAGACCCATGCCGTAGTAGTCGGCACTCGCATACCCCTGGCTCATGGCGCGGATGTTGTCGTAGTCATCGGGGACAAGGGCCATGCGCTGATCCGTCCACTCACCATCCGTGAATTCGGCATTCCAGATCGACCTGCGAGTGAACCCCTGAAACCTCTGCAGGTACTTCATCGCGACGAGTGCCTGGCGGCGGTTCGGGTTGTAGGCGCAGTTGATCACGTCGGCGCTCTTCCACCGCGGCACGTCGCGGTCGTATTCCCAATGCAGGCCATCGCCCGAATGCGCCGTGTAGAAGCCATACTGTGACAGATTCGCCTGGGCCCCCTCATGAAAGGGGCCCGTGCAGATGGTGCCTCGATAGCGATGATCGGCGGGCGCATCGGGATCGATGAAGAAGGCAGGTGGATGGCCCTTCAGGTTCACCAGGTTGTTGTCGACGCCGTCGAAGTCCACCAGGCCAAGATTCGGCTTCGTCCATTCGATGCCGTCCTCTGACTCTGCGTAGCCGACATAGTCGGCGTTTCCTCCCTGCCAGTTCTTTGGCCAGGCCTGGTACCACATACGCAGTCGCCCACCGTCATTGAGCACCGTGCCATAGAGCGATACACCCGCGCCATCGACGAGAGCGTCCGGCTCAAGCACAGGCACCGGATGGATCTGTGGCCGGCGCTGGAAGGCCTGGACCTTGCCCGTCGTGTCGATGAGTTCCGGCCTGCTTTCGAAGAACAGTTCCATGTTATTCCTTGCGTTCTGGCCTCGGCTGGCTGTGCCCACCGCCGGAGTTAGCACGTCGTTATCTTCACAGAATGAGTCATACTGAAGGCCCGTCAAGAGGCCTGGCCGGCCACGCGGTAGCCGGATGCGGCGCCACCCCAGACCAAGCTTGGACTCGACCGTGGCGAGCTTGCCATCGTTGGATTGCCCTGACCTCCGACGTCCGGGACAAGCCCAGGTGACGGGAGGATGTGTTTGCGTTCATCGACGCACCCACAGCTGAGAGAACAGATCGAGGGCTTGCTGTCCGAAGGACAGCAGTTCGGAAAGCGCGTTGCCGAGTTCGTCGCGGCAAACCCAAGGCACCGCCTATGACGAGCAACCCATCGCTAACTTCACTGAAGATTTCGCGGCATGAGGAGATTCCGCCATTGCCAGTGGCGTATCTCCAGGCAGTTGGCTGTGGCGAACTAGATAGCCGAACCGCCACTCACCGGGGGAATGATTGCAACAGTATCCCCATCGGACAACACATGCGACTCTGGCACGTACTCTTCGTTGACCGCCAGCCTGGTGATAGCGGCAATCCCCGCAAAGACGGGATTCTCGGTGGACGGT
>Ga0233428_1001275_pt1 | contig 27683 bp, 4 predicted proteins | sample SI_118_April2016_4_FD_179890 | JGI IMG/M metagenome (GOLD analysis project Ga0233428, IMG submission 179890) | Seawater microbial communities from Saanich Inlet, British Columbia, Canada - SI_118_April2016_120_MG | ecosystem: Environmental > Aquatic > Marine > Inlet | place: Canada: British... | reverse complement strand
CAGATTTTGCTGATTTTAGTGAAGCTTGGTATGTCGATTTTGACTATCATTTCTATGGTTCTGCCCCTGGCAGCAAGGGTTATAGTAATGCTGTTCGTTTAGTGCGTAATGGGGACGTTATGAACCGTCCACCGTTGATCTCTACTGCAATAGCTGATCAAGCAACGACACAAACAACGTTTAATGAGAGTGTTGCAACCGAAGTTTATTTTACAGTAGGGGATGTTGACACTGTCGTAGATTTGCTGACATTGACAGTCACTTCTTCTAATACGACCCTCGTGCCGAATGGGAATATAACCATCGGAGGTGGTGGTGCGGATCGTAAGGTAACGATTTTCCCAGCATCTAATCAGAGCGGAAGCACAACTATCACATTAACGGTAAGTGATGGGTATGCAATTGGTGAGAGTGTGAGCTTTCTCTATTCAACAGTGCGACCAAATCCTCTACCTTCAATGTCGCTCTCTGACCTGGGTGGAAAAACTGGTTTTCGCTTTGATGGTGCTCAGAGTGATAGCATGCTGGGTCAATCCGTAAGTGGTGCTGGAGATATCAATAGAGATGGTTTTGAAGACATTATTATAACTAGTGATAATGGTCAATCTGCCTATGTTGTGTTTGGAAAAGAAGGAATTTTGGAGATAACCTCAGATCTTTCTACCCTCAATGGTAGTGACGGTTTTCGTTTGATGCTTGATGATGATGGGAATATTAATGATTCAATTTTAGTGGCCTCAAGCATAGGTGATATCAATGGTGATAATTATGATGACTTAGGCTTAGGGATACGGGGAACACATTATAACGGTCCATTTTCAGGGTCAGTTTATGTCATTTTTGGTAAAGAAGTGTGGGGTGGTGTTGTAAACCTTTCTACATATGATAACGCCAGTATAGAAGGGTTTAGGCTGGATGGGAGTGAACAGGAGAAATTTGGATCTTTTGTTGATGCTGCAGGGGATTTTAACGGTGATGGGTACGGCGATTTGGTTATCGGAGCAGCATCAGCGGATCACAATGGAGAGGATTCTGGTTCGATTTATGTGTTGTATGGTCACTCAGAGCTGGACCCCTTTCCTCAAAATCTACTCTCATTAAATAGGGTTGTGGGTTTGCGTGTTGATGGTGAAAGTGAGGGTGATTTTTTTGGGGGCTCTGTAAGTGGTGTAGGTGATTATAACCAAGATGGATTCGATGATGTCATAGCAGGCTCATCAACTGGATACAGTTACCTGATCCCAGGTGGAAACCTTTGGGATACGCCTAGGACAGCCGTATCAATTCGCGATAGATATGAAGGCATAAAATTTAAATCATATGACAATCAACATAAGGTAAATTCAGTAGGGGATTTTAATGGTGATGGATTTTCTGATGTAATGATTGGAAGCCCTGATAGTGGACAATATTCTGGTTCAATTTATATTATTAAGGGTGAAGATAGGACGAATGCTTATACGCAAGAGTGGTTAATAAAGGGTATAGGTGCGCTTAAATTTGATGGTGTTGCAACAGATGATCAAAGCGGATGGTCAACTTCTAGTGCGGGAGACTTTAATGGAGATGGTATCGATGATGTGATCATTGGTGCCCCATTTGTAGATACTTCAGATACGGTTTTATCTGATGCGGGAGCCAGTTATATCGTATTTGGAAAGGAAGGATGGTGGGAGGATGATTTTGGGTGGGATTTCTCAATGCTAGATGGGGATAATGGATTTCGACTTGATGGCGTAGCGGCAGGTAATGAGAGTGGTAGGGTTGTCAGCAGTGCAGGTGACGTCAATGGTGATGGTTTTGATGACTTGATACTGGGGGCTTCACAGGTAAGTTATAGTGGAGAATATTCATTGGAAGGATCCAGCTATATAGTTTTTGGTGGCAGAAATGGTTGGAATGAAGCATCTCACATCGGAAGTAAATATAGTGACACACTTATAGGTACTAATAGTGCTGACCAATTGATCTCTGGTATGGGTGCAGACGAACTTATCGGTAATGGAGGAAGTGACGTATTTTATGGGGGTCCTGGAGATGATCTCATTAGGGTTGGGGATGAAGAGTTCTTTAAAATAGATGGGGGAGGTGGTAGTGATACACTTGTAATGCCGTTTTCATTGGATCTTTTAAATGAATATGTAGAAGATGGGTTTGGTGGATCGAAGAGATACATCAAGAAAATTCAAAATATTGAGAAAATATCACTTGAGGGAGGGGGTAATAATGTATTAGCTTTGGGACTCTCTAATGTGAGATCACTGACAGAAAGTAATAACATGCTAGCAATCATTGGTGATATAGGTGATAGGGTTAAGTTTGATGGAAAATTCACTGTTATAGATTCTACGGGTGAATATTGTGAACTATCACTGGATGCAAGTGATACGACTCGGCTCAAAATTCAGAAAGAAATTGCTCTGCTTCCTCAGGTATCTTCTATAGTAACCATGAGTGAGGATTCAAACGTGGATGGACTTTTACCTCTAGCATTAATGTGCGGAGGAGATAACAGTACTCTCACATACAGAATTGTCTCTCAACCTGCACATGGGTCAGTCTCATTGACTGACACATCTTCAGGACAATATAGTTATAAGCCAAATGCTAATTACGATGGTACAGATAGTTTTTCTATTGTAGTCAATGATGGATCCATAGATTCGTCAGCTGTAGTTATATCAGTTGAAATCACAGCAATAAATGACGTTCCAGAAACTAGCGATACAAGTTTATCTCTAGATGAAGACCAGACAGCAATGGGTACTCTCGATGCCTCTGATAATGATGGTGATGTTCTGACTTATACCCTTGTTACTAACCCCTCTCATGGTGTTGTTGTACTCAATAGTGAGAATGGAGTCTACATGTATACACCTGAGTCGAATTATACAGGAGTTGATAGTTTCACCTTCAAGGTAAATGACTCGCTGGTTGATTCATCAACAGCAACAGCATCCATTATGGTGAATGCTGTAAACGATCCCCCAGTAAGCAGAGGAGGTAGTGAGGAAGAGCGTACACTTTTTGCTAACCGTGACAACAGTATTCAGCTACCAGAAATTGATGACCCAGATAGCGGTCAGTTTACCTATACTATTACTCAGCAGCCAATACATGGCGTATTAACGGGCAATGCTCCAAACTTAACTTATACACCTAATGATGGATATATAGGCAGCGACAGCTTCAATTGGAAGGTGAGCGATGGGAGTGCAGAGAGTGACGTGGTAACGGTAACTTTATCAGTTGTTAGAAGCTATACCAAAATAGCTAATGACGGCAGTGAATTGCCCCAATCGGCCATGCTGGGAAACGGTCCGAATGACTGGGCATGTACCCGTGATGACGATACAGGTTATATTTGGGAAGTTAAGAGCGATGATGGTGGGTTGCGTGATAGGGATCACACCTATAGCTGGTACAGTGAAAATGAGCAAATTAATGGTGGTGAGGTAGGAATCCAAAATAGTGGCAGTTGTGCAGCCTCTAATTGTGACACTGATGGCTATGTCTCGGCCATTAATGAACAAGAGTTATGTGGTTTCACAGATTGGCGTGTTCCTGGTGTTAGTGAACTGAAAGAGCTGGTCTATTGTGGAAATGATGTAAGTTATCCATTATCTGATGCAGAGGGATGTGGTAGTGGAGCATTGTTACCCTCAATCCGCCAAGATTTTTTTCCATCTGCACCTGAGGCGGCTGCCTGGTCTTTATTGACTGATTATTCAAATACAAATCGTGCATGGTTAGTCGATTTTTCTAGTGGCTCTTTGAGTACTGAGCTCAAGGGTGGTAATGGCTATGTACGGTTAGTAAATGGGCAACGTGCATTAAATGCAGCACCTGTTATTTCACCAATTGGTGACCAAATTACGAATGAGGATGTTGGCAGTGAGGTCACCTTCACAATAGCTGATGCAGAGAGTGGGCCTGATCTTTTGTTGTTAGGAGTCAGTTCATCGAACACGAGCTTGGTTTCTAACGGCAATATTACCATTGCTGAGGCAGGTGCTAATCGTACGGTCACTCTTCAGCCTTCGGAAAATCAATATGGCACTACAGAAATAACTCTAATACTTAGTGATGGAATTGAGTTGAGTGCAGAATATTTCACCTTATCGGTGCTTAGTGTAAACGACATTCCTGATGCCACTGATCAATCTATCCAGGTAGAAGCCAATAGTGATGCTAGCGGAACATTAAAAACTATTGACATTGATGGTGATCCATTAAGTTATGCCATTGTCATATCACCTGCTCATGGAAAAGTAACGTTAGATGAGGCCAATACTGGGGAATATGTATACACACCAAATGAACACTTTTTTGGTAGTGACCTCTTCACCTTTAAAGCAAGTGATGGTTCAGGCAACTCAAATGTTGCCACAGTATTTATTACCATTTCTGGGGAGAGCAGTAATGCACCATTAGCTTCTGATGCAGTATTGGTTGTAGGAATGAATAGAACGATCATTGGTAACTTAAGTGGAACGGATCCAGATGGGGATACTTTAAGTTACTCAATCACTACACAACCAAACCATGGGATAGTCACTATTACTGATGTTGAAACAGGATTATATCAGTACGCCCCCTTCGAAGATTATACGGGTAGTGACAGCTTTAGATATAAAACCAGTGATTCACTGTACGATTCAAACATAGCAGTTGTATCAATCTCTGTTAATAGTACACCCACTGTTTTCAATAAGAGTGCTACATTTTCTAGCGCAACCAATAGCTGGAGTGGTGGTAGTGGCGGCAGCGTTGTTTATACAGGGAACCCTGTTGATATAGATGGTGATGGAGATATAGACTTTATTGCAGCATTTGAATCCTTTCACAAGGTGGTTTGGTATGAAAATGATGGATATGGCAATTTTGATGCTCACTTGATAGCCACGGTTGATAAATCGATTTATGTAACTTCTGTTTATGCTGAAGATGTGGATGGAGATGGGGATATGGATGTGATCTCTCCTTATTCAAGTAGTGAATTAGCTTGGTATGAAAATGACGGTAATGGAAGGTTTTCTATTCATGTCATACCAAGTATAGAGGGCAGGCCAGGAAATGTTCATGCAGATGATGTTGATAGTGATGGTGATGTCGATCTACTCAGTGGCTTAAGCTGGTACGAGAATGATGGAAACGAGAACTTTATAGGTCACACAATAACTACAGAAACTGGTTATGGTAGCCTAATATATGCAGCTGATATTGATGGTGATGATGATATGGATCTGCTTACAGCATCTTCAGCTGATGACAAAATTGCTTGGTTTGAGAACAATGGAAGTGAGATATTTATTGCTCACACAATAACTACCTCTGCAGACAACGTCAGATCGGTACACGTCAATGATCTCGACGGTGATGGAGATATGGATATCCTCTCGGCTTCTATGTCGGATAACAAAATTGCTTGGTATGAGAATGATGGGAGTGAAAGTTTTTCAACCCATATTGTAACTCAATCTCTAAAGTATGCACGTAATGTCTTTTCAGTTGATGTGGACCTTGATGGTGATATGGATATAGTGACCGGCTCATCAGATCCGAATGGTATTGCCTGGTTCGAAAATGATGGAGATGAGAATTTTAGTAGCCAAAATGTAAACACGAGTAATTTTAGTGTTTATAGAGGCTTTAGAGGCTTTGTGGCTGATGCAGATGGTGATGGGGATTTGGATCTATTTTCAGCACAGTCGAAAATTTGGTATGAGAACCTGAAGGAAGTCACTTATAGTGAGGGTCATGGTCCCGTTACCTTAAATGATTCCCTTATGTTATCTGGCGGGGCTGGTAATAGTATAAGCAGTGCAACCATTCAACTTGGGAGTGGTTTTTTGGCAGGACAAGAGATTCTTATTTTTTCTGATAGTGAGACAATTATAGGAAATTGGAACAGCACAACAGGGACCCTGTCATTAACTGGTAATGATACAGTCGAAAACTACAAAACAGCATTGCACTCTATTCAATACCAAAACAATAGTATTTTTTACGAAAATTCTACTCGCTTAGTGACAATCGCTGTTTCAGATAGCGGGCTGACTAGTACACCACTAATAATGCGTCTAAATCTTACAAAGGAAAATTACGCCCCGACGGCGCATGATGATTCTCTGAGTGTCCAACTTAATCGTTTTTACGAGGGTTTTTTGAGTGGAACTGACTCAGACGGAAATAATATAACTTATTCCATTGTAACCCCCCCAAGTCATGGATCAGTAGTCATAGCTGATGCGGCTTTAGGCACCTATTTGTATACTCCTGACTTTAACTTTAGTGGAAATGACAGTTTTAGCTTTAAGGCAAATGATGGTGTGAGTGATTCCAATACGGCTGAAGTATCAATTATGGTTAGTGACTTACCAGTTTTGTCGAATATTGCTACGGGGGGATTTTCAATGATAGAGGTAAGTCCATTTTGGACTGCTTCTACATATGCTTCTACATATGCTTCTGATATAGATAGTGATGGTGATATGGACCTTATTACGGTATCAAATAATGAGGTTGCATGGTATGAGAATGACGGTTATGAGAATTTTTCTCTGCATGTCGTATCGACAGCAGTTAGTAGCTACACATCTGTTTATGCAACGGATATTGATGGAGATAGTGATATAGATCTTCTCTCAGCTTCATACAGCAATGATGAGGTTGCTTGGTATGAGAATGATGGAAACGAAAACTTCACAACACATATCATTTCTACTAGTGCTAATGGGGTAAAATCAGTATATGCAATCGATGTAGATGGTGATGATGATATCGATTTGCTCTCGGCATCTATTCTTGATGACGAAATTGTCTGGTATAAGAATGATGGAAGCGAACAGTTCACAACACATATCGTGGCAACTGATGCTGACGGAGCACAATCAGTTCATGCAGTTGATGTAGATGGAGATGGAGATATTGATTTGCTTTCTGCATCTGAAAATGATCGGAAGGTCGCTTGGTATGAGAACGATGGGAGCGAGAATTTTACTGCACGTATAGTGTCAGATAATGCTTACGGTGTGCGATCAATCTATGCAGTTGATATGGATACTGATGGTGATGTTGATCTGGTTTCTTACTCCTACTATGGAATGAAAATTGTTTGGTATGAGAACGATGGCAATGAAAACTTTACAGATCATATTGTGAGTTCAGGGCAATATTTCTCCTCTGTTTATGCATCTGATCTAGATAATGATGGAGATATTGATCTGTTATCTGGATCGGGTAGTCCTAGATATATTCTCTGGCATGAAAATGACGGTAATGAGAACTTTACTGATCATATACTGGATGAAAGTTTGTCAGCCGCTTCTGTTTATGCTGTTGATGTGGATGGAGACGGAAGCATGGATATATTTACATCTGGTGGTAAGGTTAGATGGTATAAAAACCAGGGGCGGCTAAACTATAACGATGGCGATGGTAATGTTGTTTTAAATCAGAGCATCTCTATTAATAGTAGTAGGGATTATCTCGATAGCGCAACTATTAAATTTGACAGTGGTTATGTCTCTGGTCTGGATAAATTATCATTTTCTGATACATCAACAATTACAGGAGAGTGGAATGAATCCATTGGCGTGATGACATTAACTGGGAACGATACTATAGAAAACTACCAGATTGCGCTCAGGTCGGTAAAATATATCAACATTAACGATGATCCCAATATATTAAAGCGTGTACTGTCAATCGCAGTTGCAGATAGCACTGGAGAAAGTACTCCTTTAACAATGCAAATTAATATTTCTGCAGTTAATGACTCACCTATTGTTTCTGATGCTGCTATCAGTACTCAAGTGGGTCAGGATGTTAGTAGTACACTAATAGGATTAGATCCAGAGGGTGATAGTCTTACCTATTCAGTTGTTACTCCTCCCTCTCATGGTTCTGTATCAATTATAAACGAAGCTACTGGACTTTATCACTATATGCCAACGAATGGGTATGATGGGTTGGATAGTTTCACCTTTAAGTTGAATGATGGTTTACTGGATTCAGCTGTGGGAACAGTACTAATTACTGTTCATAAAATGCCTATCTTATTGGATAGATCAGCAACAACTTTCTCCAATAGGGCAAAATTATTAGCACTATCTGATAAAGATAGTTCATCAACCTATACAGTGGATGTCGATGGTGATGGTGATTTGGACCATCTCTATGCTTCTTTCTTTGATAGCAAAATTGGTTGGGAAGAGAATGATGGGAATGGAGATTATACTTTTCATTCTATAGCTAATGCTGATCAGACCACCTCTATACTGTCATCAGACCTTGATAGTGATGGTGATTTAGATATTATAACAGCTGTTTATTTTGGTGATACTTCAAGAAATGTTTGGTATGAAAATAATGGTAATAATCAATTCACACCTCATGTTTTTACCTCCATGATTTTAAATTATTTGACATCAATATTTGCATCAGATATCGACAATGATGGGGATATAGATCTTCTCACTGCTTCCGATTTGAATTATCTTATCTGGCATAAAAATGATGGAAATGAAACCTTTACTTATCACCAAGTGTATAACTCTACAAAAGGTATAACTAGTGTTTTTGCTGTAGATTTAGATGGTGATCATGATGTCGATTTGTTAGCTGCTTCAGCACTAGATAATAAGATTGCTTGGTATGAAAATGATGGTAATGAGGACTTTTATAATTCAAATGTAGAACATATAGTCACTACGGAAGCATATTACACCTCATCTTTATATGCAGCTGATGTAGATAATGATGGTGATGTCGACATTATTACTTCCTCTTCTTCTGAAGGCGTTTTCTGGTATGAAAATGATGGCAGTGGGACCTTTGTAGCTCACACAGTTACAACTTCAGCTCAAAGTGCGTATTCTATATTTTTGATGGATGTGGATAGCGATGGTGATCTGGATATTCTCTCTGAATCTTCATCAGGTGAGAGGGATATTTGGTATGAAAACAAGATGCATATGCTTCAATATATGGATGGTGCTGGTGCTGTAACACTCAATAATGCATTAACTCTCGTTAAGGCAAGTATTGCAAACCTTACTGGAGCAACTGTCCAATTTACAAATGGGTTTTCTGCAGATCAGGATGAGTTGTTGTTTACAGATACAGCGACTATTACAGGTGTTTGGAATGATTCCTCTGGAACGCTAACATTGAGTGGTATTGATACTATTGAGCACTACGAGCAAGCTCTTCGTTCTATCCAGTACCAAAATAATAAGGATGCTCCAGATACCTCTGACCGTACATTATCGATTGTGGTAGCTGATGGATCTGTATTCAGCAATTACCTGAGTATGAAAATTGAGATTACGGCTATTAATGATGCTCCAGTGGTTAATAATGATACGCTTAGTACTCAAGAAGATGCAGATGCGGGGTCAATATTGAATGGTGTTGATCCAGAAGGTGATGTTTTGAGCTACTCAATAGTTACACCTCCTGAGCATGGAACTTTACTATTGTTGAATGCTAAATTGGGTACCTACAGATATAGCCCCAATACAGATTATACTGGTAGTGACAGCTTTACTTTTAAGGCAAATGATGGTGATGTCGAATCCAATCTAGCTACTGTCACTATCACAGTTACACCTGTCAATGACTTACCTGCTGTCAATAATTCAGCCCTAAGCGGTAGTGAGGATCAAAGTCTTGTTTTAAATGAAACTAAATTTATACCATCCTATGTGGATACTGAGGGAGACCCTTTGGCTAAGGTTCGTATAGTCTCTCTTCCTGCTAGTGGTCTGCTGCGAATGGGTGCTGGGACAGTAACGGTAGGTATGGAGATTACTGTTGATGATCTTGATCAGCTAATCTATGAGCCCGAGGCAGATTGGTTTGGAACGGTCTCCTTTAAGTGGGATGGAAGTGATGGAAAAGAGTATTCGAAAATCTCGGCTGTTATGACGATCAACCTTGGTGAATCCAACGACTCACCTACAGGCACAGGCACTACTCTCACTACTGGTGAAGATATTTCAGTTGATGGACAAGTAACAGCTATAGATCCAGAAGGAGACCCGTTAAACTTTGTTAGTGCTGTCTCTCCTAGTTATGGTGTTCTTGTTCTTGCTACTAACGGCACCTTTACCTATACACCAGAAAACAACTACAATGGAACAGATACGTTTATTATTCGTGCTTCTGATGGGAAAGGTGGAGAGGTTGACCTGAAGGCCTCAGTAACGATTACACCAGTCAATGATCTTCCCTCCATGAGTAGAAATCGAGGGAAAACTCTTCAAGATGGTGGAACTATTACCCTATCAAATGATGACCTACTAGCGATAGATCCAGAAAGTGATGGTGTGGTTCGATATCACATCACCAGTGAGCCTATAAACGGCACTATTGTAATGGATGGAGCTCCAATTGGGATAGGTGGAGGCTTTACACAAGAGGATATTAATCTTGGTAGGCTGGCCTACCACCATGATGTTGCTGGCACTAATTCAGATAGCTTCAGTTTTAAGCTAGAGGATGATCAGGGAGGTGAAGTCACTATCATACACACTTTCTTAATTAATATTGAGGTGGTAAATAATGCTCCTGTTGCTGTAGCTGAAACATGGACCACCGATGAGGATACTCCGATAAGTGTGATATTGCAGGGTAGTGATGAAGATGGTGATAACATTATCTATGAACTATTTGGACTCTCTAGTCTAGGTAAGGCTGATCTGTTAGATGAAACAATTGGATCTGTCCGATTTACACCTGATCTGAATGTAACGGGCCACAGTAGCTTTCGTTATCGTCTCTATGATGGCGAAAAATACTCAGAAACGGTGCAGATTACCGTTATTGTCAATCCATTAAATGATCCTCCTATAGCAGAAGGAAGTGTATTTTCTACCTTCCGTGGTACAGCAGTTCAGGGTAATTTGATTGCTTCAGATGTCGATCAGGATGTGCTCAAATATAGCGTAGGCACTTTCCCTACTCGTGGTATCCTTCAACTTGATGAAAGTAGTGGTGAATTTGTCTATACGCCATATGAGGGTTTTGAAGGGCCAGACAGTTTTACTTTCCAGGCCAGTGATGGGAAGGCGACTTCCGAGCATGTTGTCGTTACTGTTGTTGTTGCTGGCGATCCCAGCCTACCTCCAGTAGTAAATGCAATGGAATTTTCTCTATTGGAGGATGAGGAATTTAATGGTCAATTGCTTGGAAGTGATCCCGAGGAAGATCCACTTAGTTTTAAGATTGTTGGGTATGCGCAACATGGTTGGGTAGGGATAGAGAATGCTGGTACTGGCGCATTTCGTTATACACCCAAGGATGATTATCACGGGCTAGATCTATTCAGTTACGTGGCACATGATGGGAACTCAGAATCAAAAGCAGCTGTGGTTGAGTTGACAGTGATTCCAGTCAATGATGCGCCTACCATCTCAGGGGATCCGGCTGCTATTGCGAATCTCAACGAATTCTATCAGTTCACTCCACAGATCAGTGATGATGATGGCGATCTGCTGACAATTCGTATTGAGAATTTACCTCAGTGGGCAAGTTTCAATGAAAAAACAGGGGCAATCACCGGCACTCCCACTCAGCAAGATCTGGGGAGCTATTCCGATATCCGTATCAGTGTGGCGGACCAAGCAGAGCAGGTAACACTCTCACCCTTTAGAATTTCCGTATTAGGTGATGCCCCTGTGGTCACTAATAGTCCGGAGCAGGGGAGCTACAAAAAAAACCAGTCGGTTTCACTCACCTGTCACACGACTACTGATGCAGCATGTGATATCTACTACACCCTTGATGGAAGTACCCCTACAGCATCCTCCACTCGATATATCACTCCAATCCAAATTGAGCAGGACAGCGTACTCAAGTTCCGGGGTATCAGTGCTGGAAGCCCGGATGGTGATGTAGTGATGGCCATCTATAATATTGACACGATACCCCCTACAGTAGAGATTCAGGCCCCACTAGAGGATCAGGCACTCGACCTGTTTACTGCAGTCAGTGGTGTTGCAGCAGATATCGCCCTGGACCAAGTTGAGCTTCAGATTACTGATGGCACTCTATATCTTGCTGAGCAGGAGGGTGTAGAGACTCTGATATTCACCCCTAAAGAGAGCTGGGTTACAGCTACGCTCAATACCCAAGATGGGAGTTGGCACTATGCCACGGATGGGGTGGAATGGCCAGGAGGCACCTATTCGATTACAGCACGGGCTGTAGATCTTGCAGGAAACCAGAGTAGTGACTCTGCGATCTTCCACTACAAGTTGCCCGGTACACAGGCCTATACTCGCCTATCAATGGAGCTCTCTACCTCTGCGATAAAACTGGATGGAGTGCTCGACATCACGGGTAAGTTGACCAGACTGCCAGAGACTACGATGTCATTGGCAGGACGTGAAATTACCCTTAACGTGACCCAGCCAGATGGCAATTCCATCCAGCACCATACGAAGACCAATGATGAGCAGGGTCACTACCAATTCAGCAATATTGATAATTTCAGCCAAAAGGGGCGTTATCAGATTGAGGTTACCTTTACAGAGACCCCGTCACTGACAGCCAGCACAAATAGCAGCCCACTATTGGTGGGAGTCAATGCCGGTTATGCCGTACTGGTGCAGGGAAGAATTGATTCCAGAGAGGGGCTGGAGTCGCACAACCTGACGGCCAATCGTATTTACAGTCAGCTGCTTAATCGTGGTCTGTTGCCAGAGAATATTCGCTACTTCAATTTTGATACAAGCCAGAGTGGTGTTGATGCAATCCCTACAGTAGAGGGGATACGAGAGGCGATTGAGGTGTGGCCACGAGAGAAGATGAATGGCTCACCGGCCCCCCTCACCGTAGTTATGGTTGATCATGGTGATGCTGAGACCTTCTTTGTGGATGGAGAGAGTCAAGTGATTACCCCAGAAACTCTAGATCGCTGGTTTGATACCTTGGAGAGATACCTTAGTGAAGAGGCGGCGGCTGAGTCTAGAAATATCGTACTGGGTTCTTGTTACTCAGGGAGCTTTATCCCAGCACTCTCCTCACCAGGTCGTGTCGTCATTACCAGTGCATCTGCAGATGAGGTCTCCTATAAGGGGCCTAAAGAGTGGGATGAGGCTACCAATTCACCCATCCGTGTAGGAGAGTTCTTCCTTGAAGAGCTGTTCAAGAAGCTGGGCAAGGGTAAGACAGTACGGAAATCATTTATCGATGCTACTAGAAAGACCGAGATCTTCACTCGACGTGGTGGTCTATCGACCAACAGCAGCAGCCGTTTCCTGGATCAGGCCGTGCAGCACCCTCTATTGGATGATAATGGGGATGGTGAGGGGAGCAATGAGCTAGACCTGGGTAGTGATGGTTCTATTGCTTCACAACTCTACCTAGGTACAGCAGGAGGTGTGACTGGGGAGGAGGGCGCATCCACCGAGGTGGAGTTCAGTGCTTTGACCGAGACCCTTTATCTCTCTAGCCAGCAGAGCAGCGCACAGCTCTGGTCTCAGAGTGAGGATGATAGCCAGGTCGCCTCAGCATGGGTAGAGGTGCGAGCACCGAGCAAGAGATTGGAGCAGCTCACTGGGACGGGACAGGTAGCGAATGAGCTGTCCCGTGAGCTGGCACAACTTAATGGGGATCGTGGCCGCTGGGAAGTTAACTATGATAGCTTTAGTGAAAGTGGAAAATATGAGATCTACTACTTCCTGCGCGATACGGAGCATGGTGGTGTTTCACCACTAAGACGGAGTGTGGTCTACAAAAACCGTAAAGGGAATCTGGCACCAGAGCCCTTTGCACTGCTTGGCCCCAGTTATGGAGAGAAGCGTAATACCGTACTGCGTTTTGACTGGGAGGATGCAGCTGATCCAGAAGAGGAGCCTGTCAGCTATAACCTGGTTGTAGCAAAAGACCGTTACTTCCGTCAGATTGTTTGGCGTGCGGAAGAGTTGATCAGCTCATCGGCCGCAATTGATGAGAGTGCTGCGCTTGATGATCTCAGTAGCTACTTCTGGAGGGTGGAGGCGGTTGATCCCTATGGTGCTATGGCGACCAGTAGTGCTACAGGTTACTTCTACACCGATAACACGCAGGGGGTACCTGGCATTGTTCAGGGTACACTCTATGACCAGAACAGCTTTGATCGTCTATCCGGTGCTACTATCCAGTATCCTGGTATCAACGGTCTAGAGCAGGTAGTCAGCGATCTGGATGGAAGCTACCAACTGATTGCAGAAGCAAGTGATCAGGTCGTGCTGGAGATCTCGGCAGGCGGGTATGACAAACGTAGTGTAACCGTCAGCGATATGGTGTCTGGTGAGGTTGTTCAACACAGCTATGGACTCTCTGCTGGGCCATTGGCTGCGGTGGATATGACAATAGAGGTCGGTGAGGATCAGTTGCTGGATATCACCCTGGGGCATTCAGGTAGTGGATATGCAGAGCCACTGAGCCACACAGTGATTCAACCTGAGCATGGTACTGTGAGTGTGGTTGATGCGGCAACTGGGCAGGTCCAGTATCAGCCTGCATCAGACTATAGTGGAGAGGATCGATTCACATTTACCATCAATGATGGCACCCATCACTCCAATGAGGCGGAGGTACTCATTACTGTCCATCCTGTCAATGATGCACCAGTACTAGATGGCAGCGGAACACTTTCGTATCTTGAACTGGATCAAGGGGAATCAAATAATCATGGAGTGTCGATTATAGAGATTCTGGGTGATGCACTTACTGACCCGGATGGAATCTCGCTGGAGGGCATGGCAATCACTGGCATTGGTACCGGTGCAGGGGATCTACAATTTACCCAAGATGGAGGGGGGATCTGGAATAATGTAGCTGGTGCCGATACGACCCATCCACTTTTACTGGCTGCTGATCCTGACATACGGCTGCGCTTTGCTCCTGAGAGTAGCTTTGTAGGGGAGACCATAGTGACCTTCCATGGATGGGATCGAAGTGTTGGGACCTCTGGTGAGGTAGTGATCAATGTACTCTCCTATAGTGAAACCGGTCCACTTAGTGAGGCATCTGCACAGATGCACATTGATGTGGTTGCGGCTAACCAGCCGCCTGTGGCTAATCCTGTAACAACCCATACCTATGAAGACATCACCTTTGATGGTGAAATGTCTGCAACAGATGCGGATGGTGATCAGCTTACCTATACCATTGTGGATGCACCCTCCAGAGGCAAGTTACGTCAATTAAGAAACACTGAGTCAGGATTTATCTATACGCCTGCAGCAGACTTCTATGGTGACGATCAATTTACCTATCAGGTGAGTGACGGACGAGATGTCTCCAATATTGCTACGGTAATGATTGATGTAGGTGCTGTAAATGATGTGCCCGTTGCAATTGGTGATGATAATTTATCGACCTATATCAATACCTCCATTGATCTTAATCTGAGAGGTGAGGATGTAGAAGGGGACCCATTGACCTTTAGTATTGTTACTCATCCCATGAATGGCGCTTTGAGTCAGCAGGATGGAAGATGGAATTATCAGCCCAATACAGATTGGTCTGGACTTGACCTGCTAACCTTTGAGGTCAGTGATAGCTTGGCAACGAGTAAAGCAGTACAGGTGGTAATTGAGGTGTTACCTGAGCCCAATATACCACCGGTAGCGGAGAGTGGTTTGAGCTTCTCAACTGAAGAGGAGGTTCCCTTTACTGGCAAGCTTCAAGGCTCCGATCAGAATGGAGACACAATTCGTTTCCAATTGATGGCCAATGGGCAGAAAGGAGGTGTAGAGATCACCAATGGTGGATCCGGTGAGTTTATCTATACTCCACATCTCAATAGTAACGGGGCTGATCAATTCTACTTCAAGGTCTACGATGGGGAAGATTACTCCGCATTGAGCTCTGTTGAGGTGCAGATCACTGCAGTGAATGATCCCCCTGTGGTGAGTGGTACTCCATCAATGATTGCTAAACCGGGTGAGCAGTACTGGTTCCAACCACAGGTTGATAATGTGGATGAGGATAGCATCAGCTTCTCTATTAAAAACCGTCCAGAGTGGGCTAGTTTTAATACAGGAACGGGTGCTCTGTCAGGGAACCCAACAGTAGATGATGCTGGTGTCACCCGTGCAGTAACCATTACAGCGAGTGATGGTGAATTGAGTGACTCATTACCACCTTTTGATCTACTGACTTTGGCTGATACCAGTAAGCCGTGGACCATTGCTTCGCTTTCTGAGGGGGCCTACAAAACTACCCAGCAGGTCTCACTGCACTGTTTTGATAGCGCAGGAGGGAGTTGTTCTATCTACTACACCACCGATGGTACAACCCCTACTCAGAACTCATCCCTATATAGTGCATCGATAGTGATCACTGAGGATACCCAGCTCAGCTATTTTGCAGTAGATGGAGAGGGCAACGCTGAGGAGATACGTACCGTGCTCTATCAGATTGATGCATCAGCGCCATCGGTAGAGATTACCTCGCCGATAGATGGTCTCTCAGTAGATCAGATCTTCTGGATCTCCGGTAGTGCCTCAGACCTTGGATCTGGCGTGGCCATGGTAGAGCTGCAGCTCACCGATGGGCTCTTCTATCTGACCAAGAGTGGTCTCCAGCCTGGGGCATCCTGGGTTGAGGCGACAATCGACAAGCAGGGAGGGTGGATTTACAACACCACGGGGATTCCTTGGGTAACAGGGAACCAGTATTCGGTGACAGCTCGTGCGACTGATCTGGCAGGCAACGTCACCACCAGTGCGATCCTCTTCGGCTATGCTAATAACAACTTGGTGCAGGCATTCAGTGATTTGACGCTGGAGGTACCTAGTCAATCCATCCTGCAGGACGAGAAGCTACGAGTCACTGGCAAGCTGACCCGTCTGCCTGAGACCCGCATGAGTCTGGCGGGTCGTAAGATCCGATTGAGTGTCACCAATGGACAGGGTCTGGAGACTGCACGATATACCACCGAGAGCTATGATGCCCATGGACACTACACCTTTGATCAGGTCAGTGGGTTCCCCAGCAAGGGGGAGTATACAGTCACGGTAACCTTCGATGAGACCAACCTGATAGCGGGAAGCGAGGCCAGGGTTGATCTTCAGGTCAACTCATCCGCCGGGTATGTGGTGCTGGTAGAGGGACAAACTGCAACGGGATCTGTGGATGATACAGCGAATCGCACCACCAACCGTATCTACCAGACCCTACTTGCACGTGGATTCCATGCGGAGGATATCTATCTTCTCTCACCCCAGAGTGGTCAAGCAGGGGTAGATGGTGCGATCTCATCAGCTACACTGCAGAGTACGCTACAGAGCTGGGTGCCACAGAACCTCAATGCTGCCCCTGCACCTCTCTATATCATTCTGTTACCTGCTGGGGAACAGGGGAGTCTTCTGCTGGATGGCCCAGAATCTGTGCTGACTCCGGAGGCATTGGTCAGTGATCTGAATGTAATGGAGAGGGCATTAAGTACGGTCGCTCGTGCCGAGAAGCGTATTGTGATGGTAGGGGGTGATAATGGGGGATCATGGATTCCTACACTCTCTGCATCTGGACGTACTATTGTTGCAAGCAGCAGTGCTGGTGAGCGTGCCTTCCTTGGTCCGCTGGAGCCAAGAGAGAATGGAGCTGGGGTGGAGGGTAGAGACCTCTTCCTTGAAGAGCTGATGATGGAGTGGGGAGGTGGCAGGGCACTCAAACAGGCCTTTACGGTGGCTACCGAGAAAGTAGAGCAGTTAACCCGTAGGGATCATAGTGGTGATCGTATCAACCGCTTCTTTGATAATGCCCTGCAGCACCCGCTGCTGGATGACAATGGGGATGGGAAGGGCTCTAACTTCCTGGTTAAGCAGGGAGATGGTGCAAATAGTGGGGATCTATATCTTGGTGTAGGACGAGGCACACTGGCCCTCTCTGCACCGACAGGGATAACTGCAACACAATTCCTTGGTGAGGAGCAGCAGAGCGCAAGGATCTATGTTGAAGTAAATCGCGATAATCCAGAACTACCGACCTGGCTAGCACTACGCTCTCCATCTCATACTTTGAAGGGTGACAATAACCGGCCTGGATTCGAGACCCTTTCGTTTAGTGAAAAGGATGATCAGGGGCGCTGGATGCTCAATCTGGAGCAGTTGGATGAACGGGGGCAGTATGAGCTCTTCTACTACCAGGGAGATCCATCCAGTGAGGTACGCTCTCCCTCAGCACGCTCACTGCTCTACCGTAACCGCAGAGGCAATAGCCCCCCAGGAGCGTTCCATCTGCAGGCCCCGGCCGATCAGACGGAGCAGCAGACTGTGCTGGTGCTTGACTGGGGTGATACCACCGACGCTGAAACAGACCCAGTCAGTTATACGCTAACCATTGCTGAGGATGCTGACTTCAGGACAGTGGTCTATCGTCAGGAGGAGATTGTTGCATCGACCACCTATGTAGGTGAAGAGGCTGGCCTTGAAGACCTTACCCACTACTACTGGAAGATTGAGGCGGTGGATCAGTATGGGGCGGTCAGGCAGAGCAGTGAGGTATGGGGCTTTACTACCAACAATACTAATGGTGTGCCCGGCATTGTCCAGGGAATCGTTTTTAGTAATAGCGACTTCTCCAGAATTGGTGGTGCAACCCTTAGTCTTGGTGGAACCAGCATCACCACAGAAGTGGATGGCAGCTTCCTTGCTTCGCTGCTTCCTGGAAGCTATACCCCGACAGTAGAGAATAGCAGTACAGAAAATCTAAGCCTTGGATCGATCCAGGTGGCAGCCAATGAGACTGTATCATTCAATGTCAGCATGGAGGTAAATAGGCTGGTGGCATATGACAGCAGTCGAAGTGTAGATGAAGACCAGATTGTTGAGGGAATATTTGATGCAGATCTTCCAGATGGGTTTGTGGGAGACTTTGTGATTGATCAACAACCTGCGAATGGTACGGTTACCATTCTTGATGCACGGGTAGGTAGCTATCGTTACCAGCCCAACGATAATGTAACTGGGATTGACTCATTTACATTTGCCGCCTCTGCTGATGATGGTGCAATATCCAATAGTGCAGCAGTTAGTATCCGTATTGGAGCGGTGAATGATGCTCCGGCTATCAATGGTCAGCCCCATCAACAAGTGCTTCAAGGTGGAACTTATCGATTCTTGCCAGAGATCATTGATGTTGATCCTAGTGATACTCTGGAGATTACTGTTAAAAACTTACCATCATGGGCAACATTCCATGCGGATACTGGAGAGATTAGTGGGATTCCTGAGAACCGTCATGTGGGCCACTACCCAGAAATTCTCATTAGCGTAAATGATGGGATGGAGAGTGTGCAGCTACCACCTTTCACTATTGAGGTCAGTAACATCAATGATGCCCCAACCATCAGTGGCCAACCCTCTCAGAAAGTGCTTCAAGGTGGAACCTATCAATTCCTACCAGAGATCATTGATGTTGATCCTAATGATACCCTGACGATCACTGTTGAAAACTTACCATCATGGGCAACATTCAATGCGGATGCTGGAGAGATTAGTGGTATCCCTGAGAACCGCCATGTGGGTCACTACCCAGAAATTCGCATTAGCGTAAATGATGGAGTGGAAAATGTGCAGCTACCACCTTTTACTATTGAGGTCAGTAACATCAATGATGCCCCAACCATCAGTGGCCAACCCTCTCAGAAAGTGCTTCAAGGTGGAACCTATCGATTCCTACCAGAGATCATTGATATTGATCCTAATGATATCTTGACGGTCACTGTTAAAAACTTACCATCATGGGCAACATTCAATGCGGATACTGGAGAGATTAGTGGGATTCCAGGGAATCGCCATGTGGGCCACTACCCAGAAATTCTCATTAGCGTAAATGATGGGGTGGAGACTGTTTCACTGCCATCATTCACTATCGAGGTCAGTAATGCTAATGATGCTCCAACCATCAGTGGTCAACCCTCACAGAAAGTGCTTCAAGGTGGAATCTATCGATTCCTACCAGAGATTATTGATGTTGATCCTAGTGACACCCTGACGATCACTGTTGAAAACTTGCCGTCATGGGCAACACTCAATGCGGATACTGGAGAGATTAGTGGTATTCCTGAGAACCGCCATGTGGGCCACTACCCAGAAATTCTTATTAGCGTCAGTGATGGGATAGAGACAGTTTCACTGCCATCATTCACTATTGAGGTCAGTAATGCCAATGATGCCCCAACCATAAGTGGCCAACCTGCTCAGAAAGTGCTTCAAGGTGAAACCTATCGATTCCTGCCGGATATCATTGATGTTGATCCTAGTGATACTCTGACGATCACTGTTGAAAACTTACCACCATGGGCAACACTCAATGCGGATACTGGAGAGATTAGTGGTATTCCTGAGAACCGCCATGTGGGCCACTACCCAGAAATTCTCATTAGCGTAAATGATGGAGTGGAAAATGTGCAGCTAGCATCTTTCACTATTGAGGTCATTAGCACCAATGAAGCTCCAACCATTAAAGGAAATCCTGGAACCGTGGCTGTTGATGGGCTCATGTACAGCTTTACGCCAATGGGTAGTGATAATGATGGAGATACGCTCAGCTATAGTGCTACCAACCTTCCTGAATGGATCAATCTTGATCAAGCTACGGGTATGATCAGTGGAACACCAGCAATAAATGATATTGGAAGAACCTATAGCGATATCCTCCTCATAATAAGTGATGGACAGGAATCAGTTAGCTTGTCTCCATTTGCAATCGAGGTGAAGGATGCTAGCCGTATTAGTAGTGCCTTGAATCCTGTTCTGTCATCACCTAGTGAGCTTGCAGTAAAGAGTGGAAGAACTTATATCACATTAAGCTGGAACGACTCTTCTCTGGATGCATTGGGTTATAGAATTTATCGTTTCAATGCGGCTGGTACAGAAATTGAAAAAACCTTCTATGCTGATCCAGGAGCTAACAGCATTACTGACACAGGACTTACACCAGAAACCAGCTATAACTACTATGTTTCTGTGTTTAACCAAGATGGAGGATCAGCTCCCGCAACTATTAGCGGTACTACGACGAATGCCTCCAGTACTATTCTGCAACTCCATGGTGGGTGGAACCTGATCCATCTTCCACAACAGACCTCAGTGAGTGAAATCAAACGGCTAGTTACTGAGGTTGAATCAATCTGGGGCTTTGTTAACTGTAGCAAAGGGTGGGAGTACACCCTGTATGAAAAGGATAGTAACCAAACTGTTGTAGGATCAGAAATCACTAATCTGGAGCCAGGTCGTGGTTACTGGGTTAGTCTTTCTGGCATTGAAAAGAACGAATGGGTTGATGTGGAGATTGACGGTGTTGCACTAACTACACCAATTACCATTGATAATCTTACCCTCTATTCTGGTTGGAATAGTGTGGGTGTTTCTATTCCGGTCATTATCAGTGAGACTGAATTGCCTGAGCAGATAGCCGCAATATGGGGATGGGAGAAGTATTGGGTGAGTCATGTCGATGGCGTACCTATCTTCCTCAATAGCTTGCAGAGTCTGGATCAGAACAAGGGTTATTTTGTCTACAGTGATGCAGCCTCCAGCGGTGCAGCACGTTGTGAAAATGCGCAATAACTGTACATTTTTTCTGATCTTGGTCGTTAATCAGTAATGCGTTTAACTTTTGTAAGAGCATTACTGCTAACGATCTCCCTACTGTTTCTACACTCTTCACCTGCTTCTGAAGATTGGGATGATGAAGAGGTGGGCGCCTTGATTAAAGTCAGTGGAGAGGTGTTTATCAAAGAGGCTGGCAAGAAGCATTGGGAAAAGATACCCAAAGAACTCTTAATTGATAGTCCATTAAGTGCCGGCATTACCGTGCGAACAGGACTTGATTCCAATGCATCTATATTGCTACGAGATGAGACCCTGATCAAACTGGATCAGGTGAGTGAATACACCATCGAGGCCATTGCTCCAACGGCAGGGTGGATAGAGTCTGATCCTTTAGCCAAACCGAGTTCACTCGGTCAGCAAGACAGTGGAATTGCAGGAGGATTGAGTGGACTAACAACCCTTTCCAAAGGTGGGTTGTGGATGCTCAATAAAAACCGAGAGGTTGCGCTGAAGTTCAAAACTCCAACTGCTATTGTGGGTATTCGTGGTACTGAGTTAGAGATACGTATGGTGGGGGAAGAACAGTTGCGGGTCTCTGCCCTGGAAGGTGTGGCAGATATCTCCAATGAACAGGGACGTCTACAACTGCAACCAAACGAGGAGGCAAATGTTGTTGCGGGCCAAGCTCCAACCAAACTAACCCTTCTTAATCCCGCTGATTCCGTACAGTGGACACTGGTGGTGCCACAGCTGGTCAGTGAGGCATCATTCCAGAATCAATCTCTACCTGACATCGTAAAAACCCAGCTGAAACAAGTCTGGAGCCAGCTCAATAGTGGTAGGGTCAAGGAGGCATGGTCTACCCTGCAGAAACTCAACCATAGCTATCCCAATGCGGCTCTGGTTGCCACACTGCATGGATTAACTGCTCTGATGCTTAACCAGAAAGAGATTGCACTTGAATCAGCTAAACGTGCCACCACAATAGCGCCTACCTTTACCGATGGCTGGGTAGTCCTAGCTCAGGTCAATCAATCAAAATTTGATCTCAAAGCAGCAGAGAGAGCGGCGAGAAAAGCACTAGAGATCACACCTGACAATACACTTGCTGCCATCATACTGGCACGACTACGCTTTGGGACCGGCTATGTTGAAGAAGCACAGAGCATTATTGCTGCTGCGATAGAGAAGGCTCCAGAAAGTGGAGAGGCCCAGAACCTGTTAGGGTTTATCGAACTCTCTCTTAGAGAGCATCAGAAGGCAGAGAGCGCTTTTCAGAAGTCGATAGAGCTAGAGAATAGTGCATCGCCTCACATGGGGTTGGGTATTCTCAGAATGCGTGCAGGAAGAGAGAAAGAGGCGCTACGAGAGATGAGTATCGCGGTACTGCTTGACCCCAGAAGAGCGATGTATCGGTCCTACTGGGCAAAGATGCTCTACCAAATGCAACGCTACCAGAAGGCATTGGATGTGCTCGACATCTCAAAAAATATTGATCCAAACGATCCCACCCCTCACCTCTATCGCGCACTGATTTTGAGAGACCTCAATCGTCCAGTAGAAGCCATAGAGGCACTGCACCACTCCATGGCACTCAATGACAACAGAGCCGTCTTCCGCTCCCGCTTTCTGCTTGATAGCGATAGCGCAGTGAAGAATGTTGATCTCTCACTGCTCTATAATCAGCTCGGCCTCTCAAAGTGGGCCAGCAGTAAGGCAGCCAAAGCGATCGCTCTTGACTACAGCAACCCCTCTGCACACCTTTTTAGTGCTGGCGCACTCTCTGCCCAGGCAGATCGTTCCTGGGGAAGAAACAGTGAGTACCTGATTGCCAGGTTACTGATGCCAGCGAATCTCAATGCTTTTAACACCTTCAACGAATACACCTCCTTCCTGGAGAAGCCCTCTGTTGATACCACCCTTAGTCTGCAAGTAGGCAGTCATGACCAGCTTAACCAGAGCCTTCTGGTCACAGGCGCTAATCCAGAGATCAATATAGCCTATCAGGTACAGGCACTAACCCAATCCAGTGATGGATGGAGAGAGAGCAATGGCAGTGAACTGGATGACCTTACCGGATATCTCAAGTGGGATATCAACCTAAAAGAGAGCCTGATGGTAGTTGCCTCCACCCAAGAGCAGAAACTAAAAGATAAGTTTAGCCCGCGATATGAATATGATGACTCCTCAGAACCTGAGGACCACTTTGATGCAGAGGTGGACCGTTTTGAGCTGGGGTATCACCGTAAACTAGAGCCGGGGAGTGACTTGCTAATTCACTATGCAGATATGGATAACCAGATAAATCTGGATGACTGGAGTGATGAAACCGGGTGGCTCTGTGGAGAGATGGCGAAGCCAGCGACAAACTACAGCTGTATTCCTAGCGACTACTACTATTCCAAAAAACATTCGCTACTTGATGTCAGTTACCGACAGTTTCAGCTCAGTTATACCCAGCATCAGGATGAGCACCATTGGCTCTTAGGTGCAAGCCGCTACCAAGGGGGTTATGGTCTTAACAACAGCTTTACAGATCAACTTTACCTTGCTGGTGGTGCTCTGCAAACCAATACGAGTATCCCCGCAAATTATTCAACGCGCTTTACCGTTGCGAATAATCAGAATGAACGCAAAAGCACGACCCTCTATCTTCAGGATAACTGGAACCTCAGTGACCAAAGCCATCTACAGTGGGGGGTACACTATGATCGGGTTGAGAATGCCAATGCACTGAACGACACCACTTGGTCCTTCAACCAATTTTCACCCAGGGCAGGTCTTAGCCATCAACTGGGAGAAGGGAATACAGTCAAGCTAGCCGCTTTTGAGGTGGTGTTGCCTTTCCTTAGTGATCGCCTAGCCCCAGCAGATCTGGTGGGCATACCACTCTATAGAAACGGGGTAGAGGGCTCGATCATCAGAGAGTGGGACCTGGTCTGGGAGCAGGAGAGTGATCACACCTTCATCTCAGCGACCTTATTTCATGCAGAGAGTGACTATCCTGAACGACAGACTAATCAATCGATGAGAGAGTGGCAGGCAACTGTAAAAGGGCTAGAGTTAGAGCTTAACACCATCCCAGCAGATCAATGGGGGGCCTCTGCTGGTTATCAATACAAAAATATTGAGAATGAGCAGGTCACATCACTGGATCGTAGTGAGCAGATCTTGGATGGAACGCTATCATGGGTAGGTCCTAATGGCTTATCGGTTAGCATGAATGAGACTTTCCGAACCATTGATTTTGACTCTACACGTAGCAATGAAAATATCTGGATTACTGATCTTCTAATGAGCTATCAGCTGACACAAAAGCAGGGGAATATCACGATTGGCATCAGTAATCTCTTCAATAACCACTTCAACTGGGTAACCGATTCCTTTATCTTCAGTGGGCGTAATCCAGAGAGAGCGCTGATGGTAGGGGTTCAATTGAACCTATGAGGTTTTTTTAATACGCGGATTCAACTCTGAAGTGCAATTTTTGGCCTAACGACGACTGAAGCTAAGTTAACCGCACACCTGGTTCTTGGTCACAGCCTCGATGAGACCTCTGAACTGCTGGGTGTTGCTAAGAGTACCTCTCGTACCCACCTGCTTTCGGTCTTTAATAAGACCAATGTCAATCGACAAACGGATCTGGTTAAGGCCGTGATCACCTCTCCGTTATGGGTGTAATAGTAAGGAATTCTAGTTCCTGCTGCTCAAAATCATTGGGACCCATACTGTATATCCAGTTAACGCCCATTGTTGCACTACAGGGCGAACTTCTAGATGCACAAAGTAAGGAATTCCTTAAAAAATGCTAAAGATGTCACAAAGGAGGTCGATAGGTAGGGTGTCATCAAAATTAGTGCGCATAAACATAGGCTTCGCTGGAGTTTTTTTTCGGCGGTTACAGTATGGAAATGCGTATGCCATAGTTTGATGGTATTGTTTTTCGCTGGCCTCCGGCCGGCGGTTAAAGGGTAAAATTGATCGCGTTGCCGATGAGGTTATTGTTTTTCGCTGGCTTTAGTTAGCTGGCGGTTAAAGTAAGTTTGAATTGACGGGAATAGGTTTTACTATTGTTGTTCACTGGTGTTGTATAACACCGGTGGTGTAGAGAAGGTTGGTCACACTGTTGATCAATTAGGCTTGTATCCCCCGGCGTCTGCCGGGGGGTATTTTATAGTCTTCATGACTCGTCTACCCAGTAGCTGATAAGCCCATCAATTGCTATCACCAAGAGAACAATTGCAACATGTGAGGACATGTCTGCTAGTTCCCATGATCCGCTATAAAATCCGTTGAGTATGTATCCGCTGATAAGCAGGGTGATGATAATCAGTGAAAATTTAATCCAGTCAATGAACAAAGCCCACTTTCTGTTCTCATTCGATGATCCCATTATCCATGTTCTCCTGCTGTAGTGATGCTCTGATTGCTGCCATTGGGACGCCAAAAGGCTGAAGCAGGCCCTGGACCCTCAGCACGAACAAACTGCTGGTTGACCTTTGAGCGGTTGTAGAGTGACTGTTCCACCTCGGTTGCAGCACTGATGGCATCTGCAGACTTCAGCATTGTGAGTAATACCATAGAGGAACGATAACGGCTCTCATAGCCTGTCAGTAGATGACGCAGTGCCGTTGCCCCATCAGGCCACCCTTGATCAAGGATGGGTAAATGGGGGGCAATCTTCTCCAATGTCAGGGATTGATGGTCAAGTAGTCCTCGGGTGAATGGACGCCCTAAATGGTGAATCTTTCCAAGATCATGTAGTAGTGCAGCCACCAACCCAATCTCATACAGTGAGTCATCCATTGGAGTTGATTGCATCATTGAAGCCATCAACTCAGTTACCTCCAGAGAGTGTTGTAGAAGACCTCCTGGATAGTTATGGTGATGCTTCCAACTGGCGGCCACCTGTACAAAAGGGTTGATGATGTTGGTGTCCCAGAAAACTGAGCGGACAAAATGGTTTAGGACTGGATGGAAGATTAGATCAATCCAGCTTCCCAGTTTTTGGATAGACTCATTGTCAGTGGACAGCCGTTTAGGGATCAGGTCAACAGGGTTCCTCTGCTCAAACACAGCCTCCGATGCCGGTTGTCCAAGATGAACCTGCAGTATTCTCCTTGGTTCTTTTCCTGCTGGACAATGATGTTGAGGATCGATCTCAACACGTCCAGCAAGGCTGACTATTGTAGATGGAGTTAACTGACATGATGCGTTGAACAGAGGGGAAATAAGGATAGGTATGGCACCTGTGCGATCCTCAATTACTCCAAATTGCCCCCCCTCTGGCTGCTGGTTAAGGCTTTGCAGGTGTCCTTGCAGGATCACCTGAGAACCAACCTCTTGTGACTGGAAGTTGGCTAGGTGGAGCAGGTAGTGTGAACCGTGCAAATAGGTAGAGAGTGTTCTGCTCATTGCACACCCCCTTCATGATCTGTCTGTAGTAGATATTGCTCAAAACGTGGCAATAGAATATCCAACAACTGCTCAGATAGGCTGCTGTCTGGAAACTGTAGCTGACGGTGAACCCACTGCTGTAGTGCGTCCGAATTGGAGCCCTCTCTACCGCTGGAGAGCTCTATGCCGCCAGGAGAGAGGGCATGAAGTGCCAGCAGATTGCCAACCAGCCCACTGTGACCATGTTTTGCCCTGCGAGAATGCCGTCTCCGACTGAATGGGTTGTGGCTGTTGTTTGAGTCACTCCATCCTGCACTGGGGTAGGATCGAGATGGGATCTTCTGAATGTTATTTTGCTTAGAGGTCATCATGGGCATACTCCTTCGTGTTCTTCGGAATTAATTACGGATACGGTGGATAGATCAGGGGTCTGGAGGTTGTTGCGTAGCAATTGATCCATTGCACTTCCATCTTGGCGGGTCAGGTTAGGGACATAACGTGAATAGGTCGTAAATAGCATCTTGGTGGTTGTGTGGCCCATCTGACGGGCAATCCACTCTGGTGCCTCGCCTGCAGCAAGCCAGAGTGTGGCTGCGGTATGGCGGGTCTGATAGGGCTTACGTCTACGCACTTCAAGTTGCTCTAGAAGCGGGTGCCAGATCCTCGCATTGATATTCTTACAGTCCAGCGCTGTCTTTTTTCTAGATAGAAAGACAAAGCTATCTA
>Ga0233428_1001274_pt1 | contig 27723 bp, 23 predicted proteins | sample SI_118_April2016_4_FD_179890 | JGI IMG/M metagenome (GOLD analysis project Ga0233428, IMG submission 179890) | Seawater microbial communities from Saanich Inlet, British Columbia, Canada - SI_118_April2016_120_MG | ecosystem: Environmental > Aquatic > Marine > Inlet | place: Canada: British... | reverse complement strand
TCTGACGCGGTGACGAGGTCGGTGATCTTTGCCGCCGACCGACGTGTGTGTTCATCGACGGGCCACTTCTCCCCGTCGTTGAGCTCAAGAGCCATGGAAGATGCATGCTCTGCATGCTGCGCGTGTTCGTCGGAATCGTGATGGTCGCAGGCCGCCAGGCCAACAACCGCTCCGAGGACGACCATCAGATAACACGCGTGTTTGGGCATTCGCTACCTCAGTCCTGTGTTGGTAAGGATGTGTCTTGATCAACGAAGGTTTCGACGTGCGGCGCAAGGTCATAGAGTTGAGGCGATGACCTCTCCCAATCCGACAACCGAAGGAGTGAACCAACATGAGCAAGGAACTCGATTTCGTGGCGGATCTACTGGGGCAGTTTCTGGCCAAGGAAGATCCAACGGATGTCGCCAAGATACTGTTACAGTTGGACACGACCCTTCCGGTGGTTCTGCACAGGCTTCCCGGCGGGATGCATGCGGACGTGGTCTTCCAGTTGTTTCAACTTCGCGACGGGCCCTTTGGTTTGCTACGCCACACAGTGCAAGATCTAGGCGGCATCGAGGTGGTCGCGAGGATTCTCAACAACTCCGGTGCAGCGAAGGAGCGGGAGATCCTCAACTATCTGGACAAGCAGGATCCGGAACTGGCCGCAGAGATCCGCAACCAGATGTTCACCTTCGAGGACATCGCCAGGATGCCTGATCAAGACATCGAACATCTCTGGGATCGCGTGGCTAGTGCAGACATGGCGCTTGCTCTTAGAGTGGTGGACGAGAAAGTCGGGCAACGGCTGCTGTCGCAGATGTCGGCCTCCTACAGGGCGCAAGTCGACGAGGCACCGGCATCCAGTGGCCCTGTGTTGAGATCTGTCGTTGAAGACGCACAGCTTCGCATCCTGCAGCAGATGCGCCTACTCGAGCAGGACGGGAAGGTCTCCATCGTTCGAGGAGATGGAGGAGTCGGTGATTACGTCCTGTAATCGGGGATCACGTCCTGTGAACTGAACTGTCGGATTCGTTCTCGTGCCTAGTCGCTGGCAACTCCGACTATGCTGTCAGATTTGTTGTCAGTTGCCCGCATATAGCGGGACACCGATCTCAAAGTGTTTCTGTACAACAAGTTACAGCGGACATCGCCTGCATAGAAGCGCCGTAACTGCCAACGAACAAGTCGTTTAGCCGTTCTTCCTCAATTACCCCAAACAGACACAAGAAAATCTTCTAACTACTTGATGCGATTGTAGTTACCGCACTCGATCCGACGCACTCAGCCAGTCTGGCATCCCCCTTGCAATAGGACGGCAACGCAGCACACCCCGTCACCAGCAAGTCGTGAGTCATGCCATGATCTGCCACCAATGCTTCGGACCAGAATCTGCGCGCCGTGCAGCCACCATCTGCTCTCTCATCTTCCTGTGCCTGTCTACGATGTCGGCGCCAGCGGCGGCCGAGACTCCTCAAATTATAGCGGCCCACGCTGCCGAACCGCCGATTCTCGACGGGGTCTTCGATGACCTGTGCTGGCTCATGGCCCCCAGGGCCAGTGGTTTCGTCGAGAGCTCTCCGGAGACCGGCGCACAACCTGCCTTCGACACCGATTTGCGCGTGGCTGTCGACGCGGATGCCCTCTATCTGGCATTCCGCGCCCACACGGGTGATCCGGATGCGCTGGTCACTTCCGTCATGCAGCGCGACGGAGCTATCCTGCGATCGGACGATTACTTCATCTTTCTCCTCGACACATTTCACGATCACCGCGATGCCTACTACTTCATGGTAAACGCTGCCGGTGTTCAGTCAGATGGTCGCCTCATCGATGAAGGTGTCACCATCGATGGCAGTTGGGATGGCACGTGGCGCGTCGCCACACGGCGTGGGCGACGATCGGTATCTGAGAAGCACTTCTGACGGGTGTTCCCTGGGTTGCGATGGAAGGCCAAACTCAGCAATCATCTCCATATAGATCGTGACAGATCCGAGAGGAGGTGGATTGTGATCGGCAAGAGACTCAGATGGAGCCGAATCGTTGCGGTGCTGTGCCTTTGGGGGGCAGTTCCAGGTAATGCCGACACTGGCCTGGTTGGCACGTGGCTGGGCGTACTGAATCTGCCGAACGGTCAGGACCTGCGGATGGGGCTGGAGGTGGTGGAGCGCACCGACGGATCATTGACAGCGGATCTGATCTCACTGGACCAGGGGGCCGATGGTGAACCCTCGACGCAGGTGCAATTCGGTGACGCCTCCATACGCATCGAGTACCGTCGGATGAGTGTGTTCCTTGAGGGCGAGTTAACCACAGATGGCCAGGTGTTCGACGCAGACTACGTTCAGGGCTCGTTTCGGGCGGATCTGCGCTTTGACCGGGTCGAGTCCTTGCCCGGTCTGGTGACTCGCTGGCAGAATCCGCAACGGCCCTATCCATATGTGGAAGAATTGGTGCGATTCGATGGAGGCGAGGCGGGCGTGTCACTTGCGGGCACGCTGACCTTGCCCGCCGGGGACACTCGCCACGCGGCGGTCGTTCTGGTGAGCGGCTCCGGACCTCAGGGCCGGGATGAGTTGATCGCCTACCATCGGCCCTTTCTCGTGCTCGCCGATCACTTGACGCGACACGGGATCGCTGTCCTGCGCTATGACGATCGTGGCGTGGGCGAATCGACGGGGAGATTCGGTGAGGCGACGACGCTTGATCTGGCGGCTGATGCCCTGGGGGCCGTGACATTTCTGCGTAACCGGACGGACATCGATCCGCAGCGCGTCTTCATTGTCGGGCACAGCGAGGGCGGGATGATTGCTCCCATGGTGGCTCGCGATCAGAGCGAGGTGGCAGGCGTCGTTCTGCTCGCCGGACCTGGCATCCCGATCATCGACCTCATGCGCCTCCAGTACAGGCTCTTCTCCCTGGCCGCAGGGGCTACCGTGCCGCAGGCGGACGCACTGGCCAGCATGTATCACGTGATTCACGAGGTGCTCAATGCCGAAACGGACCGAATAACCATCTACACCAGGATTCAGGCGCACTACGACGGCCTGAGTGATGCAGACAGGGCCCTGCTCGGGTGGAGCCGCAGTCAGCTCAACACCGTGATCGAGAGTCGCATGACGCCCTGGTGGCGGTATTTTCTGACCTTCGATCCGGTTGTGTATCTGTCCCAGATTCAAGTGCCGATCCTGGCTGTCAACGGGGATGCCGATCTCAATGTCACGGCCGCCGAGAATCTGGCCGGCATCGAGCAAGCGACGGCCATGGCCGGCAATGAGGATGTGACGTGTATCGAGTATCCTGGTCTGAATCACATGCTGAATCGGACCGAAACCGCCGCCGGCGGTGATTCGATCGCGCTCGGGGAGACGGTCAATCTGGCGGTCCTTCAGCGTATCACACGATGGATTCAGGTCCGCGCCGGGCTGGATGTGACCGCTGTCGAGTCGACGACGACGACAAGGCCGGCGAGGCTATCTCTGTCGCCGAACTATCCCAATCCCTTCAACGGCCGCACACTGATTCGATTTGAGTTACCCGAAGAAGCTTCGGCCAAGCTGGTTCTCTTCGATCTGACTGGCCAGCGTCTGAGATCTCTGGTCGAAGGGCGATTTACCGCCGGATCTCACGTAGCCATGTGGGATGGACGAGATGCAGAGGGACGAGTCGTCGCATCCGGCGTCTATCTGCTCGAGCTGCGAGCGGGTGGTCGTGTGCAGCATCAGACCCTGACGCTGCTGAAGTAGGGGCTGGGTGGGTCACGATCGGCACCCGATCTACCGCTTCAGGTCGATCAATCCACATACAAAAAGGCACCTGAGCTTGCGTAGCTCAGGTGCCTTGATACCTTCGAACTGCTGTAATGGTGGCTCCTCGCGGAATTGAACCGCGGACACGGGGATTTTCAGTCCCCTGCTCTACCAACTGAGCTAAAGAGCCACTTCTCGGTAGGCCGGTTGTTTGGCCAGGATTTCAAGCCGGGAATATCCCTCCCTCTCGAAATATTGTCAAGGATCAGCCCTATATGGCGATCACCGTCATTCCATTCAATATGCCCGAACCGATGGAAATTCCAGCCCATCTGGTCGAACAACTGCAATCCATGCCCGCTGATGCGGCCGTCTCGCGCGGTATGGAACTGCTGATGCAGATCGAGGCGGCAGACATCATGATCTACGAACGCGTCGACGCCGATGGTCATCTGCAACTGGCGGAAGCCTTCACTAAAGGCGGCACCGATACGGCTCTGTTGCACGCACTGGCTGCCGATGGTCTGCACGGAAAACCCCTGGCCGATTCAAGCGACACCCTTGCGGGGCAGGCCTTCGGACAGAAGTCTTCGCTGCTGATCATGGGACAGCACGACGACGATGGTAAGACCTCACCATTGCCTCCGGCGTTACTCACCTCTTTGCTCGGTGATGCGCAGACGGGGAATGTGGGCTTCCTTTACGTGCTGACCTTCGAGGATGGCGACCGTCCTCTCGGTGCGCTGACGCTGGCTCGCAAGGCGTCCGAAGGGCCGCTGAATCATGAGCAGCCGAATCTGACACAGGGCCTGCGTTTGGTGCTGGCAAAGATCCTCGCACAGCAGTAGGGGGCGCTGGCTTTGTGAGGCGAACGAGCCCACGGCTCAACGAGACTAACTGCGCGATCAGGCTGCCACCAAGACAGCATCTGCCAATGAAAAACGGCCCGTCCACCTGTCGGTGAGCGGGCCGTTCGTATTTCAAACCGGCTGATAGAACTGGGTGACTCGAAGGCTCTAAGCGCCGACGGTCTCCACGATTTTGTTCTCAACCATCCAGGCTTCGACTTCTTCGCCACTCACATCAGCGAGCATCTGGCCATTGATCTCGACACAAGGCGACAGAGGCTGGCCACTCTTCTGGACCATCTCGGCGTAGTTATCGGGATTGTTGATGATGTCCTTGTCCTCAAACTGGAGACCGTGCTTGCCAAAGGCCTCGCGGACGCTGTTGCTCCAACCACATACGGGCTTGAGCCAGGCGACAATCGTGGGTGCTTCAGACATCGGTAGACAACTCCTGCAGTGGGTTGATGGGTGCTTCGCTTAAATGGCTAATACCGGGTGACCTTACAGCTGTCTGGGCGAATATACCATCGGCTATGTGACTGTCAACCACCGGGTTAGGAGCGTTTTCCACGTTGACGCTTTTTGGCGTCAGCCGTACATTGGGCCAGCCTTGCGGGAGAAAGAAAATCGCTCCCTGCAAGGACCATTGAGGCTGCCCCGCCTCCGGCCTGCCCCGGCCATATACGAGAAACAACGAAATCCAAATGGCTGAAGAATCACTGTATATCGAAGGCGCTCGTCCTCTGTCTGGCGACGTCGAGGTCCAGGGGTCAAAAAATGCTGCTCTGCCCATGGTCGCCGCGGCGATTCTGGCTTCAGAGGGGCAAACGATCCTGCACCGTGTGCCACCGGTAAAAGATGTGCTCGTTGCCATGGAGTTGCTGCGGCAATTGGGCGCGACCGTCGACTTTGATGTGACGACGGGTACCGCCGTCATTGATGCGACGCAGATGACGTCCACCGAATTGCCCCCGGAGATGGCGTCGCGCATGCGTGCGTCATTGCTGTTTGTGGGCCCCCTGCTGGCGCGTTTTGGCACGGCAACTCTCGACGAGGTCGGTGGTTGCAACATCGGTGAACGCAACACAGACTATCACTATCGTGGCTTTGCGCGCATGGGGGCCATCGTCGAAGGCACATCGACCGGTGGCTACCGTCTGTATCCGCGCAATGGCGGGCTGCACGCAGCCAATATGTATTGTGATCTGCCGTCACATACGGGCACGGAGAATCTGATTATGGCTGCCAGTCTCACGGCGGGCGAGTCGGTGATCGTGAATGCCGCGTCGGATCCGGAGATCGCCGACTTCGTCGTCCTGCTGAAGAAGATGGGCGCCAAGGTAGAAGGCGTCGGCTCACGGCATGTGGTGATCACCGGTGTCGACAAGCTGCATGGGGCGGAACACACGGTCATGTATGACCGCCTCGATGCGGGTCTGTTTATGATGAGCGCCGCCATCACCCAGGGCGATGTGCGCATTCAGGGCGTGATTGCCGCCGATCTGGAGTTGTTCGAGCAGAAGCTTGAGCAGATGGGTGTCGATATCGAACATCTGGGCGACGATGTGGCACGTGTGCGTGGCCCTGAAATGCTGTCACCGATCAATGTGACGACGAATTACTATCCTGGTTTCTCGACGGATCTGCAGCCGGGCATCACGGCGCTGGCGACGGTCGCCGATGGTGACTCGTATATCCGTGAGACGGTCTTCGAGGATCGTCTGGGGCATGTGAAGTCGCTGCGCGCCTTTGGCGCCAAGTTGTCACCGGAGAAGGATCGCCTGGTAATCGTCCATGGCCCGGCGCGACTCAAGGGCGAACGTGTGAAGGCCCTGGATATCCGCGCCGGTGCTGCCTGTGTGCTGGCGGGACTCGCCGCCGAAGGCCGCACGAGTATCACCAATCTCTATCAGCTCGACCGGGGCCACACACGGCTCGTCGAGCGGTTTACGGGGCTTGGAGCCGAGATCGAACGTCTGTAGTTCAGAGCACCGACCGCAGCACCTTATGTAGCACTTAAGGTTCGAGACCGTCAGGGGACTGCAGCCATGGACTGCGATATCTTGACGGTCTCTCTGTGTACAGTAACTTGGCCGCTCTCCCTACATACTGTCTCTCATCAAACTGACACTGGTTCAAACTCTGATGAAACTGTCGCCCAACTGTGTCTACATCGCTCGTCATCCCGTGACTGGCAATGAGGCTCCCTTTGAAGAGTACCAGCAGCTGGCTCACAAGGCGCTCGATTCGCTCGATCTGGACCTGCCCTCGACGGGGGATATCTGCCTGAAGCCGAATGCGACGGTCCTCTACGAGCCGGCAAAACGAATCATCGTGCACCCCGGATTTCTGGCGGGGATGATCGAGTCTCTCACGGGGCGCGGCATCGATCCCGCCCGCCTGATCGTCGGGGATGGTCAGTCGGCTGAGAGTCCTGACAAGGGTCACACGTGGAAGCTCGCCGGCTATACCGACGCCATCGGCGACCGCGGTGCCATTCTAATGCCCTACAACAATGCGCCCGTACGTGACGTCGTCGTCGATGGCGGCGTCGTCTACGATCGTTATCCGATCTATACGGCCGTCACCGATTCATCCTTCTTTTTCAATATCCCTCTCGCGAAGTGTCACAATCTTGGTTGCACGACGCTGTCGATCAAGAATCTGATGGGAATTCTCGGTCGCCCCGAACGCCATCTGTGTTCGACACAGGAGGTGGATGAGCCGGTTGGTGCCGAAGCCCTGATGCGTCTTGGTGACAGTGGCTACAGTGTCTTTGAGGAACGTTTCTATCACAAGTTATGCGATTTGCTCGTGGCCCTTCGTTCTCTCGAGATTCCGCGACTGACCGTCGTGGATGGTCTCATCGGACGCGATGGTACGGCCTTCAACGAGGGTGACAACCACCCTCTGGGCTGGTCGCTGGTCGGTGTCGATGAAGTTTCCGTCGACACAGTGGGCACGTGGTTGATGGGGCTTGATCCACTGGAGACGCCGTATCTGCAGTTTGCCGCGGAACGCAAACTCGGCACGATTCGTATCGAAGAGATCGATGTCGTCGATATCGCCACAGGGGACAAACTCAGCGCCAGTGAACTTGAGCAGATTCGCCGATCTGAACCGCTGATACCACTGAGTCGCGCATCGAATGGTTACTATGCACGCTTTCGCGATGATGGCTCCGCCGTGCCCTGGCGGATTGACGAGGTGAATGAACAGCGTGCCAAGGATGGTCTGGAACCGGTGCCCTTCGATCTGGTTCCCAGCTCACATCTGGTTGCCGACTGAGAAGTCATGGCCGACGCCGCCAGTCTGAAAGACCTGCAATCACAAGTCGACGAATGGATTCGCGATGTTGGCGTGCGCTACTACTCCGAATTAACGAACACGGCGATTCTTGCTGAAGAGGTAGGGGAAGTGTCCCGCCTCATGGCGCGACTCTATGGTGACCAGTCTTTCAAGGCGGGGCATGAGAAGGGTCTGGCAGATGTGGCCGAAGAGCTGTCGGATGTGCTCTTCGTGGTGATCTGTCTGGCAAATCAGACGGGCATCGATCTGCAAGAGGCCTTTGACCTGGCGATGGACAAGCGCACGCAGCGCGATCGCGAGCGACACGCGTCGAATCCGAAACTGAAAGCGTAAGAAACGACGATGCCTGGGTGTATGGGAACTGGGCGTAGCGGGACCGGGCGCCGGGGAAATGCGAGCATGGGGTGGGCGCGTCCGGTGAGTGTGCGGACAAGCCTTGTACCGCGTGCCGCGCTGCGGCCATGTGCTGCTCTGACCTGTCCTCTGGTCTGGGCTGCCCTGATCTGGGTTGCCCTTGGCGCCACGGCCTGTGGCGGGGCGAGTCCACTGCAGGAGCGCGATGCGGGACCCAGTGCGGTGCCTGTGGGCCCCCTGGTTCTGTCCGTCTGGCTACCTGCCGGTTTCGACGATCAGGTTCATCTCGGCGCTGATGATCAGCAGCAGCTGATCGAGTTGGGAATCAATCAGATGCAGTGGCTGCAGCGGGCGACGGACGACGCCGGCAGTGCCGAGGCGCAGGCGATGGCGTTCGCTTCTGCCGCAGGGATGGCACTGCCCGTGTACTACGAGCCGCCTGGTTTTTCACCTTACGACAAGCTGCACAACTGGGCGGCGCGCAATCAGGCAGACGACCACTTCGACACGGATGTCACCCAACGGGCCCAAGCGCTGGTGAGCCGCTGGCGGGGGCAAACCGGTTTTGGTGGCTACCTCATTGGCCACGAAGACTACCGTGCCGCCGCCTATGACGCCCTCGGCCGCACCGTGCGGATTCTGCGTGATGTGGATTCCCTGCGACCCGCAGTGGTGGTGGGGCGTCTCGACAGCTATCCGAAGAGAGAGCGTTTCCTGGAGGCGCTCTTCGTGGAGGGGGGCGCGGCGAATGTCTTCCAACACGAGCATTATGTGTTTCGTGGCAATGCGCCGACCACCTGGGGACCAGAACTCGGTCGACGAATCGATGCCCTGGTAGATGGCTATGACGGCGTCGCACGCGATCTGCGAGATCGCTTTGGACGTTGGCACGCGATTGTGCAGGTGCAGGGCGAGGATCGTGACGGGGGCGTCTTCTATCGCAAGCCATCGGCAGCCGAGATTCGGCTACAGGCGGGGTTGGCACTGTCTCGCGGTGCATCTGGCATCGTCTATTTCCTCTACAGCTCTGGCGAAGAGGTGATTCGTCACGAGGACGGTTCGGTGCGTCAGCGGCGCATGTATCACGGCCTCGTCGATCAGGAGCGACTGCCATCGGCGCGTTATGGGGCAGTGCGCGAACTGAATGCGATGCTGCTGGCCTCAAGTGAAACGCTGGCGCCGCTGTTTTTCCGTGGTGGCTACGAAGCGACTCAGACACCTGCAGATGAACCGGTTCACAGCTCGACGCCCGATGTGGACCTCGCCTTCTTCGGCGACCGCTCCACCTCCACCCACGTGCTGGTTGTGAATCGCAATACGAGTGTTACCGTGGCCATTGAACTGACGCTGCGTGAGGGCACGAGTTGGGTTGATGCAGTCGACGGTGAGTTGCTGGCCTTCGAGAGCGACGCAGTGACACTGACGGTGGAGGCTGGTGGATTTCGTCTGCTGGCGCGGCGCCCGTGAGCTCGTCAATGGGATCAGGCCGGAGATCACCTGCCACCAGAGCTGGGGTATGTCTGCTGTCTTGTATCTGTCTGCTGTCTTGCAATGGAGCAGAAGAGTCGAACACTCCGCCGTCCCTACCGACGATCACTATCGGCTCCGGTGGTGGCGTCACGGGGATGCGCAAGGGCTGCCAGATCGACAGCGCTGGTATGGTCACCACGTTTCAGGGATTCAGTGCGGGGGCAGATTCGCTTCTGTCGAAGCGAAAGCTGACCGTCGCCGAAGGCGAGGCGTTGCGTGCCGCCATCGCTGTGCAAGGCGCACAGGACTGGCAGAGTGACGAACGTGGGAATCTTACGAGTTGGGCACAATTGACGATGGACTCTACGTCGCAGCGCTGGACCTGGTCGGGCAATTCACCGCCTGAGTCTGCACCCGAAGAATTCGTGAATTGGTTGATCGTCGCCGGAAACCTGTGCAGAGGAGAGGGGCAATGAAGGCAGAAGCTCCAAGTGGGCGAAGTCAGTTCAGCGGGCGTCTGATTCTGGGGATTCTGAGTGCAGCGCTGCTGTGGCACGGATTGCCGGTGCAGGCAGACTCACCCAGGACCAAGGCAGCGCGGAAGCTGACGCGCGGTGCGCGTCCGGCAACGCCGCGGACACTCGGTGTGGGCCGTCAGCGCCTGGCACCTGCGCTGTCGCCGGCAGGGACGCAAGCGGCTGGCCGGATTGCTACATCGGCTCCAGGGACTGCCGCCGCTCTACAGGCGACAGGTAGTGTGCAGACAGCCGGCGGGCAGAGATGGGCAGAAGTCCTGGCGCGACGACGACAGCCGGCAAGCTGGACCGTGACGTGGGCGCCGACGGCGGGTACGCCGCGCACAATCGACGGCGACGGTCGGACGGGGTCGGCGCGCGTTGTGCCGGGGGTTGAGCCACACTTGCAGGCGCTGTCCATCGTGGAAGAACACGCGGGATTCTTCAGGCTACAGCAACCCGATGCGGAGCTGGCTCACCTGCAGACCCTGGCAGATGCGCAGGGAGCGACGCATGTACGTTTCGAACGGCAAATCGACGGGGTCCCTGTGTGGGGGGAAGATCTGGTCTTTCATCTGGCGCCGACGGGACAACTGCTCAGCTACAATGGCCACTACAGTCCGAGTGATATCGCCATCGCCGAGTCGGCGAGTCTACCGCAAGCACGGGCGATCGAGGCGGCCCTCGAACATCTGACGCAGCGTGTGGGGGTAGTCAAGCCGTTGGGTGCGGCGGCACAGCGGCTGTTGGGATACGACGGCCCCGTGGCGCGCTTGCTGTATCTGCCGAGCGACGGAGACCTGCAGCTCACATGGCAGGTCGAGATCCGCCCCAATCTGCGTGATCGCTACAGATATTTCGTCGACGCGGAAACGGGTGACGTCCTCGACTGGTACAATGCGACGGCCGAGGATGGCCCCGCCGTGGCGACGGCGACGGACGTGCTGGGCGTGAGTCGCGAGATCCACACATACGAGGTCGGTGGCGACTTCATCCTGCTGGATGGATCGCGCGCCACTTTCGGCGCCGCACAGCCGGATGTGATCAATGATCCGCGGGGCGGCATTCTGACCCTCGATGCGCAGGAGCACGATCTGTCGGCAGAGAGTCAGATCTTCCATGTGGTGTCTGAAGACAACGTGTGGGATGATCCCGTCGCTGTTTCGGCGCACCATCATGCGGGTGAAGTCTTCCAATACTATCTCGACGTCCACGGCCGTGCGGGCATTGATGGCCAGGGTGGCACAATGATATCCATCGTGCATGTGACGGATGAGGGAGAACCCATGGACAATGCCTATTGGAATGGCGTGTTCATGGCCTTCGGCGATGGGGACCAGGTATTCGAGCCCTTAGCCGGCGCTCTCGATGTGGCGGCTCACGAGATGACCCATGGTGTGATTGAGCGCACGGTGAATCTCGAATATCGCGGCCAGTCGGGTGCGCTGAATGAGTCCTTCGCCGATGTCTTCGCCGCCATGGTGGATCGGGAGGACTGGCAAGTTGGTGAGGACATCACGCGCACGGCATTCTTTCCTACAGGGGCGCTGCGGGACATGGAAGACCCCGCCAATGGTGGGGGACCACAGGACTTCTTCTGGCAACCGGGTCACATGGATGAATTCTTAAGTCTACCCGACTCGATCGACAACGGTGGTGTGCACATCAACAGTGGCATCCCGAATCGTGCTTGTTTCCTGATTGCCGACGCCCTCGGCCACGACAAGACGGAGCAGATCTACTATCGCATCCTCGATGCCCGATATCTCAACATTCGCTCCAACTTCCAGGATCTGCGCTGGGCGGCGAATCGTGCCGCCACGGACCTGTTCGGTGAAGACTCCCAGGAAGTAGCTGCCGTGGAAGATGCCTTCGAGGCGGTGGGGATCGGCATCGACGGGCGCTACGAAGCCCCCGAGGGTACCGTGGCAGCCGCGGGTGAGCAGTGGTTGGTCGTCGTCAATGGCGACGGCTTCGACACGAGTTTGTATCTGGTGCGCTCAGAATTCGACTCTGAAGATGACATCCAGTTGCTGACATCGACGCAGGTGTACGCGGAGACGGGCAACTCGGTGGATGTTGCCGCAGACGGGTCCTTTGTGTTGTTCATCGACGTGGAAAACAATCTGCGCATCATCAACAGCGATGGTAGCGACGAGTCGATTCTCAGCGACACGGGGGATTGGTCGTCCATCGCTCTGTCTCCTGACGGACGACTGCTGGCAGCGACGACGGTCTTCATCGACACGACGATTTTCATGCTCGATCTGTTTGACCCGGACAACAGTCGCGAGATCAAGCTGCGCGGCGCCACGACACAGGACGGTGTCGAGACGAATGTCGTGCTCTTCGCCGACGCGATGGACTGGGATCAAGACAGTCAGGTATTGATCTACGACGCCCTCAATGTGGTGCCGACAGGAACGGGAGAGGAGATCTCCTACTGGAATGTCAATCTGCTGAATGCCGAGACCGATCGCATTCTACCTCTCTTCCCGCCCCAGCCGGAGGGGTTACACCTGGGGAATCCGGCGTTCTCGACGACGACGGCCCGCCATGTCGTGTTCGACTTCTATGACGAGGTCGACGAGAGCAACCAGATCTGGATCTACGACATTGTCTCCGGTGAGGCGGGAGCGATCGTCGAGACCGGCAGTTTCGGCTTTCCCAGCTTCTCAACAGATGATACAGAACTGGCCTTCGAGTGGTCGCCCGATGGGGTGACCCTCAATGTGGCACGCGTAGAGTTGAGCGAAGACCGACTAGCGGCGGCAGGTGATCCAGAGGACTTCCTTTTCGAGGCGCAGACGGCGAAGTGGCTCCTGCAGCCGACCGTTGTGCCGACAGCCGTGGAATCGCAGCAAGGGGATGTGCAACCGAGGGCACTGCAACTGGCGCCGAATGTGCCGAATCCCTTTAACCCTGAAACGACCATCAGCTTTGATGTGGGCCACCCAGGGCGCGTGACGGTGAGTGTCTACGATATCCGCGGTGCCCACGTGATCGATCTGACAGACGAGATGCTTGCAGCCGGTGCGTATCGCGTGCCCTGGGCGGGAATCGATGCGGCGGGTCGAGCCGTGGCGAGTGGTATCTATCTCTATCGCCTCGAATGGCGCGGCCGTGACGGACAACGGCAACAACTCACGCGTCGCATGGCGCTGATCCGATGAAGGGTAAGATGATCGAAGGACAGCAGATCGACAGCGACGTCGGTGCCGTCGCCGCTGAACCAGAGGACTCGGCACGTGTCGGGGCGCGCATCCTCGCTGAAGGTGGCAATGCCTTCGATGCCGCCGCCGCAACGTGCCTCGCCGTGCCGATGCGGTATCCGGACAAGACGGGCGTCGGTGGTTACATGATGTCTGCAGTGGTTCGCGATGGTACCAGTGGCAAGATCTGGTCTATCGACGCGAATTCGCGTGCCCCCGCGGCGGCGCACGACTCGATGTACGACATCCTGCCCAAGGGACCCGCGGGGCTCAACGAGAGCGAATACGACTGCTCTGTACGGGACAATGCCAATGTCTATGGTGCCCTCGCCGTTGGCGTGCCCGGGCAGTTGGCCGGTATCGGCACGTTGTGGGAGCGCTGGGGTAAACTGCCCTGGGCGCAGGTCGTGCAGCCCAGTCTCGACATGCTCGCCGACGGCTTTCCTTACAGCGAGCAGACGGCTGCGTCGATCCGCAACAATGAAGAGGTGATCCGGCGCTTTCCGGCGACGGCGGCGCATCTGTTGAAGGATGGTGCTGTGCCCGAGCCGGACGACGTGTGGCATCGTCCGGATATGGAGAAGACCCTGGAGCGGCTCGCAACGGCAGGTTGGCGCGATTTCTACGAGGGGCAGCTCGCACGCGCCATGACCGATCAGCTACAGGCGGCAGGCGGCATCCTCAGCGCCGACGATCTGGCCAATTATCATCCCCGTGTGACGGAGGCGTATTCTGCACGATATCGCGACACGGAGATTTTCGGCTGCATTCTGCCGAATGGGCCGCTATCGATTCTGCAGGCGCTGAATATGCTCGATCATCTGCCCGCACTCAGCGACGACGACCCCCGTTGGTGGCACCAGATGACAGAAGTGTTGAAGCTCGTCTGGCGCGATCGACTGACGTATCTAGGTGATCCAGACTACGTGGACGTACCGATTGAACGACTACTCTCCAGAGACTACGCCGCCGGACGCGCGGAGGCGCTACGACAGTTTCCAGATCGCGTCGAGTCGGATCCCTGGCCCGCAGGCAGCGGTGGACCGGAGACAAGTCACGTGTCAGCCGCCGACGCCGAGGGCAATGTCGTGTCGGCGACGATTACCCAAGGCGGGGCCTTCGGTTCCTGCTTCACGATTGATGGCTGGGGGCTGATCCTCGGGCACGGCATGTGTCGGCTCGATCCGCGGCCGGGGCTGTCGAACTCCGTCGCCGCAGGCAAGCGCCCCCTGAACAATGTGGGCACCATGCTGCTGCGCAGTGCCGAACACGATACGGCCCTGGGCCTGCCCGGTGGACGTCGGATCATCGCCGTCATGACGCAGATGGCGGCGCGTCTGGTTGATGCGGGGGTGACGCTGCACGACACCGCCGTGGCACCCCGCATGCATGTGACCACGGGTGAACCGCTGGAGCTGGGGCCCGATGTGCCGGAGGAGATCGAGGCCGGTCTCACAGAGAGGGGACACCGTGTCGAACGCTTTCATCGCATAGCCGGTGCGGCGCATGGTGCCAGCTTTCGCACAGCCGGCGAAGGTGCCGCCGTCAGCGCCGGTGGTTCCTGTTGGGCTGCAGCCCCTTGAACACACCTGAACATCGTACCGTCATCGTCGTCGGCGGCGGCCCGGCGGGTCTGCCCTTTGCGCCGGTTCTGGGTGGCTGGCACCCGTTCTTTCACGCGAGCAACGTGCTGCAGGCGCGGTATCCGCAGATTGCCGACATGTTCCGCCAGCACACGGACTCGCTGCTGAGCCTCGACATGGAGTCGATGCTGCATTCGGGGATTCCTCCGGCGGATCTGTTCCGTGTCCTGCATCATCCACGGCAGCTCTACGAGGGCGGCGACCAGATTGCCCTCAAGTTTCGCCAACAGGATCCGATCGACTTTCTGCTGCTGACGCAGGAGCGCGTCGGCGGACTGTGGAACAATGTGCCAGAGAATCTGCTCACCCTGTCACCGGGCCAGTGGATGGAGTTCGCCTTTCACTCTCTGGCCGAACATGTGCAGGAGACGGGCAAGTCGTACAACGTCAACGATCTGATCATCAAGCACCGACTGATTGATTATTACCACCGGATCCCTGAACGCTTTGGCGTCGCCGATCGTGTGCGCGAATGGACGCGGGTGACACGGGTCGAGCCGCATGAGGCCGGTTTTCTGGTGACGGCCGTGAACGTGTCGGACTGGAGCCAGAGAGACCCGGTGACCCTGCGTCGACCGCCTTTCCCTGAATCAGATGACGAGCTGACAGGGGAAGTACAGCAATACACCTGCAAGTATCTCGTGTATGCCGTGGGGCAACGCTCCAAGTTGCGACGTCTGGAGGTGCCCGGTGAAGATCTGCCCTTTGTGACGCAATTCTACGAGAAGGCGCAGGACCTGCCAGGAGAACGCGTCGTCGTCGTCGGCGGTGGTCGTTCCGCGGACTGGGCGGCGACGGAGCTGCACGACGCGGGGCGCCACGTGACCTATGTGATGCGGCAATCGCGGGATCTGCACTGGGGCCTGATCAACCAGAGTCGCGGCGGACTGCCGTATTACAAGCGCATTGCCGAGATCCTGGAGGGCGGATCCGAACGACTCGAGACTGTCTACGACACGTCCCTCACCTCGATTGAGGCCATCGACGAGGGCGATCGCGGTGTCGTGACGATGGCTTCCGGGGACGACACACGACAGATCGAAGTGGATCACGTGCTCAAGGAGATCGGGGGCAGTGCCGACTATTCACTGTTGCAGGGCTTCGAGCAACCCCTGCAACTGGTGGAGAAACACGACACCTATCGCTTCCAGGTGCATCAGGCAAAGGTGCATCCACACAGCTATGAATCGATCGACATTCCCAATCTGTATCCCGGTGGTTATCTGGCGGAAGGCTTAGGCCTGGTGGTCATCGCCATGCACGGAACGACGTACGCCATCGTTGCCGACATCCTGAAGAAGGAAGGGATGCTCTAGCTGCGTTGCGTCTCCCTCGTGCGACCCGCGTAGAGGCGACCCGCACCAAGTGCTAGCCGCGCCAAAGAGGCTGCAGAAATATGCGCCCCGCGTCGGACTCGGCCTCGAAGCGAACATACTCCTCCGCTCCTGCATCGTAGCTGAAGTGCGTGCCTCCATCGTTGGCCAGAACCTGTCCACCGGGACCGACAAAACGACCCTGCGCCGACGCTGACACGTTGACTTCTACGTGATCCCCGTCAACAACGAGGCTTTCGAGGAGTAGGCCCGTCGTCGCGTAGCTGCGCCCCGCCTTCGCTGCGGCAACTACTCCGGCAGGCGAGGCGGTATCGACGTGGACCATATTCCAGGCATTCGAGAAATCCTCTGGATCGTGGAAGTCGTCGTTACCGAATCCCCAGACATGATGCCCGGCGCTGAGTAGTTCGTCCCAGAAGTCGTTGTAGAGGGGCTGACGTCCATTGGCACGTCCCGTCGCGGTGCCGTAGTGACCGTTGTAGACCTCGATGCCATCGGGCATGGTGCCCAGGGCTTCGAGTTTGGGACGTGTCCAATATTCCCGTGCCGCTCCCATGGGCTGTGGATGGCAGACAATCGTGAGCAGGTCACCGGCGTGGAGCAGGGCATCCTCGAGAGACTCGCGGTAGAGATCTGTCACTTCAGGACCGCAGAACACGACATTCTCGCGCGTGCTGTATTCGAAGCCATGCAGCATCGACAGTTGCGGATACTGCTCACGCGCAGCACCGAGATCGGTGACGTGATCGTGATCCGTGAGGGTGTAGAACCCTGCACCGACCTGGTCGTATTGGCGCAGAGAGTCGGCGAGGGGAACGGAAGCGCAGGCAGAGTGTTCGTCACTGTGGCCGTGAAAACTACCGCGCAGCCAGGTGCCATTGGTGCCGGCGAGTGGATTGATCAGGGGCATCGAGTCTCTCCTATGGGTTGAGGCAGGCAATCAAATGAAGTTCGCCGGTTGCCACAACGACGGCGTAGAACTCATTTGCGCCACGCTGCACCAGCGTGTGTCTTTGAACCAGAATGTCTGCGAAAACGCAACCGGAGGCGCGCACGCGGCGCTCAGGTCACGGGAGGAAAGATTGACACACGGTACGCACAATGCACTCGAGGATCCACGCAATGCTGACGTGCGGATCCATATCAATGGCGAACTGCTACATCGAGACGATGCGAAGATCTCGGTTTTCGACAGTGGCTACCTCGTCGGCGATGGTGTGTGGGAGGGACTGCGTCTGCACGAAGGTGTGCTCGTGTTTCTCGACGAACATCTCGACCGCCTGTGGCAGGGGGCGACGACAGTGGGCATCGATCTGGGCATGACGCGTCAGGAGCTGACGCAGAAGATCCAACAGACGCTCGCTGCGAATCAGATGACCGATGGTGTGCATGTGCGGGTGATGGTCACACGGGGCATCAAGAAGACACCGAGCCAGGATCCGCGACTGACCATCAGTGGGCCGAATCTCGTCATCATTGCCGAGCACAAGACAGCGGACCCCAGCAGCCGCGATCGAGGCGTGAGCCTGTTTACTTCAACGATTCGTCGCGGGTCACCTGATTATCTGGATCCCCGGCTGAACTGTCATAGCAAATTACATGAAGTGCAAGCGTTGATGCAGGCCCTGGAAGCAGGGGCAGACGAGGCTTTGATGCTCGATATCCATGGTTTTGTTGCTACATGCAATGCGACAAATTTCTTCATCGTCCGTGGCGAGCAGGTATGGACCTCGACGGGGAAGTATTGCATGAATGGCATCACCCGCAGCAAGGTGATCGCAGTCTGCGAACAGGCGGGGATCACCTGCCAGCAGAAGGATTTCTCCCTCTTCGATGTATATGGTGCAGATGAGGCCTTTGTCACCGGCACCTTCGGTGGCCTGACGCCCGTGATCTCGGTTGACGGTCGTCAGATCGGTGCCGCTTGCGAGGCCCCAGCGGAGGGCAGCGATGCAGCGGGAAGGAGCACGGGCGACGGGCCAACGGGGCCCATGACGCGGCGCCTGCAGCGGCTCTACGAGGAAACCATCGAGCTTGCCGTAGAACAAGACACGGTTCAAGCAGGAGCCACGTCAGATTGAGCGGTGTGCTACGGATCAATGTCTGGAGTGGCCCCCGCAATATCTCCACGGCGCTGATGTATTGCTTCGCGCAGCGTGCCGATACACGCGTTGTCGACGAGCCACTCTACGCGCACTATCTGTCGCACTCATCGGCCCACGAATACCACCCGGGCGCTGACGAGGTGCTGCGCTCACAGGACAATGATGGCGAGGCGGTTGTGCGTGACGTCATTCTTGGACCCTGTGATCGGCCCGTTCTGTTTCTGAAGCAGATGACCCACCACCTCATCGAGCTGAATCTGGACTTCCTCACTGAGACGACGAATATCATCCTGACACGGGATCCCACCGACATGCTGCCCTCCTATCAGCAGCAAGTGGCGACGCCGACACTGACAGACACGGGATATCCGCAACACCATGAGTTGCTGACCCACCTGCACGCCATGGGGCAGAAGCCAGTGATTCTGGATTCGAGAGAGACCCTGCGCAAGCCGCGCGCCGTGCTGCGTCAGCTTTGTGATCACATGGGGTTGGACTTTGACGAAGGGATGCTGCAATGGGCGGCAGGGCCTCGTCCCGAGGATGGTGTGTGGGCACGCCATTGGTATGCGAGCGTGCATCGGTCAACGGGATTTGCCGCGTATCGACCGAAGAGCGAGCCCTTTCCGGAGAAACTGCAGTCCTTGCTGGAGCAGTGCAGGCCGCTCTACGAACAGCTTGCAGCAGAGGCGCTGCGGGGTTGAGGCGGCGCAACGGGCTGTGTCGCTGAGGCGAACCTGCCAGACGGTCGCGCTACGAGGCCGTCGGTGCGGCGTCCGCGGCAACACGGAAGCCGTAGTCTGTCAGTTGCCGATCTGGCAGGATACTGGAGCGGGCGGCGCAGCGGGTCACCTTGATCGCGTGCCGCCAGGAACCACCACGGGAGGCACGGCGCACGCCATCATCTGGGCCACGTGGATTCGTCACAGGTCCGTCAGCATAGTAGTCGGCAACATACCAATCGCTACACCATTCATGCACGAGATCACCCATGTTGTGCAGCCCGTAGTCGTTGGCTGGATCCTGCGCGACCGCATCGGGGCGTTCGATGTTGTCGCCGCGGTGGTGTGGATCCATCCAGTGGGGTAGATCATTTCCCCAGGGATAGTCGAGGCCTTCGGCACCTCCACGAGCGGCCTTTTCGCGTTCCGCCTCCGTCGGGAGGCGAAGAGTCAGCCCAAGTTGCTGACTGACCCATGCGCAATAGGTGACGGCGTCAAACCAGGTGACAGCAACGACGGGCTGCTCAGGGTCGACGAAGCGCGGGTCGTTCCAACTGTCCGGGGGTGTGTGTCCCGTTGACTGTACGAAGGCAGTGTAGGCGGCCCGGGTGACAGGGGCCGTGGCGAGGCGGAATTCGTCGACGTGGACTCTGTGAACCGGTTGCTCGTTTGCCTGGCCTGCCATCGAACCCATGGTGAACTCGCCACTTGGGATCGAAAGCAGGGCCGGCGTGATTCTCACCAGGGCGGATTCGGCGAGTCCGTCTCGTGATGAAGCGGAGGTCACGTCCGTTTCGTGTGCCGAGCTCACGCTACTCCCAGGGGAGGAAGCAAACTTTGATCGCCTGTTTCGTGCGCAACAACTCGACGCCTTCGGCATAACTCGCCAAAGGCAGGGTGTGTGTGACGATCGGTTTCAGATCGAGACGGCCATCTTCGATGAGGGCGAGGGCGCGTTCGCCGGCGTCGCGATTGTGCCGCCCATAACCGACGATGTCCAGATGGCCACACCAGTGCCGCCAACCGTAGGCGAAATCATCGCGTAATACGCCAAAGAGGGCGACAGCCTCCTTGCTGTGATCCATCAAAAACTCGACAGACGCCGCAGCACCTGCACAATCCACTGAGATATCGACGGGGCCTTCCTCAGAGGCAACGAAGCTGGCTTCCGTGGGCTCTACGGCGGCATCTGCCCCGACACTCAGGGCCAGTTCACGTCTCTCGGGCACGGGATCGACGGCAACGACGCGTGTTGCGCCCCAGGCACGTGCCAGCTGGCAGGCGATGATGCCCGCCGGCCCCAGACCACCGATGGCGACGGCTTTGCCGTCCAGACCGCCACGGTCGCGTAAGCGATCGAAGGTCACCTGCAGGCACATGGCGAGTTCCAGCGAGGCGATCGCTTCAGGAGCCAGGTCGCTACGTACTTCCAACAGTGACTTTGCGGCGAAGGGGACAAATTGCGCGTAGCCACCGAGTCGAACATCAGCACCTCGGTCCTGCCAGGCAGCGACACGGGCCCCGACATACAGATCCTCTACACCCGGGCCGACTTCGACGACATCGGCGACCAGTTCGTGTCCAGGTTGACCGGGAGTGATGGGATAGTTGAGTCGAGCACCGGGAAACATGGGTTCTCCCGACATCAGATGCATATCCCAATGGGGACAGGTGGTGATGGCGCGAATCTTCAGTAATACCTCACCGGTGCCTGGAGTCGGCACATCGGCATCCTGCCATTCCGCCTGTCCGGGGGCAACAATCTGAAGCTGCTTCACTGTGGTACCTCGTCGCTTTCAGGACGTTCGACATGCTGCCAGTAGCCGGAGGGGTCCGAGCCACGGCAGATGATGCCGCTTGCGTGGTTGGGATCGTTGCGACGCACATCGGGTGGATGATAACGTAGTGTGAGGCCACAACGACGGCGATCGGATGTGTTCGGCTCGGAACCATGCAGCAGCAGATCTGTGTGCAACGAGACCTGGCCTGCCTTGAGAATGACAGCGACGGGTTCATCGCCCCAACGTGTGTAATCGTGGACGGCCTGGTTGAGCACGTTCTGCTCCTCAGGTTTGCTCGGATCAAATGGAATCTGGCCGTGAATGTGTGAAGCAGGTACAAAGGTCATAGGGCCATTGTCTGCATCGACATGGTCGATGGCGAGCCACACGGTGACGACTTTGCTCGGCGTCAGCGGCCAGTAGGAGGCATCCTGGTGAAAGGAGACCTGCTTCTGATCGCCTGGCATCTTGGCGAAGTAGTGGGTCATCGTACACACGAGATCTGGCCCGAGAAGATCTTCCACGAGATCGAGAATCCGATCATTCATCGCCAGATCCCAGATGCCACCACAGTGATTGTGCCAACCGTTGATGGAATAGGAGTTGAGCCCCGCTGCGGTGGCCTTGGTGCTCAGGTCGTCGAAGTAGGCTGTATTGGCGGTCGCCTGGGTGTCGTCGAAGACACGAATGGGAAATACGTAGCCTTTGTCGTTGAATTGCTCGACCTGCGTCGACGTCAGATGGCGGGGTGACTGATTCTGCGCGGGGTAGAAGCGCAACTCGCGCTGCATGTCTGGAAGGGCATTGGTCTCGGACATCTCTGCTCCAAAAGAGGGCGAAATTCTGTGTTGCGTGACGGACGTGTTGCTGCCGGACTAGGCGCCGGCGGCGGTGCTGCTCGCCTCAACGATGGACTGCCACTGTTCGACCGATCGACAGACCTGCTCAGGGGTCTCGGCGGAGCGCGCGATAAAACCGGGCACTTCGTCGCGCCCCGTCGGCAGACGCGGATCGGAGTAACGTAGATCGAGGGACCAGCGGATGTGATCGGAGACGTTTGGCACGGAACGGTGGATGGTTTTATGCTGCAGCAGCACGACGCCTCCCTGTCGCACGGGACACATGGCGCGCTCTCCTGATGGCAGTTGGTCATCCTCAAGACCTTTAAAGTTGCCAGCCGGCCCCATGCCGGCGGCATGCGCAATCAGCGGCGCGCGGTGACTGCCGGCGATGACCTCCATGCAGCCATTCTCCGGTGTCGCGTCCACCAGAGGAATCCAGAAATTCACCATGAAGGTCTCTTCCGCGTCCGCTTCGAGATACCCCAGATCCTGATGCCAAGGCACGACGCCTGCATCCTGATGCGGCAATTTGGCGCGCAGATTGAACTGCGGATGGGCGAGGATCTCGGGACCGATGACAGATTCGACGACGTCGAGAAGATCGGGGTTCGTGAGAATGTCGAACATCGCCGCCGTGCGCAGTTTCCCATGGACCTGGCCCAAGAGTGGTTCCGGGTGCTCCAGTTGCTCTGCCAGGGCGGACAGCCGCTGATGGAACGGCAGGTCTGCAAGGGGATCGCTGAGCAAGCCCTCAGCGATGCCCTTCTCCACCCAGTTGTCGATCCGCTGTGTCAGTTCGATTCGCAGCGGCTCCAGCGCCACCGCCTCGAAGGCATCCTCGAAGAGGAGAAAGCCCTCTTCGCGAAACTTACTGACCTGCTCGCTGCTCAGTCCCGCCATGTTCAGCATTTCTCCTGTATCAAAACCAGATCGCCTCTCGACATATCAGCCGGCGTCGTATCAGCATGGCGCCGTATCATCTGGCACACCATCAATTGGCAACGGCGACGTAGACACCCTCAAATGTGGCGGCAGCTTCGCCACCACCTCGTTTGAGTCGAACGGATAACTGCACGCGCCCTTTGCCCTTTCTTTCCAGTGCTTGATCGAAGGGACCCCAGCCTGCGTCGCCCGGGTCGTCGCAGATCGCTTCGAAATCACCATCCAGGGGCGCATCGAATTCCATCTGTTGGCGACGAATCACCAAGCGGACATCCGGGTTGCCCTCGAGGTGGGCGTGAACGAGAGCCCAGCCGGCGAGCATCCCTACCGCTGCGGCACTGCCGCCAAAAACGGTGCCGCGGTGATTGATGTTTGGCGCCAGCGGTGCCGTGAGCTTCACACCCGTGTCATCCAGACGCTCAACACGCACGTTCATCGCCTTGGACATCGGGATGTGATCGTGCAGATAGGCCTCAGCCTCGGCGGCGGTCATGTCGTGCGCCACGCCTGCACACGAGGGTGCTGCAGAGCGTCGGTGTTGAGCACATGTGGCGGTTCACGACCGGCAATCACGTCGAGGATCTGATCAACAGCACAGGCGTCGAGGCGAGCCATGGAGGCGCCCGTAATTCCGGCATTATGGTTGGTGGCGATCACTTTCGGGTGATTGATGTAGATCGTGCGGGCATCGGTCAAAGGGTCGTCGATGACATAGTAGGCGAGGCGATCTTCATCGAGGGCTCGCTTCACGTCGGCATCCAGGACCAGATTGCCACGCGAGGGATTGATCAGACTTGCGTGGGGCTGCATCTCGACGAGTTGCTCGTAGAACACGAGCGGTTCGTCGCCGGACATGTGCAGGGACACACAGTCACACTGACGAAAGAGTTCGATCGGATCGTTGACGACTTCGGCGTCGAATCGGGTGGCAAGCTCGCCGATATCCGGCCGCACATCGTAGACGAGTAGACGACCGCTGTCGCCAAGCAGCGGTCGCGCCCGCTTGGCCATTTCCTGCCCGATGCGACCGAAACCGTAAATCCCGAGACACGAGCCTTCTGCCTCGTACGTGGTCATGATCGCCGTATCGCCTGCATGGGCATGGCGATTCAGCGTATGGATGCGCTTGAGTGTCGCCAACCACTGTGTCAGGGCGTATTCGGCGACCGTATTCATGTGCACCGGTGAGATCGACACGAGGACACCGTGTTCAGTGGCCACTTCAATCCGCGTCTTTTCGAAGCCGACCCCCCAGCGGGCGACAAGTCGCAACTGCGAGGCAGCGGCGTAGAAGGCGGGCTCGATCCACTGGCCACTGGCGAGAATGGCGATCAGTTGTTCCTCTGCCATGTCCTGGTCGAGGGGACCATCATAGAAGCGAATCTGGGCGACATCGGCGAGTCGATCGAGACAGCCCGCCCTCTCAGGTGAAGAGAGGTGGGCGTGCTCGAGATCTGCCTTCACATAAACAAGGGGCTGCGTCATTTGATCATGCTCATTCTGCTTTCCATCCCTGATCGATGCCGACATACCCATCGGCATACTTCTTGAGATGGTCAGGCAATTCAGCGGCGAAGGTGCGTGCCGACTCAGGTAACTCCCACGGTGTCTCGATATGATGCGAACGGTCGCGGAAGCCAACGGCACAGGAGAGGCGGTCTTCCTCCTCCTGATTAGAAAATGCACCGTGCTGCGTACGGTGAGCGAAGACGAGACAATCACCGGGATCGGTAATCAGTGGCACAAGACCAGGGATATCGAAGTCATCGTATCGACTCTCGTCGCCGCCATCATCCTTGTAGAAGGAGCGGCGATCACTCGTGAGTTTGAATCCTTCGGGTCCCTGCCAATCTTCCAGATGCGAGTCCTCGATGACACACAGGCCACCATGAGTGGGGCGAGAACCGGTGATGTAGAACCATTTGCCCGAGGGCCAAAGACCACGATTCAACACGTCCCCCGTATTTTTTGGTGGTCCCTGCGAATAGCCTGCCCAGTCGGAGTGCCAGGTGACGACCTTGGATCCCGTCTTGCGGATGATCGCGGCGGATCGGTGCACGCACAATTCGTCGGTGCCAATCAGGGCGCGATGCAGATTCATGAAGGGTTGGTGCTCGAACAACGCCCAGGCGTCGTAGGCTGTCTCGATGAAGGACACGTGTGTGCGGCTGTCACCAGGTCCTAACGTGGCATCTGGATCAACGACGCGCTGCACCTCGCGCTGTAGCATCTCGACGATGCTGTCCGGTAGCAGGCCCTTGACGATGGCAAAGCCGTGGGCCTCGGTGCAAGCGCGAACTTCGTCAAGTTCATCGGGCCGAAATTCAGTGCGATAATCGAAGGTGCGTTTGGTAATCGACTCAGGTGAAATCATGACATCCTTCGGGGCTGTACATCTTCAACGGATTGCTGCAAAGTCATCGACGGACTGCAGTGGCACAGGTCGCCAAGTATAGTCCGCTACTGTGGGTTCACTCGAATCTCGTCGATGAAGATCCACGCCGGCCCCCCGGCACCGGGATGCCAGTCAGGACACTGGCGAATCCCTTCGGCATAGACCCGCACGTAGCGGGCGATCACGAGATCACCGTCGGCGACCAACTCGCGGGCAAAACTACCGGTGGTTCGATCATCGATGTCGTGGGTGGCGCTGCCAAAGGGAATGAAGTCCTCGCCATCGGCTGACACCTCGATCTGCAGCCGACGTGGCAGCCAGATCCACGAGGAACTGTTGTGGAAGAAGCGCGCCGTCACGGCATCGATCGTGATCGCTTCACCCAGATCAACGACGGCAAGAAAATCGGTGCCTTCAAAGCCGAGCCAGGCGGGATCCGTGAACTGCTTGCCACCAAGAACCGCGTCCGTCAGGGTGCGGGCGCCATTTCCCGGATAGCGTGGTGATGGCTCTTCGGCGAGGTCGACGAAACGCCCGACGGCATCGTGGTCGTGCAGGGCCAGTGTCGCCGTGGAAAGCGCCTGGCCGTCGCGAAACAGTCCGGCGCTGACGGAGGTGCTCTTCGATACGTCCACGAGCCCCGTGTAAAGAGGTGAATCGGGCCTCACTCTACCGCCCACGACGTAACGCAACTCCGCATCTCGCACAAAGCTTTCCATCGTCACGCGCAGATCACCATGCGGTGAGGGGGTGCTGGTGATACTGGGTGAGATGTCGAAGAACTCGACGAGGTCTACCCAGGCTGTGCCCGTTGTGACGAGAGTGATGCCCAGCCCCGCGCGAGCCGCATCGGTGCCGGTTCTGGCATCGAGATGGTAGCGCTTCCATTCGGACGTGAGCATATGATCGATCGAATCGGCACCGGCCATATTTGTCGACAGTCGCAGCGTCGGCGCTGCCTGGCCTGGTGCTGCCTTGGCCCACACGGACAAGCGGTAGCTGCGATGAGGATCGACCTGTGGTGAGTAGGGTCTCAACGCCACGCCTTCACCATCTCGTGGTGTGTGCAGGCGCACGGAGCGACGGCCGTGAACGGCGACACGACTGTCGACGAAGTAGGTCCCACCCCGTCCGGCGCCGGTGCTCGCATACAAGGCAGACGGAACGGACGCGGCTGCATCCCACTCGAAACTCGGATCGATCGTCCGATTCAGTGGACTCACACTCAGACGCTCTTCGCGCTCGCCGATCTCCTGCAGGCGATAGAGACGAACGCCATAGGGCGGCAGTGACTCCTCAAGGACGACACCGGATGTAACCGCGGCAGAAACCGGCGGCGCCTCGGTCTCCTCCTGGCGACGCAAAATGCCGGTCACCAGACCAAAAGGAAGGGAAAGCAGGTCGAGTGGATTCGGCGTGCCCGAGTCGCTCTCAAAGCCAAGAGAGCGCTCCTCATAGAGGACGTCGGCATCGCCGACGATGGTGATCTCAGGCAACTCTACGCGCATGGCAGCGGGCCGATTTTCCGTGTTCGCTACGGCAACGACGATCTGTCCTTCGTGGCGCCAGGCGGCGGCATGAATGCTACTGCCTTCGTCCGTGACCACCACAGGCCGAGCCTCCATCGACAACAAGGCTGGTGTCAGCGCCGCCGCTTCCAAAGCGACCTGACTCGCAGCTGCCCAGGTTACGGGGGACTTGGGAAAGCCGCTGAGCCCGTGGCGGATGAAGTACTGAATTCCCGTGGCACCTTCCATGAGTCCGAGCCAGGACATGAGGCGCAATTCGGGCCCAATCGGTTCACGTGTCCACCACTCACTGCCACCGAAGGCCTGGGGCACCATCCACACAGGTATCTCGGGTGACAGATCATTGATGAGCCCCCGAACCGCTGCCGCCACACTTCCCGGTGGGCCATTGGGTATGGGATACGGGTCGACCATGGCCAGATCCATGGCCCCGGAAAAATCGACCGCTTTCCCTGGGTTTACGAAGACGATCGTGATCGGATGGTAGGGGTCGAGATCATGAACGATATCATAGGATGTCTGCAGATCCTCCGGTGTCGCACCGTGACCGGTCGGTTCATCGGAGATATACCAGGCAAGCAGGGCGGGATGATCGCGGAAGGCTGCGATTTCCTCACGCAGCCACACCTCCCGGCGTGCCGACGACGTATCGGCGCTGATGCCAAGTGAGACCCCACCACCACCGGCAACCTGCAGCAACTGATAGTGCACCTTCATGCCCAGTTCGGCGGCGCGATCCATGTAAGCACGGCGTTCAGCGCGCGTACTCGGATCGTTGCTCTGATAGGGACTCATGACGCTGAAACCGCGAACGACTTCTTCCTCGGCGAGGGTCGGCTGTACGGGGGAATAGCAGTAGTAGCCGACGGGCAGGAAGGGCAGATCGTCAGCAATCAGGCCACCCGTGAGACGATCAATTTTCACCGATGGTGAGTGCACGGGGAGCCGCACGATGGTAGTGCTTACCTGACCCAGAGAGCGCTCATTCAGA
>Ga0233428_1001246_pt1 | contig 28085 bp, 25 predicted proteins | sample SI_118_April2016_4_FD_179890 | JGI IMG/M metagenome (GOLD analysis project Ga0233428, IMG submission 179890) | Seawater microbial communities from Saanich Inlet, British Columbia, Canada - SI_118_April2016_120_MG | ecosystem: Environmental > Aquatic > Marine > Inlet | place: Canada: British... | reverse complement strand
ACATGGGCCACGTTGCCGCGCCCGCTGGCGGTGCCCTGGCTCGAGTGCTCGACGACGAATCTGCGTGGGTGCGACGCAATGCCGTCGAGGCCCTCGGCAACATAGGACCTCTCGCTACGGCAGCTGCGCCGGCTCTGAGTGAATGTCTCAGTGATCATGATGTGACGGTCCGCCACAATGCGGCTCTGGCGTTGGCCAAGATGGGCGCTGGCGATACAAGTCTTCTACAGCAAGCCAGTGCTGACGAAGATCACTATGTCCGCGAGTTGGCAGGTTATGCGCTAAGCCGACAGCGCTCTTGATGAGTCTCGAATTGCTCTAGGGCTGCCAGGTCGACAGATTTGCGGTCTTCTACCAGGTGCGAACAACGACAGGATGGGATGCTCGATGCAGGACGAAGACAAGACGAAAGATCAACTGATCGAGGAGTTGCGTGATCTGCGCCAGCAAGTGGCTACTCTCTCTGGCAGGGCTGAAGCCATGTCCTCGCCTGAGCAGGGTGAGCGCTCCCTGCGGCGGCCAACGCAGACCCCTATCGAATTCGTCGCGAATTTTGAACTCGTTCACGCACAGGGCGTCGATGTGTCCGCATCGGGCGTATGCTTCGAAACGTCTGAGAATCTGGAATTTGAGTTGGAGTTCGAAGCCGATGGAGAAACACATCAGCACACGGCACATCTGGCCTGGATGCGCAAGGTGTCATCGGGCAATATCCGCTGGGGATTCGAGCTGGTCTCCAAAGAGACGTCTGGTCTGCTCAGTGTGCGAAAGTTGCTGGACACGGCCGAAATCGAGATGGATGTTGGGGAGTAGAGGCTGAGCAATCCCGCCGATGTAGCCACACGTGCCATCGTTCTTGGCGCGCTGCTGGCGGCTCTCATCAATTTCGCCTGTCCCTACGGCGTCCTCGTCCTGCACAATGCGGGACTGACTTCTGATTACATCACTGCTGGTGCGATGATGTTGTTCTTCGTGCTCACGGGTGCAGTAAATCCCTTCTGCAAGTGGGTATGCCCGCGGCTCGCCCTGAGCAGTCGTGACCTGGTCGTCGTGTATGTCATGATGATTGTCGCCTCCGCCATTCCCACGTGGGGGTTGGTGACCAATCTGTTCCACATCCTGACACGTCCCATCTACTACGCAACACCCGAAAACAACTGGGTTGATACGCTGCTGCCGCTGTTGCCATCGTGGTTGGCGCCTCGTGAACCTGCGGTGGCGAGATTTTTCTACGAGGGGCTTCCTGCAGGTGCCGGTGGGATTCCCTGGCGCGCCTGGTTCGTGCCGATGCTGGCGTGGGGCACTTTCATGATCGCTGTTTTTCTGTGGATGGTGGCGACGATGATCATCTTCCGACGCCCCTGGGTCGAACGTGAACGACTCACCTATCCGCTGACGCAGCTACCGCTGGAGATGATCCGAGGTAGCGACGATCACATGGTGCCTCCTTTGTTTCGCAGTGGCTTGATGTGGGCAGGATTCTGTCTCCCCTTCATCATTCAATTCACACGCGGCCTGCACCACTACTACTTCTTCCTTCCTGAACTCACGACACTTTTCGATCCTGTCTATCTGTTTCGCAACAGCGTGCGGATGATCGTTTTTGTCAATTTTTCCATCATCGGCCTGTCCTACTTCCTCAGCCTGCAGGTGTCCTTTTCCGTCTGGTTCTTTCACCTGCTGGCGCGGACGCAGACCGGTGTCTTCAATCTCATTGGCTACGAGATCAAGGGACACAACGAATCACTGACGGGATCGTCCGTCGCACTGTCCCATCAAGGCATGGGTGCTATGCTGGCATTGGTGGGTGCCATGCTGTGGACCTCGCGTGATCATCTGCGGCGGGTTGTCACGGCGGCGACTCGCCGCGAAGGCGACGGGGATGACGCTGACGAGATCCTCTCCTATCGAGCCACGGCGTGGCTGTGGCTTGGCTGCCTGATCTATATCGCCGGCTGGTTGCTGGCCACCGGTCTACCGCCTCTGGCGATGGTGGTGTTCCTCGTTGGTTCCTTCGTCATCTTCCTGGCGATCGCACGTGTCATCGCACAAGGTGGCGTCGGGTTCACCTCATCGACGATGCTGCCACAACCCTTCACGGTCTACACACTGGGTACGGATCTGATCGGTTGGAAAGGCCTGGCGAGTACAGGTTTGAGTTATTCCTGGGCGGCGGAGATGCGCACGACCGTGATGGCATCCAGCGCCAATGGCCTCAAGCTCATCAGCGGCCACTCTCTACGCAGTCATCGTGTGTTCTGGGCGATCGTACTGGCGATTGTGACGGGGTTGGTCGTGGCGAGCTGGACGACCCTGCATCTCAACTACACATACGGTGGAATCAACCTGCGCCAATTCGGTGTACCCACCATCGCCTGGCGCTTTGTGGAAGACAAACTGCTGAACCCCATTGGCTGGGAGCATATCAAGCCCCGTCTGCTGTTCACGGCGATCGGTGCCACGGCGATGGCTGGCCTGGTGTGGCTGCAGCATCACGTGTTGTGGTGGCCCCTGCACTTCATCGGCCTACCTGTGGCTGATAGCTGGGTCATGGGCTGGGCATGGTTCTCGGTCCTGATCGGTTGGTTGCTGAAGGCGATGATCCTGCGCTTCGGTGGCGTCAATGCCATCGCCACGTATCGACCGATCTTTGTCGGCTTCATCGCCGGTCAGCTGATGGGCGGTGCCGTATGGATGGTCATCGACATCCTGCTGGGTGAGACGGGCAATCGCGTCTACATCGGTGTCCCGTAAGTATTGCCAGACAATGCAGCGCAGCTGCCGTCGCCGCAGGTTGGAGGAGTTGCCGAACTGCGTGTGGCAAGACGACGTCGGCAGTCGCTAGCGGTGCCAGGTCTCCTTGACGCGCCAGCATTCCAGGTGCTGTCTGTGTGTATTGCCGATGCTCATGAAACGCAAAGTGAGGACGCGATGGCGTCATTCGATTTTCGAAAACCAGCAAAGATGCAGCAGCAACGAATCTATTCTGACGCAGGATCGTATAGTGCGTTTCCACACGTGGAGCGACTCGAGGGGGAGGAGTTGCTCCTCGCCTTCCGCGAGGCTCCCCGACATCCCGCAGGTGTCCGGCACACACACCCGAGATCACTCATCACCGTCATCCGCTCGAAGGATGCGGGACAGACATGGGCCATCGAAGACGCAGCACAGATGGCTGCCGGCGGTGGGCAGGAATTTGGACTGATCTATCTGGGCAAGGGGCGTGTCGGTGGAGCCTTGGCATTCCATGAGGTGGTACCTGAGGACGAGGCAGAGCGAGCCGGCATCTCTCATACCCACCCGCGGGAGTATCCCTTTTCAACGGGCGGTACTGTGTGGTGCACGAGTGATAACTATGGACTCACCTGGCGGTTGGACAACACGACGCTGATTGGACCCGGTCTGCAGGCATGTGCACCACCGATCCGACTGCGCGATGGTACGCTGCTGATTTCACCGTATGGGGCGTTAGGCCGTGCGAAGGCGGGGTCTGCCGTGCTTTTTCGATCTGATGATGGTGGCAACAACTGGTCGGGGCCGAATGTCATCGCCCGCGGCAATCCACGAACCAGATCGTATCAGGAACCGTCGCTGATGGAGTTGGCACCGGGCCATCTGTTGTGCATGATGCGCGTCCACGATCCGACGGCCCTGGGTATCTTCTGGCGCTGCGAGTCTCAAGATGCCGGTCAGACATGGTCACGCCCCACGTCGACGGGCATTCTGTCAGGCGCTTGCCCGCGACTGCTAACCCTGCGAGATGGCCGCTTGCTGCTGACCTATGGTCGGCGTTCTGAACCCTATGGTATCTACGCCACATGCAGCGAGGATGGTGGCAACAGCTGGGGAGAGACCTGGCAGCTGCGTCCGGCACGCGATGGGGATCACGGCTACACTTCTTCCGTCGAACTGGATGACGGTCGTCTTCTGACGACGACGTATGGAAAAAATCCACGCGGCGTGACAGGTATTACCGGAACATACTGGTATCTGCCGTAGGAGCGTGTCCGAGCAACCCATTTGGGTCGCGGACACGCTCCTCGGTCAGCCGCTTAGAGCTGCTTGATTCTGATATTGCCATTCGTCGTGCGCAGGCGAATCAGATCGCCACCACCGTTGATCGATCCATGCGCTGTGAGTTCATCGGAACGATCCGGATCACCGTCGATCTGCAGGGGGAAGTCTGATTCGATCGTGTGCGTGCGCCGTCGTCGGCGCAGACGCACCTCTGCGTCAATCGTCGCCTTCAGGCCGGCCGGCAAGTAGATGGTGATATCGCCACCACCAGAATTCAGGTCGCAATGGGTGTCGACGTCGGGATCATCGACGAGCAGTGTCGCCTCGATGCCACCGCCACCCGTCTTGGCTTCGATATAGCCGCGGGCATCATCTATGGTGATTCCACCACCGCCGGTGGAAACCACAACAGGTCCCCCTGAGCCATCCACGTCGATGCCACCGCCTCCCGTCCTTGCCTTTACGGGACCTTCAGCGCCCTCGATGGAGATTCCGCCGCCGCCGGTCTTGGCCTCAACAGGACCTCTGGACCCGTCGATCGAGATACCACCCCCACCGGTCTCGGCGGTGACACTCAAGGCACCGGAGCTGATCGACAGGCCACCGCCGCCTGTGGAGATGGTGAGTTCACCACCGACGTTGTCAACATCGATGCCGCCACCTCCTGTCTCGACTTCGAGATTACCCGAAACGTCACCGACATTGATCCCACCACCGCCTGTGACGGCACGTCCATCGCCATTGGTGATCGACTCAATGCTGATGCCGCCACCGCCGGTCTGCACATCGACGGAGCCATTCGTGATGTCGCCGATCTCAACTCCACCGCCGCCTGAGCGTGCGGTGACATGGCCTTCCAGGTCACCGATCTCGATGCCCCCGCCGCCGGTTTCGACGTTGACACTATAGGGTCGAGGGACAAGGATCCTGATTTCCAGATCAAGAGACCGAGAGCGACGATCTCTCTGTGGCTTAGCGCTGATGTTGACATCGTTGCCGTCCTGGGTGATCTCGACGCGGAAACTCTCGAGAACTTTTCTCGCTTCATCCTCCGTAAAGACGTCGGCCGATTTCTTGATGATGACGCGTACACCCTTTTTGTCCCAGGACTCAATCTCGAGTCCACCATCATCGACATTCAATACGAGGGTTCCCCCCGTACCGACATCGATGACACGATCAATCGTCTCCGTCCAGCCGCGGAATGCCTTGCTGACTTCGCCGCGTTCTTCGGCGCTGCCAATGGAGACCAACAGCAAAATCGCCGCGGTGGTAAGGATTGTCTTTTTCATCACGTGACTCCTGTATTTACTGATCATTTACAGCTGCGTTGTTGGGTCCCATCCCTGCAGGGTGCGGGATGCCTCGTTGCGTATGTAGTCATTGAATTCGGCGAAACTGGTGCGCTCCAGAACTCTGCGGGTATCAGGGTCGCGAAGCGAACGCAGTCCTTCGATGGCGGCGACTCTTACGCCTGGATTCTCGTCCTCAAGCAGGGCACTATAGAGGGCCTGGCGCACGGCGTCATGATGCGTAAGGCTGCTGAGAGCCTCTGCAGCAGCGACGCGCACACCCGGGTTCTGGTCATGCAGAAGCGCATGGGACAACACCTGGCGCACGGAGGCGGAGGAAGTCTCGAGGCCCAGCAATTCAACTGCCTGCAACCGCGGGCCAGGGCCCATGCCATCGCGCAGAGCCGTTGCCAAGGCCAGTTGAATCTCTGTATCCGCCAGATCACCTTCGAGACGAGAGGTGACAAGCGAACTCAGCTGCAGGTGGACGCGCCCCGTGCTGCGATCAAAGTCCTCGACATGTACGTCGACGAGTTGGCTGGCGACACCTGCTGCCGGCGGAGCTGGTAACAAGACGGTTCGGCCGACGATGATGCCGCATACAACCAGGGCAACGCCTCCCGAGGCCCAAACCAGTCGGGGAATCAGACTGTGGATGAAGTCGCTGAATCGATCGCGCCACATTGGAGTCTGCCGAGTACCGGGGATCAGCTCCTGGCGCAGAGCGGCGCGTAAACGCATTCGACTCTGTGCGAGCGCATCATCTGGCAAGGCTGGCTCGCTCCCCAGCGGCAGCTGCTGCTGGAAGGACTGCTCCTGAGCGAGGATCTGCGCCAGGTTTGCATCCTGCGCAAGGTCGCCACGAAAGGCCTCCTCCTCAGCTGGTGACAGCATGCCATAGAGGTAAGACAGGACACGTTCGCGCATCTGTTCAGTACCCATCCGTCCAGGGCCCATCTCGTCAGTCATCATTCGTGCTCCAGGTAGGGTGCCAGAGTCTTCTTCACTTTGTCGCGTGCTCGGAACAGGTAACTCTTCACTGCACCCGACGAGCATTCCATGATGTCAGCGGCAGCGTCGATTCGCAGGCCCTGCCGATGGCACAGCACGAAGGCTGAGCGCTCCTGTCGGGACAGATCTTCCAGCGCGTGATCGAGTTGGCGCTGTAGCTCTTGCTTCAACAGATCTGCGTCAGTCGCCACACTCGGTTGATCAGCGGCGTCTGCGCCTCCCGCTTCCTCGATATCGTGCCGCCGTTGTCGACGGTGGCGAAAGCGGAGGGCGTGATTCACAGTGATGCGGTAGAGCCAGGTGGAGAAGCTGCTGTCCATGCGGAACTTCCGCAGCCCGCGATAGGCAGCCAGTAAGGCTTCTTGGTAGACGTCCTGGGCGTCGGCCAGGTCGCCGACCATATCCCGGGCCATCGCCAGAACGGGGCGGTCATAGGGACATACCAGTTGTTCAAAGGCCCATCCGTCGCCCCCCTGGGCACGACGGATCAGGTCACGCTCTGCCTCGTCCATGGCTCTCCGGTTGACGGTGCCGATCTCTCGGCTCCGACTCGAGTTCTGGCGACTCGGTTCTGTTGATTATCGCAGGGTTAGTGCCCTGACCGCGGCCGCCGGTTGGCAGCAGATCGAAAAAAAGACGTCCTAGGCCCGGAGCTGAGTCAGCGGTCGATCACGGGCAGCACGATGTGCGACGGACGCTCCTGGTCGTGGAGCACGGTGTTGATCGCAATCTGCCCGATCGCTTCGCGGTGGATGGGACCTCCCGTGTTCAGATTGCGATCGAACCGGGGAAAACAACTGCTCGTGACAGCGACACGCAGTCGGTGTCCTGGGAGGAAGGCATTGCTCGTAGCCCACAGGTCGATCTCAAATCGATAGATCTTACCCGGTTCCAACGGTTCAGGATGCTCGTAGGAATTCCGATATCGAGCCCGCAAGATGCCATCACACAGATTCCGCGACAGACCATCGGCATCGACATCCTCCAGACGCACAACCCAGTCCGTGTCGGGGGTCGACGACATGGCGTAAAGGACGGCTTTCACCGGTCCTGTGACCTCCAGTTCGGTCTCCAAGGGCGCACTCGTATAGGTGAGACAGAGTGCGTCGATCTGCCGATGATCGCGAGCGCCATCGGGAATCCCCAATGTGTTGCCACCGATCGACGGGACGGGGTGGTCCGGATCGTATTCGAAGCTGTCCGGATGTTCGCTACCCGATGGGGGTGTCGCCGACAAGGTTCCATCTTTGAGGGAATCGACACTGCCACTGGTGCCATCATGCAGGTAGTACTTGCAGTATTTCGTATCCGGCAGGGGCCAATCCTGCTCGGCGCGCCATTGATTGCGTCCCATGACGAAGATCTGCACCGGGGGCTCATCCAGGATTCCCGTCTGCTCCCCCTTGAGCAGGTGGTCGAACCATGGCAGGCGCAGTTCATTGATATCCCGTGCTGCGTCGGCACCAAAGTCGATGTCACCTGCCTTGGTCACATTTGTATTTGATGAACCGTGGATCCAGGGACCAATGATGAGCTTCTGTGCACGCCGAGCTGCCTCGGTGCGGGCTCGCTGGCGAAGTCCGGCATAGTTCTTCAGTGTGCCAGCGAGGAAAATGTCGAACCAGCCGCCCAGATGATAGATCGGCGTTTCGATCTGGTCGTGGTAGCGATCGACAGCCAGTTCCCACCAATACGGTCCGTCCTCAGGGTGTGCGAGGAAGTCGTTGTGCCAGTCAGCGAGGCCTTCGAGGAAGGGACAGGGCGCAAGGGGCAGTCTCTCATACCAGTCATCGATGTCGTCACCGATCTGTTTGAACATTGCCTGTTGCTGCTCCAGATCCTGCGCCGGCACGAGGTTCGCCAGATTTTGATTCGTCACGACGCGCGCCCAGTACAGACTGAAGCCATGTTCATGGGCGCCATCGCGATAGACCCACTCACGGTAGTAGTCAGCCGATGACTCACGCACGAATTGGGCGCGAAGATGGGGGGGACGACTCATGGCAGCACGATATTGAGTCGCGCCGGAATAGGAGCCGCCGATCATGCCGACATTGCCATCGCACCACTTTTGCGACGCAGCCCACTCGACGGTGTCGTAGCCATCACGCAGGACCCCGGCGCCGTCATCTCTGAAGGGATAGAAGTCACCGTCTGAGGTGAAGCGCCCACGCACGTCCTGAATCAGCACGACATAGCCACGCCGAGCGAAGAACTCCGGCGCCCGCACACCGTTCTCTGACCCACCGCCCTTGCCATAGGGCGTGCGTTCGATCAGTGTCGGAAAGGGCCCCGGTCCATCGGGTCTGGTGATATCAGCGCGCAAGATGGCACCATCTCGCATGGGCACTTCCACATCCTGCTCGAAGGTGGTTTCGAATTCGGGTTGTGAGCCTGAGCTCATGACAGAGTCTCCAGAAGACGAGTCACATCATCCTGATTGTTAAAGACGGAGGGAGAGATTCTCATCTTGTTGCCGAAGCGCATCGCCACATGTACTCCCGCCGCTCTGAGTCTGTCCATCGCCGCGGCAGGATCGGGGGTGATGAAGGAAAGGATGGGGCTGCCATTGTCGCGAGGTGTGATGCCCTGATAACCAAGTCGCGGCAGTTCATCGTGCAAACGATCCGTGAGTTGACGGGCATGGTCGCGGATGTTGTCGACGCCAAGATCCAGGATATAACGCAGACTCTCCTGCGCGCACAGGGCGCCTTCATAGGAGGGATAGCTGATCTCATACTGTGCCGGGCCCTGGCTGCTGCCGAAGGTGATGTCAGGTTTCTCAGGATCGGGCGCCCTCCATGGCTCGTAATTCAAGGAGATGCCGCCACCATGTTGTGACGGTTTGACGATCGTACCCTGCAAATCGGCGCGCACATAGAGGAATCCATAGCCCTTCACACCCATCAACCACTTGAAAGTGGAACACGCGGCGATGTCGATGCCCATTTCTCGCACATCGATGGGCACCCCGCCGGCGGCCTGCATGATATCAGCGTAGAGCAAAGCACCCTTCGCGTGTGCCAGCTCGCTCAAGGCACGCACATCGGCGACGAGACCGTTGACATTTGATACGAGGGCGACGGAAACCAGTCTCGTGTTTTCGTCGATCGCGGTGGCCATATCGTCCAGATCGATCTGCCAATCACGGTGACGGACGATGCGGACTTCAAGCCCGTCGAGCTCACGCATCTTGTAGTTCGACAGAATCGACCCATAGGCCAGATCGTTCGTGACGATGTTGCCACCGGCCAGATGCTCACCCATGCCATTGAGCACATTGCTCTCCGCCTCCACCGTACTGCGGGCGAAGGCGACTTCGGTGCGATCTGCATTGATGAGTTGTGCGAACAGGTGTTGCGCCTCGTCACGGTCCTTGGCCCATGCAGGCCACCACGGCTCACCGACATCATGTTCGAGCCAGTCGGCATAACGTCGCAGGACATTGGCAGACTGGCTGCTGAGCGGATGAGATGAGGCATTGTCGAAATAGGCCGCCGTGCGAGCACGTGGAAAGTCGGCGCGAATCTTGTCGAAATCAGGGGTGGGCCTGCTCGTACTCACGGCGGTTCCTTGCTCTGCATGAGGGTTCGATTCGAAAGCGTATCGTCGAAAGGTGTCAAATGGCGCGATGCGAGCAAATGGCGAATGCTTGACGGGCCGACGACCGACGCGTTCTGTCTTATCTGCGGAACCATTACACATACCAAAAAGGAGAGTCAAGAATGGGAGCAGAAGCCAAGGCCAAAGAGTTGGGCATCGAATTCACCGACGACGCCGAGAAGGGGTATCTGAAAATGGCGGCGCGTGCCGGAAATCTCGTCATCACTTCCGGTCACACGTCGACGCAGAAGGGCAAACTGGGTGCCGATGTCAGTGTCGATGAGGGGTATGCAGCGGCAAAGGAAGTGGCCGAGAACATTCTGAAGTCCGTACACCAAGAGGTCGGGTCTCTGGATGGCCTGCGCGTGGTAAAGCTTCTCGGCTGCGTGAACTCGACCCTCGACTTCATCGAACAGCACCTGGTGATCAATGGTGCCTCCGATCTGCTGCACAAGATCTTCGAGGGCGATGACGGTTATCACGCACGTTCAGCCATCGGCTTTGCGCAGCTGCCAACGGGTGTGGCCGTAGAGATCGAAGCGATCTTCGAAATCAAGGGCTGATATGAAGTCTGCCGTCGGTGAATGGCTGGCTACGAGTCGCCAGAAAGTGGAAGCTGGAACACTGACGACACAGGATCTGGACCGGTTGGCGAAACTGGTGGAGACACCACGCCAACTGGTCCTGTATCTGTATTCGAAGTCGACGAATATGCGATCTGGTCTGGCATCCTGGATGCTCTACGATGCGACGAAACCGCAAGAGCCGACGCTGCCCTCACAGGAGGCTCCCTACGAATCCGTGCTTGATGCCGTCGCCGATGGTTGGCGAATCGTGCAGTTCCCCGATGCCAAACTGTATAGATATGATGACGTCGATAACGACTATCTGGGGTTTGAGTTCATTTTGGAAAGAATGATCTGATGGGAGCCGACCATGGCAGTCATTGAACCGACCCTCGACGACGCGGCAGTGATGGAATTCGTCGCGACGGGCTTCGTCCTGCTCGAAGGTGTCATCGATGACGCGTTCAATGCGAAGTGTGACAAGATGGCCGGGGGCAATATCGATGCATTCATCGGTGACGATGAGTTCACCAAGGCCGTTCTTCTGCACCCGAAGATCGCCGGCGTCGCCCGATCACTACTCGGCGAGGATTTTCTCGTGCCCGCTGGTGGTCACCATCATCTATATGAAGCGCCGCATCTGGGACAGACATGGCATTCGGATGGTCTGTCCGGTTTGGGGTATGATGTCACCGAACTGCAGTGCTACTACTACCCTCAGGCGGTGGAGATCGAAGACGGGCCGACGATGATTCTACCCGGTTCACACTGTCGCGCCGTCGATCGAGAAGCCATCGCTCACTATGGCGACATCAGAGGACAGATGTCGCTCACGGTGCCTGCAGGCACCGTGGCGATGACTCGTTATGGTATCTGGCATAAGGCGGGACCCAAGACGAATGATCGCCGCCGTGGGATGATCAAATTCTCCTACCACCGTCAAGCCACACCGCAACGCGACTGGAAAGTCGACGCGCCTGAGATCCCCGAGTATCGGAATCAACCACGACTCGCCTACGTGACGGAAGTGGAGTCATATCGTGACCGGGTTCGCCGGATGCGCACATGGAACTGGCTCTGTGGCCTCGACGAAGAGTCACAGTTGCGCTGGGAGCGCAGTCGCCCTGTCAGCGAGATCGCGTAAGGGCAACGATCCATCTGGTCCCCGGTGCCGCCTTCTCTGGCGGGCTTCGACAGTGATGCCCCGATTCTCAGCGCAGCACCCAGGTCCTGTCATCGTAGATCGTCATGTCATGCGTCTCTGAGCGATGCGCACCACCGGTGATGTAGAGCCGACCATGGAGGACGGCAGCGCCGCCCCACGATTGCTGTGTCGGTAAGCGCGGTCCGCTGCGCCAGATTCGTGTGCGCGGATTGTAGCATCGCGTCTGATCATCGCGAGCGCCGCCCATCATCCATACCTCACCTTCAAAGGCTGTCGTGAGTGGTGCCTTGACGAGTTTGTCAGGCTGTGGCACCTGCCTATCCCATGCACCCGTGCCTGTATCGAAGGCGAAGAACCCGTCTGTGCTGCCACAGTAGAGGATCCCATCCAACGCACAGCAGCCACCTTCGCGTGCCGGTTCCGGCAGTTCGGGCTCCAGGCGCCAGGTCGTCTCGCCGCTGCCGATGCTTTCCACGGTCTGTAGTTTCCGGTTGTCGTCACCAGCGCCGCCAACAACCCAGATACGATCTGCAGCGGTCATGACAAAAGGATCAGTGTGTGGTTCGTGAAGTCTCGGTGCCTGTGACCAGGCGCCGGACGCGGGATCGTAGATATCGACAAGGTCCAACGTCGTCACATCTCCGCCACGCTTTCCCAGTTCACCTTCGCCACCCACGATCCAGACGAGCCCGTCCAGCGTCGCGATGCCACTGTAACGTCTGGGGAATGGCAGATAGCTGATGATCTCCCAACGGCCACGGGTCGGATCGAAAGCGAATAACTCGTCGAATACATGTTGCTGGGTGGGGTATCCCCAGAAACGTGACAGTCCACCGGCGACATAGAGACGATCCTGCAAAGCGACGGAGAAGATGTCGTGGTTGCCGCCGCCGGGCAGGCGGCCGGGAAGCAGTTGCCAATTCTTGTGAACATCGGTGGCATGGGAAGTGTCACAGTACAGACCATCGTCCAGAGCGATCCATAGGGTGCCCTGCGGATCCGCAAAAACGAGTCGAGCTGCTGTTGGAACCTGGCCAAGGGTCTTGGCGAGGGTCTGCCCCGCCGCATCGATGTCGAGTTCGATCAGGTCACCACTGTCCAGAGCGGCCAAGGCCAATCCCGCAGGGGACAGGCCCAGGGCGCTGATCATCGATTTCCCGGCTGCACCGGCAGGTGTCACAAAACCACCGTCGGCCTCGCGTGGCGGGAAGCGTCGGCATCCTGCGGGCCCGGCGATCCAAACGAAACCCAGATGATCGACAACGAGGTGTTCCCACGTGCCTTGCTCGAGAGGGATCGGTTGCCATCGATCAGGGACATCAGCGGGTAGCACGAACAGGTCCGTACCTGAGGGGCTCGTCTTCAAACTCCAGAAATTGCCAAACAGATCCGCTACCAGCGGCTCCAGGGGCTGACCGCTGAGTGAAGCTGGAAATTCGGTGAATTCACTGACGAGTTGGCGGCCCGATTGGCCTTCCTCTGGAAGAAACGCCAGCTCATGATTGCGCAGGACAGCGAGTCCATCTTCGAGGGCCAGGTGTAGCTCTCCCGCCACATCCCACATTGCCTTCGGTGGCGTGGGCCAATCTGTGATCTTCAACATCATGCTCAACGGCCTTCGTTTTCTTGAACTGGCAATAGACCCTCAAGCTCTTGTATCCGTCGTTGTTGTTTCATCAGCATCGACACGATCGCCATCAAACCAAACATGAGGCCAAGTCCGCCGGCGAGGGACATGATCGCGACGAAGGAGGGAATCGACTCGGATTTCACTGCCAGAAAAAATACAGGGAAGGCGAGAAACATGGGGCCACCCGTGAGCAGCGGTGGCAGGATGAAGGGCAAGACATCCTTCAACCAGCCAAAACCTGCACCACTTTTTCTCAGCAAGATCTGGACGACCATGCGAAATGCGATGAGCGCCGCCATGATGCCGACGACTTTGAGGATGTTGATGGGGTCGAGCATCACGCGTCTCCTGGAGTGCTGGCTGGTAGCATCTGATACTTGAAGGATATAGCGTTAGGTGTGACTCTTCATCTTGCGAGGTAGGAACCGTGGACGCAGCCATACGCCAAACTCCCCTGATGCCCGAGTTTCCCCGGCCGATCATCGCCATCGGTGCAGGGGGCATCGTCCGTGACGCGCATCAGCCAGCGTATGCCAAGGCGAATTTTCCCGTTTACGGCATTTTCGACAAGAATCAGGAAGCAGCACGGGAGTTGGCCGATACATTTCAGATCCCTCGAGTCTTCACCAGCTTCGCCGAGGCGATTGAGCAGGCACCGGCAGAAGCTGTTTACGACATCGCCGTTCCAGCCAGTGCTCTGCCACAGTTGCTACCGCAGTTGCCTGATGGTGCCCATGCGCTGATTCAGAAACCACTGGGGGAATCTTTCGCCGATGCCATGTTGCTTGCAGACATGTGTCGCAGCAAGGGGCTGACAGCGGCCGTCAATTTCCAGCTGCGCTATGCACCCTTTGTCATTGCTGCCCGGCATCTGCTCGACTCGGGTGTAATCGGCGAGCTCCACAGTCTCGATCTGCGTGTCACCGTGCACACACCGTGGCATCTGTGGTCATTTCTGCAAGATATAGACCGACTGGAAATCCTCTACCACTCTATCCACTATATCGATCTGGTTCGGTCCTTCTTCGGTGAACCTTCCGGAGTTTACGCGAAGACGACCAAACACCCTGCCTGTGCGCACCTGGCCGCAACCAGAACGGGCATTCTCTTCGACTACGGTGAGCAGATCGCAGCCAATATCGTTACGACCCACGGGCACGATTTTGGCGAGCGCCACCAGGAGAGCTACATCCGCTGGGAAGGAACGAAGGGAGCGATTGTGGCCAGAATGGGTGTCCTGATGGACTATCCCAAGGGGACACAGGATGTGCTGGAATACTATTCGAGCGCAACCGGCGACCAGTGGCAGCAAGTGCCATTGCAAGGCACCTGGTTCCCGGACGCGTTCATTGGTACGATGGCGAGTCTGATGCGCCGGGCAGACGACCCTACTGCAGAATTGGCGACGCATTTTGATGATGCCCTGCAGACGATGGCCGTTGTTGAGGCGGCCTACGAATCCAGCGAGGGCGGGGCGACGCTGATTCCAGGCAAATAGAGAGGGGACACGTGCATGGCACGTGTCCCCTTTGTGTTCAACCTGCGTTCAGGCAGGCGTAACGCAGGCGAGAACCAGGCTCTGATCAGCCGCGGCCGCTCTGGTCAACCGGGCCGCCCTGGCCGCCTCGGTCGCCTCGGTCGCCTTCCGAGTTCTGCATCTCCTCTTCCATCCTGCGTGAATCCTCTTCGAGCTTGCGCAGATGCTCACGGGCACGCTGGATCTGTTCCTGCATGTGCTCACGGTGGCGCATGCGCTGCTCTTCACGCACACGGTGCAACTCTTCTTTGAGCCTGCGGACCTCGTCGACCAGGTCACCACCACCCATGCCATCGTGATCACCCATGCCGTCGTGGTCGCCCATCATGTCGCCATCAGGTCCGCCCATCATACCACCCTCATGCTCACCCATTCCAGGTCCGGGACCTGGGTGGACCCATCCTCTGAGCTCATCGGGACTCAGTTCGCCGCTGCCGTCTTGATCCATGAGGCGGAAGAATGTGCGAAAGACGATACGGAAGTCTTCTTCAGGATCGCCTGTCATTTCGACGCCTTCAGGCTTCTCGACATCAGGCGGTGGCATCAATACGAGCATGGGCGGACGCTCGCCGCCTTCATGACCGTCGGCGAACGCCATACTTGAGAAACACAGGCCAATGGCCATCAGTAGAACGAGATGCTTACGGAACATTGGAGCCCTCCTGGGAAAGGGACAGCAAGAGAATGTGAATGTGCTGCGATTCGTGTGCTGCGATTGACGGCACTAACCTACGACCAATCAAAGGCATGACCAGTGATAGCGCTCACAAGCAATGGGCTGATGCGAAAAAAACTCACGGCGCATTGCTTGACCCCGCAGTGTGGCGAAGCCTTTGTACGCTGAAACACAATTCAGAGGTGATAGATGTCACAAGCAATCAGACAACTGCTATTGCAGCGTACTCAGGAATTACTCGATGCCATCGCAGATGGTGATTGGCCGACATATGCAGAGCTCTGCGCGGAGGACTTAACGGCCTTCGAACCAGAAGCTCGAGGTCAGCGTGTGGAAGGTCTTGGCTTCCACAAGTTCTACTTCGATCTGGGTGCACCGACGGGAACTCGGCACACGACGATGATCGATCCCAAAGTGCGTCTGCTGGGTGAACAGGCAGCATTGGTGACATACATCCGGCTTGTGCAGTCCACCTCGAACAGTGGTCCAGTGACGAGTCGCTGTGAGGAGACTCGTCTTTGGGAGAAACAGGATGGCACGTGGCGGCACGTTCACTTTCATCGCTCTGAGAACTCCTGACATGCAAGGTGTCTGACATCGGGCACAGCATCTAAGCGAATCTTCAGTTTCACCAGGTCTACGAAATCAACAAGGAACAACCGCTATGCCGATCACCTTCGTCCGCGCCGATCAGTGGACTCCCCACCCACAAGCGGCCTGCAGGAATCATCTGCAGGAAGCAGATCAGCACTATCACTCGGATGCCAATGGCACACTGTCTACGTGCGGTGGCTGGCAATTCGAGTTCTCTGGTGTCACACCGGGTCACCGCTACCGTATCAGTTGGGAGGTGAGCTGTACTGACCTGCTTGACGTCACGGATATGCTGGTGGGACACGTCTATTGGGGACAGATCGCCAGCGATTGCCACGCGCCGGGTACGTCCACCATCTGGGACTATGTCGCCGGTGACTGTGGCGATGCAACGGCAGGGGATTCGGCACCCAGACGGGTGCGATTCTCTGCTGATCTGGTTGCCCCCGGCGGCGTAACAACGGTCACTATTCGCAGCACCCTGCGATGGACGGCGCAGGGGCAGGTGAGCATGCAGGTTCCTGAGTTGGATGATCTCGGACCCTATGTGCCACGACCGACTCTTCGCATCGCAACTGCAACAGGTTCTGAGGAAGCTGGTGGCCAGCCGCGGCAAGACGTTAAGGGCAACGTCAATCGCTATGCCGAATTGGCGCAGCGAGCCTGTGTCGACCACGGGGCGAAGTTGGTGGCACTCCCGGAAATCTGTCTGCAGTGGAAGTTGCCAACACATGCTTTCGAGGATGCCGTCAACGTCCCGGGACCCGAAACTGCCCGCTTCGCGCAGATCGCCGCGGAGCATCAAGCCGTGATCGTGGTGGGCCTGCTCGAGAGAGTCGCCGGCGCCGTCTACAACAGTGCAATCGTCATCGACAGTGACGGCGAGATCTCAGGCACGTATCGCAAGGTGCATCTCGCCTCGACGGAGGCGATTTCCGGTGTCATGCCCGGCGATAGTTTTCCCGTGATGGATACGGCGGCGGGCAAAGTTGGGTGCACGATCTGCATGGATAGCTCGGCAGCGGAGTCAGCTCGCATGATCGGACTCCATGGCGCGGACTTCCTCGTACTACCGATCATGGGCGACCATCGTGCGAGTCGATGGACTCCGGGTGCACCACGACTCGATGAAGAGCGCTGGCGTTGTATTCAACGCACACGGGCCATGGACAACCAGCTGTGCATGGTTGTGGCGCGTAACATGGGCAGAGGTAGTTGCATCATCGACCGCAGTGGCGAAGTGAAGGCCTACAATGATGGTTCGCAGGACATGGTCGTCGCTGATATCGAACAGGACGATAGCTATCGCAAATGGAATGGTGGCTGCTTCCGGCAGGTGAACTGGCGGCAACGACGACCCCACCTCTATGAGTCGTATGCCAGTCCGGAGTCCGCGGCATTGCGCCGTATGCGGGAGCCGCTGCCGGCTTAAGTGTTGCTCTGGGTGTCTGGCAGGGGGTGCGACTTGCCCGTGGGAACATGCTTCGTCGCGTCTCTGGCCGCCGCGAGGGTCTGTTGTTCGAGAGCCATCTGCTGGGCGCGAGTATCATAGCCCCCATCCCGATCGAAGGGATGATTGGACACGATGTCGCCCTCTGGAAACAGATACCAGTCGGCACGGCCGACACGCAGACCGCGGATGTAGGCGCGTGGGGCATCGTCATTGATGTAGTTCACCACGTAGAGATCGCCATCGGCCAACTGCACCCAACCTGAATAACTGCTGTCGGCAGCCAATGAGCGATCGTTGTCGAGGATGACGAAACGTGCCGCAGGATTGGCCAGTGTTACAGGTCCCTCCAGGTCTACCTCTCCCAGTTCCACGCCAGCACGCGCCGTCTCCTGTGTCTCCACATAGAGGGCAAGACTCGTCGACAGGCCCACGGACAAGCGGTAGGTGATAGCGATCTCTCCCGAACGCAGTCGACCCGTTGATGGTCGGCCCAGGCAACAAGGCATCGGGGTGCGTATCGCCGGCGTCCAGGTGCGACCGCCATCAGTTGAAAATGACTTGAACGCTGATAGGCGCTCACCGTCTTCGCGTATGTAGCAGATGAGTGTGCCGTCGTCGAGTTCGACGAAGTCTCCCTCATTCAGGCGCCACGGCATGCCATTTACCGTCGATTGCTCGGGATCGGGAATCGTAAAGGGACCTTCCCACGTCGTACCATCGTCATCTGACAAGTAGACGGTCTGCTGCTCGATGTACGGATCCTGAGCAGTCGCTCCGGGCCACTGCTCGGAGACGCCCATGAGCAAGCGTCCACTGGACAATTCTTTGAGAGAGGGGACGATACCTTCTGTTACACCTGTTTCGTGGGGGCCCTGCCATGTGCGTCCGCCGTCGTGGCTGCGGAACAGGAGAATCTTGCAGACTCCCTGCTTCAAATAGTCTTCGAATGTGTCGGTCACCAGCATGTCGATGACGAGGAGCAGAGATCCGTCCTTGCGACCCAGAATCCGCGAGCAGTTCAGGCGCCCCTCGCCGGCGGCGGTCTGCTGCTGCGTGCGCTCAAAGACAATCTGGCGTGGTCCCCAGGTCAGACCGTCATCGATGCTGCGTCTTACGATGACGCGTGAGAAGGGGCGCGAGCTGTGGCAGAGACTTTCGCGATAGGTGCACACGAGGGTGCCATCACCGGCGACAGCGATATCGGCGAAGGCTTCATAGAGGTCATCGTCGCGCGAGACCGTGATCGTCTGCATACAGACTAGCGGCCCATCTGCAACGTATTCATGTGATTGGCCTTCAACTGACCCCAACCAATACTGGCGACAACACTGGGTATACCGCTGGCCTCGAGCAGTCGCACAATCTGTGTCGTGACGACGGGGGGCGCGCCACCATTGCGGAATGTGACGGTGGACTGGGAGACAGAAACCACCGTGCCAAGAAAGTGCGTGTTCCAGGAATACGCCTCGGTCACCAAGTCGAGGACGCCGAGTGCCTCGAACTCAGCATCTCCCTCATAACGAAGGTCGCCCGTCGTGGTCTGGTGAAGGCGCAGGTAGGGAAACTCACCGGCAGGGACTGTTATCGTGCCCCAGCCATCGACAACACCTGCCAGTGTGAGAGATCCCAGCGAGCGGATCCCGGGAAGTGCTTCCGTATTAATGATCGATTCCAGGCCACTCCATCGAGATCCGTAGGTCATTGGCATGGGTACGGGGGTCGGTTCAACTACAGGCGGTGTTATTCCCGGGGGACCGTCGATGGCGATGAGGAAATCACCCATGTCACCCTTCCCGAAGTAGGCATACAGGTCCTGTGTCGAACCATCGGGATTCTCGATCTCATAGTGAGCCGCGTAGGTTGCTTCTGGATACATGGCCGCATCAGGCGCTTCGCTCAATCGCACGACAGTGGAACGAAGTTCGATCCGAACCGGGCCACCGAGGGGCCTCGTGACTTCGTAGGTCTGATTGGCGCCCGCCGGACCCAACTCAATCGGTGCCTGCGCCAGTGGTCCCTGGTAGGTCAGGGATTCGAGGGTAAAGGTCGAACCGATGGGCACACTCAAATTACTCGTATCGAGTGTGATCTGGGCTGACAGTGGCGTGGTGCTCAGCAGGGGCGCGATACCCAGCAGCAGGGCAGTGATCGAGAAGCGATACATGGGTGGACCTCCTTACAGTGGAATTCCAGACAATATATCTGCGAAGAGATGTCCTTCGGCAAGGGTTCCGATGGTCGACTCCAGCCGTCTGTATAGATTACGGGTCATTCCCTGCAATGACGGGACAACTCTCCTGAAGGACTCCCATGACCGGACACTCAGACTCAGCTTCAACCCCAACTCGCCGCGCCCTGTCGATGTGGATGCGTTTCGGCCAACCTCTGGAAGCGGTCATCGACGACTACGGACCGATCTTTGATGGCTGGCAAGAGGGTGGCGTGAAGGCGATCGTCGTGGGGCGCATGTTGTTTGCTGACAGCGATGGTACACCGATGAAGGTCGCTGCCTTCGATCCCAATCCGGAAGTGTATGGCGGCCTCGATGTCGAGGCCCCTGCTGCGCCCACCGAAAAACTACCAGAAAAGAGAGCGAGCCTCGTCGCGGCCCTGACCGATGCCAAAGCACGCGGTCTCGAGGTCTATGTGTTCTGTCCCGATGCTGGACAGGGCCCGGGGGGAGAGGGTCATCATCTGGCTGACGACAAGACCCTGGCGGCGCGGGTTGCGCGGGTGAGCGATGTGATGGATGCCTTTCCCATGGTGGACGGGGGGATCCTCGATGGCCCCGAATTGGGCTACGAGATCGCACCGGGCCATCGCTCCAACATTTTTGAGGATATGCCAGAGACGTTGAGGCAGCCGGCGGCAGACCTCGACTTTGACTACGATGCCTTGATCGCCGCGCGTACGGCGTTCGAAACCAAGCTGCACAATCTGCAGCCAGCGCAGATCGATCTACGCGCTGATGGCGGGTTCCTTGGGATCTTCGAACTCTTCGACAGCAATCCGGATCTTGCGGCGTGGTTCGCTTTTCGACGAGCCCTGTTGTCAGGATACTATCGACGTCAATCCGATCTGATCGCCAGCACGACGTCACGGCCTGTGCGAATCGGTGTCGGTTCGCGTTTGCCATGCTTCACACCACTCAATGGCTATGATCTGCATGAGATGGGTCACCAGTATCCCTTCATCCTGCCCAAACTCTACTTCTTCCATCGTGGCTTCGATGGCTTCTATGGCACGATCGGTCGCTATATCCAAACTCTCGTCAAGTGGAATCCGTCGCTCACGGATGCGCATGCCATGAAAGTTGTGGAGGGACTCTTTGGTGTGCGTCTGCCATGGATCCGTAGTCGACTGGATCTCGATCTCGGCTTTCCACCACAGGCTTTTGAGGAATTTGTGGCGACGGAGACGAAACGCATGTTGGCCGCTGTCCCAGCACCCAACCGTGTGGTCCCCTGGGTGGAGGCCGGTCGCGAGCCGCATCATGGTGACCCGATCAGTGCAGGGGATCTACATCGATACCTTGGGGCAGCGCGCGATGCAGGACTCGAGCAATTTCTCTATCACAGCCATACCCATTTGAGCCAGAGCGAGTGGGTTGTTCTGTCAGATCTGTGCGGGCAACCCTGGCTCGACGGTAAGCCTGGCTACGAACCGCCCGACGATCTCCCGTGGGAGTCGCACGCAAAGCGGTCGTAGCCAGACTCTAACGACGATGTTGCTACGCGAGGCCCAGCATTCTCTCAGCGCGACCCGAACAGATCTGCGCCAGTGTCTCTGCATCGACGGGGAGCACTGCAGTTTTGACACGTGCCGCACTCGGATAGGAGAACGGCGTGTGTGTGCCGAAGACCAGGTGGCGGGCGCCGCCCTGGTCGATGAACTCGGCCAGATCGCGCATGCTTGAGACGCTGGTATGCAGCTTGTAGTGAACTTCTGACAGAGACAAATCGTAGAACCAATTCGCGCCGCGTAGATCCTGCCTCTGCCAAAGGGCCGAACCCAGGATGCCTCGCGCATTGGTGATGACGAACGTCGCCTTTGGTACTGCAGCGATCATGTCCGCCGCCTCGGCCAGATCGAGGCTGCGTCCGGGATCCAGCCAATGTCGCTGCCGTGCGTCTTCCAGGCGATGCGGTAAGAAGACGGGCAAATCGCGTTCAGCACACCGTTGAGCGACACGAATCGCCTCAGGATCGTTGGCAGGGTAGTCATGATAACAAGGGAAGAGCCGCACGCCTTTGAATCCCAGGTCTTCGTGGCAGCGACGCAGATCCTGTTCCCAGTGGGGGAAGCGCGGATTAATCGTCGCCATGGGCAGCAGGCGGTCAGCATAGGATTCGACGGACTGGGCGAGGCGTTCGTTGGCGTGTTGCACATTGCGTTGGAAAGCAGCCTCGATCTGGGAGACGGCGGCGCGTTGAATGCCGGCCCGTTCGAGACGGGTGAGCAGGCTGGCTGCATCGTTGTCGCGCAGATCGCGGAAAGGCCACGTACCGAGCCAGGCATTGAGGTCGATGAAGTTCATACGGCCACCTCCTCGACAGGATGTAGCGGTGTCTCGCCCTGGGCGGCGAGGATCCTCTCGGCATTGCCATAGAAGATCGAGCGCTTCGCCTCGTCAGACAGTGTCGCGTCAATCACCTTGCCGACGCTGCCACACATGGTACCATCCGTGCCGAATAACACACGTTCGGGGCCCATGTCCTGCACGGCCTGTTCAACCTGGCCGTCGTCGAGATTGCTGCCACTCACGTCGCAATAGAGATGCTCCGAAGTGTCCCGCATCCAGCGGATCGATTGCTCCCAGTCACCGCCCCCACCGATATGCGCATGGATGAGCATGGCCTCAGGGTAGCGTTCATTCACAGCGGCAAAGTGTCGGCCATTCGAGATCAAAGGTTGACGGTCGAGGTGCTCGCGAGCTTCAATGAATCCGGCGTGTTCGAGAATCGGCACGCGTCGCTCGATGGCCAGTTCAATGACGGGATACACGGCGGGATCGTCGATCTTGTATTGGTTATACAGCTTCAACCCGATCATGCCCGCGTCCAGGCAGCGGTTCACCTCGTCGAGGGCAATCTGATACTGACCGGGGATCACGAAACACATACCGCGGATGCGGTCGGGGTAGCGTTGGACGGCTCGCAAGACAGTGTCGTTGCGAAGGCGGATATCCTCGATGTCGGCAATGACGCCACCCGTGATGGGGGCGGAACACCAATACTCGCTGATGCCCAACATGTTGCCTGCTGTGATCAGTTGCTCAGCGGAGGCTCGTTCTTCCTCCTCTGTCGCCATGTTCCACACATGACAGTGCATGTCGATTTTCGGATACTGCAGCCACGCGTCGTAGTCGATGCTCACTTTGTCCGTCTTTTTGTGTGGGGAGGCAGTGTGCACAAGGTGTCTGGAATGATATTATGTGCCTATACCGCCTCGACCTCCAAACCCCTGGAAATCTACATGCTGTCCAGTGAACAAATAGAGACCTTTGAGGAGCAAGGCTATCTCGTCCTCGAAGATGCCCTAACCCCTGAGCAGTTGTCGAGGCTCGATACACACGTGCGTCAGATCGCCGCAGGAGAAACGAACTTTCCACCGGCTCATCTGGAATACGAACCGGGTGCTGAGGATCGCCGCATGGAAAGTCTGCGCAAGATCAATGAATGTTGCATCCACGATCAATTCTTCGTCGATCACGCGCAACACCCCAAGCTGCTGGCGGCGGCTGTGGATCTACTCGGTCCGGATGTGAAGCTCTTCGGTGATCAGCTCTTCATGAAACCACCCGGTGGAATCGAGAAAACCTACCACCAGGATTCGCCCTACTTCACCATCGAGCCCATGGCGATGGTAACAGCGTGGGTGGCCATCGATGATGTGACCGAAGAGAATGGTTGCATGTGGGTGATTCCGGGCAGTCACAAGAGAGGCGCTCTCGATCACAGCGAAGCCTGGATGGTTGGCGATCGTCAGGATATGAAAGTGCCTGATGCGGCGATGGATCTGACCAAGGAGCAACCGATCGTCATGACCGCCGGATCCTGCTCGCTGCATCACAGTTTGCTGCTGCACCGATCCGGTGCAAATACGTCGGACAGATTTCGCCGCGGTTTGGCAACGCACTACATGACGGCGCGATCACGTTGGACCGGTGATCCTGCCAAACAGCCCGAGTATCAGCTGTTGGCTGGGCAAACGCACGAAGGTTGCGTCTGAACGTCGCCCCTGACGTTTCGCGATTGGATTCCTATCGCGAAGAGCTTTCGACGACGCGGGTGATCGCATCGCGCAAAATCTGTTCTGCGCCGCCCGAGACGAAGGCATCCTTCGGCTCGTAGCCACCTTCGGCAAAGGAACTCGCCAGGGTGATATAGCCGGTGCCCAAGTCGCCATAACCGGCAACGGCGACAAAGGCATCGGGCCGCGCTGCCTGCGTATGCAATTGATACTCGATGAAGGTCTCGCCTGGCAGATGGACGATGGCTGTCTGTTCGTTGAGATGCAGGCAGGTGACGGGGATGGGCCGGTTCTGACGGCGTAGATACGTCAGCATGAGAGCTGCCTTGCTGTGCACTTTGGCACGGTCGCCGGCGGCATCCTTGATCTCGGCCAACAGTGTTTCCTCCGTCAGATCTTCTCTCGGTGGCAGGCAGATGGACTCCACCGTCCAGTGGAGATTCTCGAGGGGTTGCCGTTGCGCCGCTGCTTCAGCTTCGACCATGGCCGCGTGAATGCGCTCGCTGAAGAGCTGTCGATTGTCGTCGACACCGTCATTGTATTTGCCTGCAGTGATATTGCCACCGCAACCTGTGAAGTAGATGTGGGGGATTCCCGAGTCTTGCTGCCGACGATTGCGCGCCAGGCCGACGAATTCTGGTGTGACAATTCCGGTGCCATCCATGCTGGTGGGGTGGACGGCATAGTAGTGCAGGATGGCTAAGGTGGTGTCACCATTGTAAAAGCCGATCGTCTTCAGCATGGGATCGATGACACCTTCTGGCGCGGCACGCACCTCAGGGTCAGCGCACTTGGTCCAGCGCACGGCGGCGACCTTGCCATCGGCGCCCATCACTCTGCGGTTGGACGCGATACGGTCTACCTTGGCCTCGCCGACGGCGATATCCGTGCAAGGGACGAGATTCGCCATCGCCGCAGCCGCAGCCGCTGCGGCCTGCGTTCGAACCCTCTCGGCCCAGTCACCTGACATGATGACATCGGGGCAGCCGTGCTCGTCGAGAATGTCCTGGGCGTCGCGATCGGGCCAGGGTGTGTCATGGGCGTGAATGCAGTGTACGGCGACACGATCTGCATCGGTGCCCACCGCGGTGGCAAGTTCCTCGCGCCAGCGGTCGTAGTCCCCATTGCTCAACTCTGCCCAATCCAGGGCGCATAATACGACCGGTGGCTGACCCTCCTCAACCAGAATGACCCCTAAGGCCGAGAGTGGATCTTCCACCGCCTTGGCAGGTGGATACCAACCGGCGCAGAGGGGAAATCCAAGGGGGGGTGTGATGTCCGATTGAAAGGTGGTCAGCTGGATCATCATTCTGCCTGCGAAGTGGGGGAAGGGAACAGGGCAACCTTAGAAGAATCGGTTCGTTACAACAATGGCTGATTCGCTACCCCAATGGGTGCAAGGTCGGGACTCTGTGCCTCTTCAGGGCTTGACATTGTAGGACCTTCTGGCTTGCCTTGAAATCAGGCGCTTCAAGGGCGCCTCGGTCCGCGGAAAGGGTTGAACCCACCTTCCTCCCAGCTTTCGAAGCATCGCTGGTTATCCAGACCGACCTTCTTTCTGCTTGTTCTCGCGGACGACAAGCGTATCGGAAAGAGGGATATCTATGCCTAGCCGAACCTCCAGCGACCAATCAACCGAGTCTGGTGCAGCACCTGGCGAATTGCCCGCCAGGCCTGACCTCAAGTATTTGAAGAAGCAGGCGAAGGATCTGCTCAAGGCGCACCAGGCAGCCGATCCATCTGCATGCGTGTCGTTGCGGCAATTGCCGCGTTTCGCCACGGCTTCGGATGAAGGCGTTCTCGCCGCTGATCTGACGCTGCATGATGCGCAGTCGGCCGTTGCCCGGGAATATGGCTACCCCCATTGGTCCGCCCTGCGCGATGCAGTGGCGTCGATGGCGGTGCAGACGCAGCCAGCAAATCCCACTTCAACCACACCTACTCAGAAGACACTCAATGCCCGATTGCGGAAGCATACCGAGACGCTCGGTTTCGCGACGGTAGGGGCCTATCGTATCTGGTGTCACAAACAGGGCTTCGAGACACATCTGGAGAAAACGGATGGCCAACTCTACAACGAACTGCTCCATCACCAGCAGACTCCGGCGAGGCCGATTCTTCGCAAGGGCTATCGTCCCGCGCAGGCACGAAAGATCACTCAGGCATTTGAGGCGGTGGAGGGCGATCTATGGGATGGCTGGCGAAAGCTCTTCGACGGCGTTGCAGATCAAGGTGAACGCGATGCCTTGCATCGGCTGTTACTGCACTGTGAGAAGTACGCGAACATCGGGGGGCCATTGGTACGGCAGATTGCATCACACTACCGCGACTGGCTCCGGCCTGTAGAAGAGTGGATCCCCAAGGCGAAGAACAAGAAGGCGTTGTATACGGAGCTGGTCTGTTTCCTGCTTGGGCGGGATGAACTCCCCACCGGCACTGACGTTACAGGTGCCGGCGTTGCGGGAGAAGGCGAAGCACCTACGGCCTGCTATGCGCGCATCCGCGCTCATCGCGAGACGATTCTGAGTCGTGAGGAAGTCGAACAGTTCGAGGAACTTGGCTACTTGAAACTGAAGGGAGCCTTTCCACGTGAGACGGCGCGACAGATTCATGATTTCATGTGGTCGGAGTTAGGGCGGTTGCATGGTTTTCAGAAGAGCGATCCCACGACATGGCAGAAAGAAGGTTGGAACCGAGATCATCTCTCCGCGAGTTGGACGAAGTTGCGGCTGAATCGCAGCAAGGACCATCCGGTCTACGAAGGCATCGCCTCGAGGCGAATGAAAGCAGCGATCGAGGAGTTGGCACAGGAACACGCCCTCTCCCTGAGTCAGAGTTGGGGGGCCTTCACTCCCCGCTTTCCGAGTCTTGAAAAAGCAACGGCCTGGGATCTGGGACGCCGCTGGAGTTGTTATGGTAGCCCCATCAGAAAGTGGATGATGGGTGTGCGAACGTTCTTCACCGACGTGGTTCCACAAGGCGGTGGCGTGCTTCTCGTGGAAGGATCACACCGACTGGTGCACGCCTACTTCGATGGCCTGCGGTTGAGTGAACGAATGGTTACTGGTCAGGCACACACAGACCACTTCTATCAACGGCATGCGTATTTCAGGGAATTGGTGGGGCATGAAGCGAATGTTGTCGACCGCGTGCATTACTTCATGGAGCAGAAAACAAACGTCGACGGGGTGCCCCTGCGTGTTGTCGAGCTTACGGGCGAGCCGGGAGATGCCGTGTTCTACAATCGTTCGCTGGTCTGTGGAAGAGGACGCAACATGACAGATCAGCCTGTGTTTACGCGAGGTTAGTCACTGGGCCGATCCAGAAACATCTCGCCTTCAAAGGGTAGCGGTTCACTTGGACGGGGATAGCGGATCTGTGTCGGTGTCTCGTCCAGTGCCGCTGCCCAGGCATCGTGCCAGTCTTCAAAGGTGGTCTCTGAGCCAGGATCGCGACGGCTGCGAGCAATGAGACTGGGCCACTCGGGTCGCGGCGACGGTTCGCCCGTCTGCTGATAGCGCAGATCCATACTCCAGCGCACGGCGTTCGTATTGTTGGGTCCTGAGCCGTGAGGTGTCAGCTTGTGCATGATCAGCACATCCCCCTTCTGCATGGGAAGGGAGATGGGCTCCGTATCGGGCAGGTCCTTGCTATAGCTCCAGAAGACCGTACGCTGCTGATGAATTCCGGGTTGAACCTGCAAACAACCGTTCTCTTCGGTTGCCTTCACGAGGGGCAGCCAGACCGTCACTTGCAGGATGTCTTTGGCGTCCTGGGTCGTAAACACTGCATCCTGATGGAACGCCACATCTGTTCCGGGTAGTTTCGGGCGCACGTGAGATACAGGATTACAGGAGATCTCCGGGCCGATGAATGGTTCGATGACATCGACGAGTCTCTGATTGCGGAGAAAATCGAAGGTCGCTCGGCGACGCGTATTGCCGATGTCGGGCACTCCGTCGACCTGCTCGCATTCGTCGGCAATGCGTGCCAGGCGCGTCTTGAAGGGCTCATTCTCATGGAGAGAGGCGATCTTGCCCTGGGTGTGCAAGTCGCGAGCGATCTCATCGACGATGAGGTCATGCTCCTGTATCAGTGGTGCGAGGTCGCCATCCGTGAGGGCACCCTTGATGACGACGTAGCCTTCTTGTTCATAGAAGGCCAACTGCTCACTTGTTACAGTCACAAACATCTCCTGTTGTTTCACTGACTGACATAACCTTCAGCCTCTATGCCTGCTCACCTCGCCGGCTGCGCCCGAATCTCGGCGGCGCTCACGTCGGGGGATG
>Ga0233428_1001241_pt1 | contig 28184 bp, 26 predicted proteins | sample SI_118_April2016_4_FD_179890 | JGI IMG/M metagenome (GOLD analysis project Ga0233428, IMG submission 179890) | Seawater microbial communities from Saanich Inlet, British Columbia, Canada - SI_118_April2016_120_MG | ecosystem: Environmental > Aquatic > Marine > Inlet | place: Canada: British... | reverse complement strand
GGGCATGAAGTCAGATGGGCCCATATCCGCGTGCGTCGCCAAGTGCGGAAACTGGATCGGAGTAACGACGGCGTCAGGTGAGGCCCATTGGTACCAGATTCACTGGTCGAAGCGGACGAGCATCTGCGACTCAGGTCGTCGCACGAGCCACCCGCCTCGCGGTGCTCGCTTATCCGCAGCGGCGGGCCAAATCTCGATCTTGCAGCGCTGGCGTGAAGGTGCCCCAAGATTCACCCATTCACGGTAGAGGTCGCACAGTCGGTCCCATGCATCTGCTGGCCCAAATATCTCGCAGCCCTCCAGCGTGATCAGGCAACTCCCCTCGAGTCCGGAACCGGAAAGCAGCCACCAGTTTGGACGGATGGTGTGGCACGACATGCCGCCGAGTGTTGCGAAGAAGACGATGTCTACCAGGCGATGCTGGTGTAGATACTTCCGCCAGAGGGACCAGGGCGCGGCGGGACGATTGCTTCCACCCTCGCGCATGCGTTCCAGAAGGCGGTCTCGCTCACTTTTTGATAGTGGCTCCACACCATGATGACCCGTAAACAGCATAAAACCAGGCAGCATGAAGACATGGCCTGCGAGATGGTCTTTCCTGCGAATCAGTCGCGTGAGGAGGCAGTAGCAGTCCCCGGGGATGGCGGCCAGTGTGGCGACGAGGATGCCACCGACCTTCAACTGATCCCTCCAAGCCGGAAAGATCTCGGGGACGGCGACGGTCGTCACGATCCGATCGAAAGGCGCTTGGGGCGGGAGGCCACCCGTTGCGTCGGCTCTGTGAACGGTGACATTCCGCGCCTTCGCCAACTTCAGATGGCTCCGAGCCAATGCGGCGATTCTCGATTGAATATCCATGGTGTCGACCCGGCCCTTGGGACCCACGAGGTGGCCAAGTAGTCCCGCATTCCATCCTGTGCCGGCGCCGATTTCCAGGACCCGATTGCCGCGCTCGACATTGAGGGCTTCGAGCATGCCTGCAACGAGTGACGGCTGTGACGTGGAACTGGGCGGATTCAAGTGGCTTACAAGGGCTTCGTCGGCATAGATACTGCGGAGTTGGTGTCGAGTGGGCCGCAGGGGGGCGACGTGAACCAGTCTGCGACGTTTGCCAAAGGTGTAGTAACGCTCGACGAACAGGTGGCGCGGGACGGCGCGGAAGGCCGCCTCGACAGCCGGGGTGCGTACCCCACCGGCTACGCGGAGCATATCGAGAAAGGGTTGCTCGAACTCATCGTACGGATCATTAATCATGGCTACCCACTTCAGGGACCGGCCACTCTACGTGCCAACCCTCGTGACCGTGTCTGAATTCGAAGGGAGTCGCGTGCTCCAGTGGTCTGCCCAACAACGTCGGCCCATTCTGACAGAGAGAGCCGATCCCGACGGTGAGGCTGGCGACGTGTCCGACGACGATACCGGGTGCATCCTGGCATTGAGACGCGATGGCTCCGAGGGCCCGTTCCATACGCGCTTTGACCTGCAGGCCAGCTTCGCCTGCTGGAAGTTGAGCGTTGAGGTCGCTACCGGTGATCCAACTCTCCAGAACGTCGCCTCTCTGCCCAGGTGCCCAGGGACCAAAGCCCATGGACGCCTCCACCAGGTCGGGGACCACTTCGACACCGACCCCAAGATGCGAGGCGATGATCTCTCCCGTCTGCTGCGATCGGGCGGCGCTACTGACAAAGACCTGACATGGCCTGGTCCCGTGCAACGTACGGGCAACTGCCTCAGCCTGCTGACATCCCTTCTTTGACAGAGGCGGATCAGGCTCTCTGGGAACCCCGTCAGCCTGCGGCTCCCAGATTGGCGTTTCCTGCTCGGCATGACGAAGGCATATCAGGAGGGTTTCCATGTCTAAGCGCGGCTGCATCTGGCGCGATTCTGAACTAGCGCGACAGCGCTTCGTCCTGAGATCCGACCAGGTTGGCGTGGACCCAGACGGTATCGTTCTGAGTCTCGAGAGCACACCAGGCACCGCTGCCGAACAACACATTGACTGGATCGCCACGGTTCAGCCTGCCAACGATCGCGTGGTTCGTGCCCGGTCCGGCGCGCAATCGGACTCCATCACCGACGATGTAGAGTTGAGTGCCCGTGCTGACAGAGTCCGATTCGGTGATCGTTGTCTGCGTTGCAGGTACGGCACAGTGGGCCAGACCGAGGGCTGTCGCAAGACAGAGGGCTATCATGATGCGGCGAGTCGTTTTCATGAACAGAGGCTGCGGCGATGGCGGGGGGCTGTCAAGTTTGCTGGCCAGTGGCGACGGTCGCCTGTCAAAAGTGGACGTGTGTCCTATCATATGTCCCATCCTGGGACCCTGCCACCTCCAGCCTGGACATCGTGGGAGTATCATGAACGCACCCGCCTTTGATCGTTATCTGCGCTACGCTGAGTTGACGGAATTGCTCGAGCAATTCGAGCGCGAATTCGATGTGGCCCATCTCGAGTCGATTGGCACCAGTCATGAAGGGCGTGAGGTCTGGGTGTTGACGATCACCGGTCCCGGTGCGGCGCTGGAGAAACCTGGCTTTCTGGTGGATGCCAATATCCATGGCAGTGAGGTCACTGCGTCGATGTCGGCGCTGCATTTTGCCTGGACGGTGCTGTCGAAATACGGCACGGACGAGACCATCACGCGCCTCGTCGACGAGACGGCACTCTACGTGATTCCAATGATCAGTCCTGATGGCGTCGAACACGTGCTGTCAGGCACTGGTTGGGTGCGCTCGGGCACGCGCATGTATCCTCGTGAGCAGATGCGACCGGGGTTGCACATGGAAGATATCGATGGCAATGGCGAGATCCTGTCGATGCGGATGGAGGATCCTGGGGGTGGTTGGAAGATCTCGGAGCAGGACTCGCGCCTGCTGGTACCGCGGCGCTTCCATGATCATGGCGGCACGTACTATCGCGTCTTCCCTGAGGGACTTATCCACGACTATGACGGCGTCGAGGTGGGGGTCGCTGCGCCAAAACAGGGGCTCGATTTCAACAGAAATTTCGGGGCGAACTGGAAGCCGGAGGCGCAGCAATCCGGGGCGGGTGATTACCCCATGTCCGAACCAGAGACGCGGGCCCTGGCGGCCTTCGTAACGGCACGGCCCAATATCTGTGGTGTGCACTCGCTGCACACAGGGATGGAATCGATCATTCGACCGCCCTCAACACAGACAGACAAGCAGATGCCGCAGGAGGATCTGCGCCGCATCTGGGACATTGGTCGGCTTGGGGTAGAGGAGACGGGTTATGTCCTGTTCTCCGACTACAAGCTGAATGATGACGTGTATATGATTCACGGTGACTTCGGTTGTTGGTGTTATGAGTATCTCGGTCTGATCGCCTTCACTGTCGAGTTGTGGGATCTGCGTGCTCGCAGTGGCAGGGACTATCTGGAACTCAGCGAGATGAACAAGAATCGCGATCTGGATGGCCTCGAAGAAGTGGAAGCTGCACTTCTGCAGTGGAGTGACGAGACCCTTGATGGGGAGGGCTTCATCGACTGGCAGCCCTTCGAGCATCCACAGTTGGGCGCTGTCGAGATCGGTGGGTGGAAGCGTCTGCTGCGCAACAATGCGCCAGCTCAACTGCTGGAGGAGACCCGTGCCATGGAGACGCGCTTCCTGATGGCGCATGTGCAGGCAGCACCCCGACTCCGGGCCGAGGTGTATGAGGTGGAGATGGTCTCGGACGGGGTGTGGCGTATTGCGATCGACGTGCGTAACGACGGCTATCTGCCGACACAGGTGACTGAGCAGGCGGTGAAGATGAAACGGGTCGAACCTGTTGTGGCACGCATCGAGTTAGGCGAAGCCGACGAGCTGCTCGCAGGTGATGTGCGGGCAGAGATCGGCCACCTCGACGGCTACGGATCAGGCCCCTGGCGTGGCGATGGAATGTCCGGTCGGCAGCGCCGCAAGGTGGAATGGGTCGTGCGCTTTGATGGGGAACCTGCCGGTCAGATCGAGATCAGTGGCCAACGGGCGGGGACGGTGCGCCTCAATCTGCGTGAGCACTGTGTCTTGACCAGCGGCAGGGGTGGCAAATGAGATTCACCGATGAAAGCCACCAGATCACCCTCGACTCCGACTTCGAGACGGGTAGTGCAGGACCGGTGCGTATCGTGGATGGTGTGTATGAGATCGCACCGCAGCCGGAGCCGGTGTCGCCGTGGTTTACGGCGGCGCTGGAGGAACACTTTGGTGGCGCCGGTGTACCCCGTGAATATGCGTGTCACGTGCGCGTCACATCGTCGGCCACCACGGATCAGCGCATTCGTCTGCGCTTCTTCTTCAGTGAGACGAATGGTAACCGCTACATGGATCCGCCGTATTGGATACTGCGCGACGAGCGTTGGTGGCCGATGGGTGCGGGGGCAACGCGCTTTGTCAGCGAAGAACACGTCGAGCTGGATATCGATGTGCCGGCGCGAGGTGCGGTCCATGTGGCCAACAAGCCGTACGTCAGTGGCGGCGATGTCGCGTCGGAGATGGAGTCGCTGGCACAGGTGGGCCCCTTCGAGATAGAGCAGATCGGTGTCACGGAGAAGGATCGGCCGCTGCTGTCGCTGAGTTCGACGCGAGCCGACGGTTCCTACGCCGACGACACGATTCTCATTGGGGCGACGATGCAGCCCGCTGAGCCTGCGGCGCGACCTGTATTGGCAGTTGCCCATGCGCTCAACGATGGCAGTGCCCTGTCGAAACGTTTGCTCGAGCGTTATCGCTTCGTGCTGATTCCACTGCCAAATCCTGATGGCACCGCTGAGGGTCGGTCGTGCACCAATGGCTGCGGGCAGGTGCCGATGTTCAGTTTCGGCAGATTGCTGGCGGGAGAGGATGATGTGCCGAAGGAGACGGCGGCACTGTGGCGACACGCCGAGGCTCTGCGCCCAGCGGCTTACATCGAATTCCATACGCACTACCAGGTGAGCCGATCTCACAAACTCAATCCGATGGGGGCAGATTGGTTTGACGTGGAGCGCCACGCCGACCTCGAGCGGGTGAATGAAGCGTTGCTGTCGACGAATCTCGACTGGCGTGTGACGCCGATCGAACGCACGACGCCCTTGTGTGAGGCGGGAAAGTTCACAAATCTGGCCGATCGGTTTGGTACACTCGCCTATTGTTACCAGATCTACTGTATCAGTGAAGAGGCGACGGCCTGGCATGCGGCAACTGTGTCGATGACACTGGCTCGAGCCCTGGCTGGTGACGAGTGGGCGGCGGAGACGCCGTCACCAGTGATCGTGCCCGGTTGAGCACAGGCAGGAGACGGATAAGATGAAAATTCAGCAGATTGAAGTGATCCAGATTGAGACACCGCGTTTCTACGGTTTTGTCTCCGGGCACGTGCTGGTGAAGATCCACGTGGAGGGGACACAGGAGATCGGTTGGGGTGAGGCCTCTGACAGTCGCTCCGACGACGTGCCGGCGCTGGCGAAGTCCCTCAATGAGCAACTCGTCGGACAGGATGCGCGTCAGATCCATCAGATCAATGAACTCATGCGATCGCGATCCTGGCCGTCATCCATCTCAGACATGCATGTGGCTTCTGCCATCGATCTGGGACTCTATGATTTGAATGGCAAGGTGCAGGGCGTGCCGGTGTATCAGATGCTGGGTGGCAAAGTCCGGGATCGACTGTATTGCTGCTATCCAATCTTTGGCTGGCAGGTGCGTGACGATTTCGAGCAGGCGGCATCCTATTTACAGCGTCTCGTCGACCTCGGTCATCATCTGTTCCGCTTCTATGTCTCCGGTGATGCGGAGCTGGATGACCGGTTTCTCAACGAGATGAAGAGTCGTCATGGCGACGCGCTGAAGGTTAAATCGATCGATTTTTCCGGGCGTTTCAAGGATTGGCAGGAAGCTCTCCGTTATGGCGAGGCACTGCGTCATCACGATCCATTTCATTTCGAGCAACCGAGTCGTGACATGCGTGTGTCGGCGCAGTTCACCCAACGCGTCGATTTGCCTGTCACGTGGCACATCCACTCACTGCAACAAGCCTATGACGCAGCTGATCTGGCGGCGTGCACCGCTTTCAATGTCGCTTGTGTGGCAGGCGGGCCGACGCACATCCAAAGGATTCTGGCGGTTGGCGAGGCGGCGGGGATGAAGTGTCTGATCGGCACGGACCAGGAGTCGACTCTGGGTGTGAGTGCGCAGGTCGCCGTCGGCATCTCTTCTGTGCAGGTGAATCTGCCTTGTGATCCAATGGGACCCGTGTTGTATACGACGTCGCCAGCCAAGCAGCGGGTGCGCGCCGAGGGCAGCTATCTGTATCCCTTCGAGGCACCAGGGCTTGGTGTCGAAATCGATGCGGCGAAACTCGCAGACATGACCGTCGTGTCCGCATGACTGGAGTTACGACACGATGCATTCGACCACAGAGGTGGCTCTGAATATGACCGATGGCCTGGACATCACCGATGATCAGATCGACCACTTTCGACGCAGTGGCTTCTTCCTGATTCCCAATCCTCTCGGAGCGGAGGGGATTCGCATAGTGGATCGCGCCCAGCAGGACATCGAACCGGTCTGGGCCGAGATGTCTTTTCCCGATGGCTTCAACCGACTCGCCTGCCAGTGGTTGATGGTGGGAGAGCCGCTGCTGCAGATGGCGGAACGGCCAGAGCTACTCGACGCGGCTCGACGGATTCTGCAGACCGATACGGTCCACATCGGCGCTGTCGGACTGGGCGCGGCGACAAATGTGATTGGCACGGATTCGCAGCAGCAGGTGCAGTGGCACACAGATGGGGGACCGGACGTGCAGCAAGTGTCCTTTCGTACGGCTCTCGATCGACACGACACGAGCAATGGGCCACTGCGCGTCTTGCCGGGATCGCAGCATCGATCGCGTGATGAAGTTGCGGCGGAGTTGCTGCAATTAGAGTTGGCCACGGGGACCCATGAGGAGGCGCCTTCTCTGTGTTTTGCCCGCCATCCACACGAGGTGGAGGTGGTGCTGGATCCACGCTGGACGTTGGTATGGACGCCCTCCACCTGGCACGCAACGGGTGTGAAGACGGCCGCTGGACCGCGTCGCGCCATGGCGTGGAACTACTATCCGCAGGGTGGCCGCACGCGAGATCTCGAAGCCCTCAAACACATACATCCCAATTGGCCGGATTGGCCCGAAGATCGACGTCAGCTTTGGGGGTTACTGTAAGCATGTCCACTGATATCGATATCGCCGCGGCGCGCGCTCAGTTTCCGGCGTTGTCCAACTTTGTCTGGTTTCAGAATGGTGGCGTTTCCATCACACCGGAGCCCGTGGCGCGTGAGCACATCCGTCTGATGGAAGAGTTGCTTGCACGTGGACCACTGCATGTGATCTATCCGCAGGAGGAGTATCCGCGACGACGACAGTCGATGGAGACGATCGCCCGGTTCTTCGATGTACAAGCAGACGAACTGGCTCTCATGCGTGGCGTGAGTGAAGGTTTCCAGACTGTGCTACGCGGCATGGACTGGCAGCAGGGGGACCGGATCGTCATTTCAGCAGATGAAGAGGCGGCACTACTACTTCCTTGCCTGCATCTGCGTGATCTGTTTGGTGTCGACGTCGTCAAGGTGCCGCTCATGGCATCGCCGGAAGAGGCCGTCGCAGCGACGCAGGCAGCGATCGAGGGTGGGCGCACACGTTTGCTTGCCCTGAGTCACGTGACGACGGATCTGGGCTATCGTTTTCCCGTGGAAGCACAGTGTGCCGTGGCGCGGCAGGCCGGTGTGGCAAGCTTTCTCGATCTGGCCCATTCCTGTGGTGTCGTGCCCTACAAGATCCGCGATCTGAATTGTGACTACGCGGGGATTCTGTCGTACAAGTGGATGATGTCCCCCTATGCGGCGGGAGCCCTCTGGGTGCGGCAGGAGATGCTCGATTCGATTCGCGTCACCTATGCCGGTGGTCGCGGCGAGAAGTGGCTCGACTTCAAATCGGACACCTACGAATTACACGAGTCAGCAGAGCGATTTCAGTTTGGCCCGTGGTCGTGGCCGCTGGTGCATTCATGGGCTTTCTCCTGCAACTGGCTCAGCGACATCGGCACTGAGAATATCTGGCAGCGCGTCACCGATCTCACGACACGATTGAAACAGGGCCTGGCGCAGATTGAGGGTGCCGAACTGTTCACGCCGGCGCCGATCGGTGCGTCGGCGGGGCTCGTGAGCTTCGGCCTCCAGGGTTGGCGCGGCGAGGATCTGGCAACGGCGCTGCACGAAAAGTGGAACATCGTCATCAAGCCACTGCCACACTCCCACGAAGGGCTACGCGCGTCGCTGCCCTTCTATCTGCTGGAAGACGAGGTGGATCTGCTGCTCACAGCCCTGGGGAAATTGGCACGACGCTGAAGACATTCTCGCCATTGGCAGACAACAGCGCCTGTGCATCAGCATCGCCCATGATCATGCCGCGTCCGGCGAAGGTGTAGGGATTCGGCTGCCACCACTGATCCACTTCCATCGTCACGTGCAGGTGGGATCCCGGTGCCTGATCTGGCACCTGGGCCGGCTCGCCATCGACATACAGATCGATGGGCAGGTCGACGACGAAGGAGTAGTCAGTGCCACGCGATGGCCCCAGATGTGACAACAAGGCTTCCGAGCCAGCCTCGACGAGTCCTTCCAGCCGCATATAGTGGTAGCCGCCACCCATCGGTGCGGGCCACTCCATCTGATTTAAGTTCCCTGAATTCGGCAGGTCTCCGAAGGGGGTTCCAGCGGGCACGCCGAAGCGGAAGGAGAGGGTGCTGTATTGTCCCCCTGGTACCTTCTTGGTCCACTGTGTCGTTGATGGATCGGCCGCATTGATGTAGGCGGCGCTCTGCAGATCAAGGCTGGTGCCATTGGCACGAACCAGCATGGCATCCGTCAGGATGTATTCAAGACGTGTCACATTGTAGGTCTCGCCGGCGGGATTGATGTAGTCGACGCTGTTGAAGACCAAGGGGGCGTCGGCAACGGTGTGATGGAAGGTGATCGTTACATCGCCGGCATCCGGGTTGTCGCCACAACTGACGACGAGGCCGGTAAACAGAGTCAGGAGCACCAGGAGAGGTCGTCTCGTGACAGGACGAAGAGGCAGCTTTGCGTTCATGGGTTGTTTCAATGATTGAAGGGGAGTCCCAGCCGCTACGACGTGGCGTGCGGTTGCGTGCACCGACATCCTTCAACAGATAACATGTGGGACGATTCTTGCCAAGTGGAACAACGTTTGAGATGCTCCAAGTGCCTGTAAGTACAGCAGGTTGAGTCTGGACACCTGATTGGCACCTCGGTATCTTGGTCAGCGTTGTTCCCCCGCCACTTACCGCCATCCGTGAGACGACCTGAGGCCATGGCCTACTGCTTTGAGGTGGATGAGACGGTTGAAGCTGCAATCCGCCGGATTGCGCATGAGCAACTCACCCGTATTGTGAGCCGTCTGGAACCCGGTGGTGGTGAGCCTGAGCGAGCCGTCCACGCAGCCCGCCGCTCCCTGAAGCGTTTGCGCGGGCTCCTTCGACTGATTCGCACGAGTCTGGATCGCGTGCCTGAGAGCGGCGTTTTTGAGCTCGAGAATGACATCTACCGCCAGGTGGCGGCCGAGTTGTCCGGACGGCGCGATGCAACGGTTATGATTGCAACCCTCGAAACAGTCTATGAAGATCTTCCGACTGATCTGGCACCGGCAGCGGGCGCCGTGCATGCGTGGCTCATCAAACGACACGGTGACGCCTATGAGCAGCAAGATCGTCAGGTCTTCGCCGGGATGATCGAGACACTGCGTGACGCGGATGCTCGGGTCGACGAGTGGCCACTACAGGATATTGGCTGGGACGATCTGGACGACGGCATTCGACGTATGTACACCCAGGGCTGCGCTGAATACGACGAGTGCTGTTGGCGCCCCTCGGTGAAGTCACTCCATGACTGGCGTAAGCGGGTGAAGTATCTGTGGCACCATATGCAGTTGCTGAAACCGATATGGCCCGGGCCGATGCAGGCCATCGTCGATGAGCTGGACGAGTTGGGTGATCTTCTTGGGCTCGATCACGACTGTGCCGTCCTCGCTGAAGCCATTGACGAGCAGATACCAACGCAAATGCTCGATACCGCGCAGCGACAGGGGATCATCCGTGCGATCTATGCGCGTCGGCGTCGACTTCAAGAGGGATGTCGTTTTCTTGGGCGTCAGGTCTATGCTGAGAAGCCACGCGCCTTCTCGCGCCGACTCGGCTCCTACTGGCACACATGGCAAGAGCATCTGCCGCTGCCGGCAGCACCTACGACAGATCCCACGGTCGCTGTCGAGAGTGAACCCGGTGTTGTCCTCGAGCCGATCGCCTCTGGGCAGCAGGCAGCTCCAGCGGTTGTTGAGAGCTCTTCTCACGAGATGGAACCACGGTGTGTCGTCGACTTGCCCTGCCAGACAGGCGAGGGGCCTGCGTGGCATGCGGAAGAAGAGGTGCTCTACTGGGTGGACATACCTGCGGGCGTGCTGTTTGCCTTCGATCCGGTGTCGGGGAAGAATGAGCGGGTCTTCGAGAGGGTGGGGGGCGCCATTGGCGGATTCACGATCCAACAGGATGGATCGCTGCTGCTGTTCATGGATCGCGGTGCCATTGGTATCTGGCGTCGTGGTCAGGAAGAGCTCGAGATTCTCGTCGAAGAAATCGAACCGGAGCGGGCGTCACGTTTCAACGATGTGATCGCCGATCCCCAAGGCCGGGTCTATTGTGGGACGATGCCAACAGCCGGCATCGGAGGGCGACTCTATCGACTCGACCCGGATGCGAGTCTCACGGAACTGCTGGATGAAGTCGGGTGTTCAAATGGTATGGGTTTCACACCGACGGACGACCAGCTCTTCTTCATCGATTCGCCGACGAAGAAAATCTCGCGATTCGAGTATGATCCTTCCACGGGGGATCTGTCAGGACGAGCGGTCTTCGTTGACTCACAGCACGACGATGGAGTACCGGACGGCATGACGGTGGATGAAGAAGGGTGTGTGTGGTGTGCACGATGGGATGGTGCCTGTCTCGTCCGCTACAGCCCCAGTGGTGAACCGCTGCTGCGGATTGACTTTCCGGTAAGGAAGGTCTCCTGCGCCACCTTCGGTGGGCCGGATCTACAGGATCTCTACGTGACCACGGCGGGGGGGCAGGATCGCGACACGAATGGTGCACTGGCGGGATCCCTCTTTCATCTGCGGCCCGGTGTTCGTGGACGAGCGGAATTTCGCTCGCGTGTAGGAATAGAGTCGCGCTCGCACGTGGGCCGGGGGGGCTGATCGTGGCGACTCTCTTGGCCTCGAGACACCGGGGAACGCTAAGTCGACGACTTGTGCTGAGTTTTGTCGCTGTCTCCATGGTCGTGCTCGGCGGCAGTGGATGGACACTCTATCGCCAGGCACTCGATAGCCTCGAACAGCAATTGGCGACACACCTGATGGCAGAAACACAGTTGATCGCCTCGCGTCTGAGCCGCGAGGTCGAGGTGCTGGTATATCTGCGACCCGGCTACGAAACGTGGAACTCATATCATGGCGCGATCGGCCGGCTGCTGCACGATCTGCAGGCGCTGGGCGCTCGTCGTGTCTACGTCTTCGACGCTCTCGGACGTGGGCTTCTCGACACACGTCCTGGTGCTCGTATCGGACGTGACGTGCACGAGGTCTTGCACAATCGCTTTCACAAGGACAAGGTGAGGGAAGCCTTCCTCGGTCAGGTGACGCACACACGGCGCTTCATCGACGAGGACACGGGTGTCCATCATATGACGGGCTACGCACCGATCATCAATCCCCGTACGGGCAAGGTGATCGCTGGCGTCGGTGTAGATATCGGCGCCAGCTATATGCAGGCGATTCTCGGTTTCAAGCGTTCCGTCGTCCTCTTTGCTGCGCTCGGTGCCCTGGTGACACTGCTCGTGGCGGTGGGCATGGCGCGGCACATTACACGGCCTGTGAAACGGCTCGTGACGGCAGCGCGCGAGATCGGTCGTGGCAATCTGGAACACGCCGTGCGGATCGAGGCCGTCGACGAGATCGGCATGCTGGCAGAAACGATGGAGGAGATGCGGCAGAAGGTGCTGGCGCGCGATGCGCAATTGCGCCAGATGCTCGGCGGTGTCGCTCATGAGATGCGCAATCCTCTGAGCGGCATCGAGATCTATGCGGGACTCATCGCCGACGATCTACCGGACGACGATCCACGAAAGCAGCATATTCAGAAGGTGATCGGCGAAGTCCGTACATTGAGCAATGTCATTTCCGAATTTCTGGATTTCGCGCGTCCATCGGCACCGCGTCCTGAAAATGTCGATGTGACCCGTCTCGTGGAGGATGCGGCGTTCCTGCTGTCGCCGGAGATGGAGACGGTCCATGTCACTTACGAACAGCGCCTGGAAGAAGGCCTGCAAGCACGTGCTGATGCCGAACAGATCAAACGAGCTCTCATCAACCTCATGAAGAATGCGATTCAGGCGATGCCAACAGGCGGCCAGTTGCGGGCCTCGACATACACTGATGCTGAGCAAGTGGTGATCCGTATCGGTGACGATGGGCCTGGAATCCCCGCGACCGTCCGTCAGCATCTCTTTGAACCGTTCTTCACGACTCGCCAGAAGGGGTCCGGCCTTGGTCTCGCCATTGTGCAGCAGGCCGCCGAAAAGAATGGTGGGCGTGTCGAAGTGGACAGTGCAGAAGGGGAGGGAGCGGTCTTTCGCATGATCCTGCCATTGGCACCGGCAGCGGACGCCGGGAAGGATTCGTCGTGACCCAAATCCTTGTCGTCGACGATCAGGAGTTCCCACGGCAGGCGGTGGTGGATCTCATCGAGCACGAGTTCGGTATCACCGCCGCGACTGCGGCCAGCGCCACCGAGGCCCTCGCCACGCTGGCAGAGCAGGCCTTTGATCTCGTGATCACCGATCTGAAGATGGACGAGATGGATGGGATCCAGCTGCTGGAGCGGGTCCGCGCCGATCACGCAGGAACCGAAGTCATCGTCGTCACCGGCTACGGTAGTATTGAGGATGCAGTGGAAGCGATGCGTATCGGGGCGTCCGACTTTGTCGTGAAGGACGGCCTGTCGAGAGTACTGCCGATCAAGATTACGAAGGCCCTGGAAAATCGTAGCGCTCGCCATGAACGGGATCGACTTGGCGAAGAGAATCGCTATCTGCGGGAAGAGATCGGTGATCGATTTGGCGAGATCGTCGGTGATTCAGACGTCATTCGGCAGGTACTGGCGACGGTGTCAAAAGTGAGCGCCACGGATTCATCTGTCCTTATCTATGGAGAGAGTGGCACAGGCAAGGAGCTCGTCGCTCGCGCGATTCATCGGCAAAGCAATCGCAGTGAGGGACCCTTTGTGCGGGTCAACTGTGGTGCGCTGCCAAGAGAACTCGTGGAAAGTGAACTGTTTGGCCATGAGAAGGGAGCCTTCACCGGCGCCGTGCGCCAAAAGAAGGGACGCTTCGAACTGGCGCAGGGCGGCACGATTTTTCTCGACGAGATCGCCGATCTGCCACTGGACACGCAGGTAAATCTCCTGCGCGTGCTGCAGGAGAAAGAGTTCGATCGTGTGGGCGGAGAACAAACGTTGACAGCCGATGTGCGCGTTGTGGCGGCGACGAATCGTAAGCTGAAGCAAATGGTGGCAGACAATGAGTTTCGTGAAGATCTCTACTATCGCCTCGAGGTTATCCCGATCCAACTGCCGCCCCTGCGACAGCGACGTGATGACATTCCAGCTCTGGTGGTGCACGTCTTGGCGAAGAAATGCCGCGAAATCAATGTCCCCATGCGGCGTCTGACCGAGGAGGCCATGCAGGTCCTGACACAGTATCCGTGGCCTGGTAATGTGCGCGAACTTGAGAATATCATTGAGCGCACCGTCGTCCTCGTCGACAGCGACACGATTGGCTCGAATGATCTGCCGCTGGAACTGGTTCCTGATCTCGACGTCGACTTAGTATCGGATTCAGGCTCTGCGGACATGGCGGCCAACGCCGACGGGGGGCCGATGACGCAGAGATTGGAACGACTCGAGAAACAGATGATCGAGGGCGCCATGCAGGAAGCAAAAGGCGTGAAGACACAGGCGGCGGAACGCCTGGGCATCAAAACGAGTGCTCTCTACTACAAACTGGATAAATACGGCATCGACTACAGCGACGACGAATGAACCGACTGTTACAGATTTTCCCTTTCTTTCTGCTGCTCCTGCAATTGCCTCCCGCCTTTGCCCAGATCGGTGATCTGGCGCAGATCAAGGAGCAGCGTCGACATCTCAATGTCGTTTCCGATGAGTTGATGTCGGCACGCGTGCGGTTTCTGGCACAGGCCGATTCCATCGATTCGCAGGTGGACAGCCTGCGCTTGATCGATCCCGAGTCCAGCGACCTGCTGCAGGCACGTATCACCTCTCATCAACTCGTCGTTCGCCTCGAAACGATCGATATCGCCCTCGATACGGTGCGCGCCCACAGCGACAGTCTCGACGAAGATCTTCGTGACGCCTACGACTGGCAGATCAGCCGTCTCTTAGGCATGCTGACGGATGCCTTCGATGAGGGTCTCTATCAACAGTTGACCTTATTCCAGGAAGAGCGCCAGGAATTGGGTCTGCGAGTCCTGCGCTCGCCCTTGCGCGATTTCTCCGGTGATGATGCTCGCCTAAGTCTCGGCGACGACGATGGGCCGATGGAACTGCAGATGAAGATTCAACTCGCCCAGGACCAGGTGTCCCACTACCAGGAACAGCATGATCGCATTCAGGAATGGCTCGTCCGACTCGACAGGGATGTGGTTCTGGCAGCCGACATGTGGCAGGTGGCGCAACAATTCGACCGTCTGCGTCAGCGCAATCAGCAGATGATGCGCGAGTTCACGACGCCAGGTTCGGGATCGATTCCGAAGCCTGTTCCCGCCTCGGACGACTATGACGACCTAGAAACCCCACCGCCTGTGCGTGTCGTGCTTCTACAGATCACGCAATTGAAGGCGCGCCAACAGGAATTGGAAGAGATCGGCGCTGTGTGGCAGGAACGGCTGGGAGTTTTCCACCGACGACTCCAGGAACTACTTGATCCACCTCTGACGACCCCCTGATTGCGCCTCTCAGGCACGAACCAGTCGCAAGCAGGTGATCTCCGATGGGGCGCCCAATCGACAGGGAGGCCCCCAGTAGCCAACACCTCGACTGACGTAGATCCACGCACCGCACCGCCGGGCCAGTCCGGAAACAACAGGTTGCTGAAGGCGGACCAGATAACGCCACAGGCCGAGTTGGCCTCCGTGCGTGTGGCCGCTGAGTGTCAGGGCAGCACCGGTTGCCTCGATTGCATCAACTCCGGATCGTGGTTGATGTGCCAACAGCAAGCGCACGCCCTCTGGCGCATCACGAAAGACAGCCTGCGGATCGGGCCGATGTCCGGGGAGGGCGTCCTCATATTCGGCGCCATTCGGATCGGGCACGCCGCCGATGACCAATCTCGCTGCTTCGGGCGATGGTGACGACCCACCTGTGGTGGGTGACGACCTCTCTGCGAGTGGTGACGACCTCTCTGCGAGTGGTGACGACCTCTCTCCGAGTGGTGACACCCACTCGATACTTCGGTGTTCATTAAGTAGTACGTCGAAGCCAAGGCCTGGCAGAGCTTGCATCCAGCCACTCGGGTCAGAGTAGTACTCGTGATTTCCCGTGACGAAATAGGGGCCGAAACGACATTGAAGATCTGCCAGAGGAGCCACATCATGAGCGAGTCCCGTAGCGGTTCCATCTGCGAGATCGCCGGTGAAGACGATAAGATCTGGCTGCAGAGCATTGGTTGCGTCTACAACACGAGAAACGAAGGGACGCTTGATCGTAGGACCGACGTGTAGATCGGTCAGTTGTACAATACGCAGTGACTCCAGCGCCACGGGTAAATCATCGATCGGTATTTCCACATGTCGCACGCGCGGCGTGCGATGGGCGCCGATGGCACCATAGATCGTGAGTAGACAGGCTGCACCAAGAATCGACAGATTGAGCAAATGAATCGAGGCAGGCAAGAAGACGAGATCGAAGCCCTCTACCACAAACCCAAGCAACCAGATTCCGAGCCAGATGGCATCACGTGCGACAAACAGACCAAAAATCACACCTGCGACGGCGAGCAGCATGTAGGCGACCCAGGCCAATGCTTCGCGTACGGCACGTGACAAGGACGACGCACGTATGGTCAGTACGTAGACGGGTGTCGCCAGTGCCGTGAGCACGACACCGGCGATGACGATCGCATTCACCATCGGTGACCAGGGCGCGGCTGACAAGACTCGCCACGTGGGATAGCCATACAATGTTGTTTCGAGTACGAGAAATACGATCAGAAACACAAGAACGAAACCTCTTCATTGGTTGTGGCGTGGCCAGTAGAGATACATCACATATCACTTATCCGCCATGGGCTGCGGCTCGGGTGGAATCAAGCGCGAGGATTTCCAACATGAAGAAGCATCTGGCTCTACTGACTGGTTTGCTCTGTCTGCTCGCAGTCGGCGTTGGCGCAGACGATGACGTGCTGGAGGGACGGCATCTTCGTGTGCACGGGCAGGGCGTCATCCAGGTAACTCCGGACGTTGCCATCCTGCAATTAGGCGTTGAGCATCGAGCCACGACCGTGGCCGAGGCGATGATGGCCAACAACGAGGCTGTTGCGCGTGTGCTGAAGGCTCTCGCGGGGGCGCACATCGCCGATCGTGACGTGCAGACGATGGAACTGAATGTCCATCGCATGACCCAGCGTGTTCCACACAATGGTGATCAAACACTGGCAGGTCAGGAAGTCTTCGTCGTCCGCAATATCGTACAAGCGAGGATCCGTGACCTTGGCCATCTTGGACAGGTCATTGACGTTGCCATAGAGGCAGGTGCCAACGAGATGCGAGGTCTGCGTTTCGGCCTGTCTGAGGATCGCGACGTGAAGGATCGGGCCAGAGAGGCTGCTGTTGCCGATGCTCGGCACCGTGCCGAGCAGTTGGCCCGACTGCACAACGTGCGCCTCGGACGTGTGCTGCGAATCGCCGAGCAGGATGCGGGAGGTCATCGTCCTAAGGCGATGTTGATGCGAACAGCCGACGAGCGTGGTGGCACCCCGATCAGCGTGGGAGATCTGAGTTTCAGTGCCGGTGTCGAAGTGATCTATGAACTGCAGGACTGACTGGAGATGAAGAGTATGTTTGCCCGAAGGACGACCAACCGACCTTTCCTCGCTGTGTCCGTGCTCACCTCCCTTTTCTTGTGGGGATGCACAGGTGACAACGTGTTCTCGCCCGATGACAGTATTGTCGGCGAGGACCGCATCGAAGTGGTCGGTTACGCACAGGTTGCTGTCGAACCGGATATCGCCAGCGCGCAGGTTGGCGTCCAGACCTTTGCCGCCGACGCCGTTGAGGCTGTCACTGTAAACAACACAAACACAGAGGCCGTATTGACGGCGCTGCAGGCATTGGGAATCGCCGAGGAAGATCTGCAGACCCGGTCCTTCTCGATCTCGCCTCAACGCGCATTCTCTGAAGATCGTCCCGATTCGGTGATCGGTTTCTGGGTAAGCAATACGGTGGAGATGACCCTGCGTGATCTGAATCAGGTCGGTCAGATGTTGCAGGTCGCCGTCGATTCGGGTGCGAATACGATCTACGGACTGCAGTTCACCGTCGCCGATCCGGATTCAGTTGAGGATCTGGCGCGTACGATGGCGGTGGAGGATGCACGTCGACGCGCTGATACCCTCGCCGAAGCGGCAGGCGTGCAGGTTGGCGATGTCGTGTCCATGCGCGAAAGCTCGATCAGCGTGCCTTCCTTCTTCCGTGGCGGTGCTGATTCAGACGCGAGTTCCGCTGTACCCATCGAGCCAGGTAGTGTCGATGTGAGCGCGACGGTCGAGGTCGTGTTTTCCATTCGCTAGACATTCTACTCACGTCGAGTCCCAAGGCGCTTGCCGTATCCGTTCCGCAGGACGTGCTGATTTCTTGAATCGAGGATCTGACCTGAAGACTTCATTTACCGATTTGCACCAACTACTGGATCCAGGCGGGCCGGTCATTGATGCGCACGTACACCCACTGCAGAACTTCGGAGCACGTCGGCCAGCCGATGCAGCGGAGGATGTGAATCTGCTGCGGGGGGCGGCTGAACGCGCCGGTGTGACACAGGTGGTTCTGTTTTCGTTGTACGGTACGGTGCCACGAAATCCGACGATCGACGAGTGTCGCGAGGCCAACGACTACGCGCAGCAAATGGCCGAAGAGAGTGACGGTTTCTTTCTTCCCTTCTGTTATGTGACCCCAGATGAACCTGTGGCCTCCGCGGACGAGATCGATCGCTGTGTCGGGGAGAAACGCATGGCAGGTGTGAAACTGTGGGTTGCTCGACGAGCGACGGATCCGGGGCTCGATCCGATCCTGGAGCGGGTCGTGCACTGGCGTGTGCCTGTCCTGCAACATGCCTGGCGCAAGACGACGGGAAATCTGGAAGGGGAGTCGACCCCGGCGGACGTGGCGGATCTGGCCCGTCGACATCCTGAGGCGCAGATCATCATGGCGCACCTGAATGGCTGTAATCCGCGCGGCATCGAGGACGTCGTCGACGTTCCTAACGTTTGTGTCGATACCTCCGGCGGCGATCCCGAATCGGGTGTTGTAGAACTGGCCGTGGAGCGTCTCGGGGCAGGTCGTGTCGTGTTTGGTTCCGATGCACCCATCCGGCACTTCGGTGTTTGCCTGGCCAAGGTGCTGGGAGCGAATCTGCCGTGGGAGACAAAGCGAATGATTCTGTGGGACAATCTGCAGAAACGCTTACCGGAGTGGGTCCGTACCGAGGTGGTCTCATGAACTCGATAGATCTCATCGACGTGTGTGCCTGGACGGGGGACTGGAACACCCTGTCTGTCGATGGCGACGTCGACGCAGTGCGTGAGAGTCTCCATGCCTGTGGTGTTGGTCAGATCCACCTGTCGAGTCTGCGTACTGTGTGGGGGCACAATCTGCATCTTGGGAATATCGATGTCTACGAGGCGGCAGATCGCTTCGATGATGTCTCGCCGGTGCCTCTGCTCGATCCTACACTGGCCACGTGGGCGGACGAACTGGCTCGAGCGACACAGCGCGACGATGTGTCCATCGTCCGCCTGTTACCGGCGTATTCTGGTTACACTCTCGACGACCAACGCGTATCTGCCTGTGCTGAGGCGGTGCAGGCGGCTGGACTGATCCTCAGTATCCAAATGCGGATCGAGGACGAACGCCGCAACCACCCCAAGGCGCGTGTCCCCGACGTTCCTTTCGACAAGATCACGGCGTTCGCACACCAATATCCTGATCTACCCGTCGTGATCGGCGGGGCGCCCTGGCGATCCGTCCTATCGGGAGCTGGGGCGATCCTTGCGAGCGACCACATCTACGCCGAAACGTCGCAAATGGATGGCGTCGACAGCATCGCACTGATCATTGCCGCAGGGCTGGGCGAACGACTGCTGTTCGCCACGCATACACCCCTGTTCATGCCCCTCGCTGGTGTTGCGCGCATTCTACTGGATCTGTCAGCAGAACACGCCACGGCGATCCTTGGTGGCAACGCGAGCCGATTGCTGAACCGCCAGGTATAGTAGGTTCCAGGTGTGAAGGCAGGTGTCGCCGGTGACTGGGTAGCATTTCTTCGCTATGTACTCGCCTTCATCCTGCGCACACGCGCCGGTTCACTGTCGTCGCGGATTTCTGCCGACTCAATCTGCAGTGAGCGGTCCGCCAGGGGCAGATCGACACGCTGACCGCCAAGTCGGTGTGACTGGCGCATAGCGATGGCGACTTCCAGTGCCGCTCTGCCATCGTTGATATCGCTGCGCGGCTTGGTGTCCGACTCAATCGCGCCGAGTAGATCGTCAACGATATCGAGTCCCATGCCGCGAATGCGTGCTGGCCAGGGGAAGGGGACCCGTGCTGGCAAGCCTCGCTGGCGTGGGCCACCGGCAACGGTGATCCACTTTTCCCACTCAATGGCACCTGCCAGAGACCGGACGCGTCCTTCCGTGCCAAGGACGTCGAATTCCCAACTCGCCACACCCGTCGGCAGGGCACGCAGGTAGGCGCGAACCCCATTGTCGAAGGCAAGATACCCATTGCCTTGAAGATCCGTTTCGGCGGCGGCCGCAGCATCCGATTCCATCTCACCGAAGACCCAACTCACTTCGCCACCAGCGAGATAGCGGATCGTATCGATCGCATGCGAGCCATTGTGCGACAACCCGCAATTCGCGTAGGCAGTGATCTGCAGAAGCTTGCCCAACTCGCCACTTTCAACCTGACGGCGGGTCTCGCCGAAAAAGGGATTCCAGCGTCGGGCACAGTTCACGGCCGTCGCTGTGCCATGCTGCTGGCAAGCTGCCACAATGTCGTCCGCCTCCTGTAGCGACAGAGAGACCGGTTTCTCCAGCCACATCCCCCTCACACCGGCGGCGGCGACGGCGACGGCGATATCGCGTCGAACGCGGGCGGTCGTGCAGATACTGACCAGATCGAGATCTTCCTTTGCCAGCATCTGCGCAACATCTGCGTACATATGTCCCGAGTCGATGCCCCAGCGTTCGCCGAAGATCTGTCGTTGCTCGGGATGAGGGTCCGCTCCGGCTACCAGTTCGACACGTGAGTGGGCATCGTAGCTGGGCGCGTGGCAGTAGGGAAGGAAGAGGGCACCGCCCTGCTCGATTTCGTCATCGAAGGTGCTGCCCATTCGTCCCAGGCCAATCACGGCGGCACGATAGGTTTGAGTGGTCACGAGGCTCCTCATTTCGCAAGCGGTGAAGGTTGATGCCCTGGCCGATAGCTTGATCTACGACAGGGATCCCTTTCCTGCAACCCAAGAAGCGATACAACGGCCGGTGGCGGATGCCGCTATCTGAGATTCTGATTGGTACAGGTGGCAGGGACACGCAGGCATCCTTACCCTGAAGTGACCGACGTCCACTCGGACGTGACCGGTTTCCAAACTCGGACGTGACTGACAACCAATCCCCACCAATCATTCGCTTGAGGGCGACCACTCTTTGCGCATCTTTGGTCTTGGTGACCTCCACGTAGATTTTCCGGCGAATCGAGCACTGGTCGATGACCTTTCTGCTGCGGACTACGTCGACGACGTCTTACTGGTGGCAGGGGATGTGGCCCACCGGGTCGAATTGCTACAAGCCACCCTGGCCTCTGTGCGACCCAAGTTCGCCCGAATTTTCTTTGTGCCAGGCAATCACGATCTCTGGGTTACGGGTGCTGCGACCGACGTGGTGGAGCAGACCAGTCTGGATCGTGTCGATGCAATTGGTGAAATCTGTCGTGCAGAAGGGGTGGAGATGACGCCGGGGCAAGTCGGCGCTCTGTGTGTCGTGCCCCTGTTGTCCTGGTATGAACCCGGACTCGATGGTGGTGAGGGGACGAATGCTGTGGATGCAGCAGACGAGGTTATGCGTCGACTCGGACGTCGTTGGGCGGATCGTCGCTACTGTCGTTGGCCCGAGACGCTTGCTGACGACGCGGCTCGTTGCCGGCATTTCGCGGCCCTCAATGAGCAGATTCTGGAGTCGCAGGTTGAGACGAGTTCAACAGGCGCCTTGCTCACATTTTCCCACTTTTGCCCACGTGTTGATCTGCTGCCCGACGTGAAGCATCTGCGTTTTAAACATCTGCCAAAGGTTGCGGGGACGCCTCATCTGGAGAGACAGATCCGATCCTATGGAAGCCGGTTGCATCTGTATGGACATACGCATATTCCGCAGGATAAGCAGATCGAGGGAGTACACTACATCAATGCACCCCTCGGGTATCCGCGCGAACGAGAGCGCTGGGGGCGGGAGGGACTGCGTATGAAATTGTTGGTCGAGGACGCCCAGGCTGCTCGCATATAGCCCGGCTGCTCTGTAGCGACTACTCGTATCTGAGCGCGTCGATCGGGTTCAGCATGGCTGCCTGCCTGGCGGGATAGTAGCCGAAGCCGACGCCAATGCCGGCAGCCACGCCAAAGGAGAGCACGATGGTCCAGGGTTGGACAATGGTTTTCCAATGAGCATAGAGGGTGATGATCGTGGTCATCGAGTAACCAAGGAGAATCCCGATAATGCCACCCAGAAGACTCACCATGACAGCCTCGACCAGGAACTGCGCTAATACGTCTGAACGCTTGGCACCCAGGGCACGTCGGATACCGATTTCTCGCGTCCGTTCAAGGACCGAGGCGAGCATGATATTCATGATGCCGATGCCACCGACGACGAGGGAAATCCCGGCGATACAGCCCATGACGATATTGAAGATCTGCTGCGTTCGCTGGCTCTGTCGCATCAATTCTTCAGGAATGGCAAGCTTGAAATCATCGACGCCGCGGTGCCGACGCATCAGGATGCCGCGAACAATGTTGGCAGCCTCCTGCAGGCGCTCCGGGTCCGAGACCTTTACCGTCAGTTGCGTGAGTTCCGCCTCATTTGCTTCCCAGTGAAAACGGCGTAGAACCGTGGTCATGGGGATGTAGATGTCTTCGTCCGTGTTCCGGACTTCCAACACACCACCGATCTTGCCGCCGGCGGCGCCCTTGTCCTCGAGAACGCCAACGACGGTGAACCACTGGTTTTGCACTTTGATCTGTTCGCCGAGTGGATCTTCAAAGAAGAAGAGGGCACGTTTGGCGTCGGAACCGAGCACGCAGACTCGTCGCGACCGAAGCAGATCTTCTTCGGTCAGGAATACGCCCTGTTGCATGCGCGCATTCAGGATCTGCAGATAGTCCGGTGTCGTGCCGACGATCACCGTCTGAAAGGAATTGCTGCCGCGGTGGGCCCGCGTTTTCAGTTCACGTTGGGGGGTGACCAGTTCGGCCAGGGGACAGATCATCTCGATCGAGCGCGCATCCGCCCAGGTTAGCCCCGCTGAAAGATTGCTGGACCCAGCATCCTCCTCTTCGACGCCATCGTCCTCCTCTGGATTCCAGTGCTGGACGATGATGTTGTGGATACCCATCTGGCTGATCTGATCGAGAGCTTCCTGCTTGGCACCTTCGCCGATGGAAAGCATGGAGATAACCGCGCCGACACCAAAGATGATGCCGAGCATGGTCAGCACCGTACGCAGCTTGTGCGACAGCAGTCCTGCCGTGGATAGTTCGAAGGTCTCGCGTAGATCCATGGAGTGGGGCGCTTCCCTCAGGGAGTGGCGGCGGCGGTTTCTGTCACGTCGTCACCGCCTGCGTCGGCGACGCCACCTACCGTTTCCAGTGTGGACGTCGGATCGAGGAGCGTCACACGATCATTCATACCCAAACCCTCTTCAACGACGACGAAGTCCTCATTGCGTTTGCCGAGCACGACGATCTGTTCCACGGGCTGTCCATCCTCAAGTCGGTAGACGAGGGTCTGACCCTCTTTCTCGAAAACTGCATCGATGGGGATCGACAGAGGCAGGAGTGCCGCGACATCACCCTCCTGGGCTTCAGGCACGACGGGTGTCGAACCTGAGTCTGCAACAACCGTTTCGGGACGGGGAGGAATGGTTTCGATGATGACTTCAGATGTCGCCGTCATTCCTGGCTTCAAGCGTGAGTCCTCGGCGGCGATTTCTACGGTCACATCGAAAACCTTCACGTTCTTGTCCCCTTCCTTCTCTCGGCCCAGGGAAGCGACGCTCGTAATTCTACCTTCAAACAGCGGACCGGGAAGTGCATCAAGGCGAACGTGTGCCAGCTGTCCAACCTCCAATTTGTCCACATCGACCTCATTGACGAAGGTCTGCACCTGCATCGTCGACAGGTCGGGCAAGGTGATCAATGTCTGGCCACCCCACGGCTCGTCGCCGACACGGATCTTCTCTGCCCGCGATCCTTTCCAGATCTTCTCATATACCACCAGACCCGGACGTTCGGCATTCACACTCAGTGATTCCAGATCCTTACGCGCTCGATCCAGGCGGCGCTCTTTCTGCGCCACGTCGAGTTCGCGTTTCTTGCGATCCGCCTGGTCGACGATGAGTTGGGCATCGAGTTTTCGCTGCGCCTGAGTAAGTGCGAGCTGATCCTGCAGTGCCTTCAGGCGAGCCTCCTCGCGTTCGACGAGAGACTCAAATTTCATCTTTTCGACTTGTAGCTCTGCCAATCTCACTTGGGCGGTTCTGTTTTCGATATCCGCTTCCTGGCGACCGATCTCTACGAACTGATTGGCCAGCGTTTTCTCGAGTTCGGCGCGCACCGCCTCCAACTCCTGCTCTCGTTCGGTGACCTTCTGCTCAAACTCAGCCTTGTCGAATTCGAGGATGAGGTCACCGACCTCTACAATCTCACCCTCAGGGAACAAGTGCGTGATCTTGAGTTGGCCGCGAACCTGTGGCGAGGTGATCTGCTCCGCTTCGACGGCTTCGAGTTCACCATTGCGCAACTCGAGGGTAATGACGAATTCGCCCTGTTGAACAGGGAAGGAGGCAACGGCGGCAGACTCCTCTTCCAGCAATACGCGTGATGCCATACCTGCGGCAGCGAGGGCAAGAACGCCCATCACGACCAAGGCAAGGGTCCGGCGCTTGCGTGCGGGAACTTTCGGGGTCGGTTGCGTCTCTGTCATAAGGTTGCCACGCGGGAGAGATCAATCTGGATGAATGGTCGGAGGGTCATGTGATATAACATGTCACAGTTGCCCCAGGTTCGTAAGGGATACTGCATCGCCTTCTTCAAGCCCTGCGACGACGACAACATCAAGACCATTGTCGGCACCTGTTTCTATGGCGACGCGCTCAAAGCCCGAGTCTTCTTGTCGATACGCGTAATGCTGCTCTTCGTCTCCATACACCGAACTCAGGGGCAGGAGCAGCACACCCTCTGCTTTGTCGACAATAATCTGTAACGACGCCGACATGCCCGGTGCCAGCCGCTCATCCTGCTCCTCCACATCAATCACCATTTCAAAGACGGAAACTGAAGGTGCTTCTTCCACCTCGTTCGCCATGGGGGAGATGTCGGAAACCACACCGTGAAAGACCGGCCCAGGAAATGCTTCGAGTCGTATTTCGACGTCCTGGCCGACCTGCACGAGATGGACATCCATCTCGCCAACTTGTGAATAGACCTGCATCGCTTCCAGCTCAGGAAGCGACAGCAAGCTGGTGCCGCCCCAAACGACATCGCCTTCCATCACTTTGCCGTGTCGATCCGCACCGCGTTTGCGAATTTTCTCATACACGACAATCCCCGGACTCGCAGCATAGACGGTCAGGCGATTGTAATCGTGGAGGGCGTCGTCGTAATTCTGCTGCCGGTGACCGATGCGCAAGGCGATATTGGCATTCTCGACGCGATCGATGATCTGCTGCGCCTCAACATTTGTCTTGGCTTGTGCCAGAGCACGGACCGCCCGGTCGAGGGCGATTTTGCGCTCCTCCTTTTCGATGGGGCTTCCATACTCTGCTTTCTGCACACTGATACGGGCCAATTCAAGGCCCGCCGCCGTGCGTTGAACCTGCATGGCCAAATCGTCGAATCGTCGCTTCATCTGGGCGAGCGAGCGAGCCTGGTCGGCTTCGGCTTTTTCAAGTTCGCTGGCAGCATCCTTCACCCACTCTTCGTGGGCGCTGCGATCGAATTGGAGAATGAGATCACCAACCTCAACTCGTGCTCCTTCAGGCCACAAGTGCGTGATCTTCAGATCTCCACGAACACGAGGAGACGACACTTTTTCACTCAGCGCGGCGCGAATCTCACCTGCTTCAAGATGGTTGACGCGAAAATCATCACGACGCACCTGGGTCGTTGGTCCCGCTGCGGCGATCTGGCCGCCTCCCATCATCCAGATGACGAGGGCCGTGCCGCCGACGAAGAGGCCGAGAAGCAGTTTTCTCGTGTGATTCATCCTGACTGCTCCTGTCGCTGGATTGCCGCCGCGGCGCCGCGACCCACTTCATCTTTTTCGATGACCCCATCGCGGAAGCGAACAATGCGGTGCGCGAAGGCGGCGATATCCTCTTCATGCGTGACGAGGATGATCGTATTGCCCGCCTCATGCAGGCGGGAGAACAGTTCCATGATCTCCTGCCCCGTGCGCGTGTCGAGTGCTCCCGTCGGCTCATCTGCGAGGATGATGGATGGGTCATTGCTCAGGGCACGTGCGACGGCGACCCGCTGGCGTTGTCCACCGGACAGTTCATTGGGTCGGTGGTCCATGCGGTCTCCCAAGCCCACGGCATGGAGGGCTTCTTCGGCACGGGCGCGACGCTCGCGCGACGACATGCCGGCATAGATCAGCGGCAGTTCGACATTGCGCAGGGCGTCAGAGCGCGGCAGGAGGTGAAATGTCTGGAAGACGAAACCGATCTCTTGATTACGGATACGCGCCAGCTCATCGTCATCCATCTCGCTCACAAGCTGACTGTTCAAACGGTATTCACCTTCAGAGGGAACATCGAGGCAGCCGATGATGTTCATCAGTGTCGACTTTCCCGAACCGGAGGGGCCCATGATGGCAACATACTCGTTGCGCTCAATGGCAACGGTCACCCTGTTCAGCGCATGAACCTGGGTCGCACCCATGTCGTACGTCTTCCGCAGATCGCGAATGTCGATCATGACCTGCGAATCTGGCGCCGGGGGTATTTGAGCCGAGTCGGTCACCGTGGACTCACTTGCGTCAACACACTGTCCGGTAGCCAGCCTGTGATGTTCCTTGCCGGAACACGTACCTGGCTCCAGCCACGATCCTGAATCTGTCGAAGCAGAATCTCGCCCTGGCGAGCCATGCCGATCGAATCGGTCGCTGCTGCGGCGCTGCGTAGAGGCAGGTCTTCAATGAGTAGTACCATGCTTGCCAGGTAGTCGTCGATGGTGTGTCGGAGTGTGGAGATGGCATCTCGTGCAAAGTCGTCTGCCGGTGTCACCTGCACGGACGACAGCGTGCTCAGCTGCCAGGTCACGGCCAATTCGCCGTCCACGCTGGCGCGAAGGGCGTGAGCTTGAGCGATCGTATCGGCGTCAGTCTGCACACCGCTGACACGAAAGCGACAAGTGACCAGGGCTTCACTCTCGGGTTGCTGCGGATTTGGCCGTGCCTCCCAACCGAGAAGCTCTGCATCTGTGAATGCTGTGAGCGCGTAGGCTCGTGTCAATTCTTCGAAATTGCCGGTGATCCCTCGGTAGCGAACCTCTGCGGCACGCACCAATTCGATATCGAGCTCTGGATCGCGCTCGACAGGGGACTGCATCCGGGGGATAAATAGTGCAGCGACGATGATGATCAGTGCGATAATGTGCGCAGGGCGCAGGAACTGGGACATGAGGACCGGTCAGTAGACGCGTCTTTTGGCAGAGATTGCGCGTAACATGTTGATCTAACACATGTTAACCGAGAAGGCGGACATCGTCAAGGGTGACGAGTCGCCTTCTTGGCTCTCAGACCCAGTAGAAATAGCCTTCTGCTTCTCATTAGGCATGCCCTCATCTGCCACCTACCATCAAGAGTCCTTCGACCGCTCACCAGTGGTTGAGATCTTGAGGATGAGCGAAGTGATGGTGTCCAGATAACAAGACAGTATCTGCTGACTTTCCGGAAAGCTGGCCGCCAGACCGAGCGGACGAATTGTTGTTGTAATTTATTGTAAAATAGACAATTAGGGTCAAGAGACGTCGCTGGCACGAGGGTTGCAGTCTCCACGAACGTGTCTATCAACCAGGGGATAACCCATCAATGACCAAAGCTATCAAGCGCTCTGTCTCGTTCGGAATCAGCTTTAGCGTATTTCTCTGCTGCCTCCTGATCGCCGGACCGAGCACAGCCCAGCCGTTTTTCACCGAGGTGCCAGACGAAGCCTTTCTGGGCCCTCGGCTCTCTGCCCGTGGCGTTGCCTTCGGTGACTATGACAATGATGGCCGACCGGATCTTTTTCTCCCGGAGGGGTTTCTGCCTCAGTGGGCCAACAACCGGATTGCCCTGTGGCACAACGAAGGGAATCATCGATTCGTCCATCAGAACGATGAGATTCAGGCCGACTTCTACAATAGCAAATTCAAGGGAGCAGGATCTGCCTGGGGTGACTACGACAACGACGGCGACCAGGACATTTTCGTCTCTGTCGGGGCATGGTTTTCAACCCATCGCAGTCAAAACCTGCTGCTGCGCAACGACCGAGGCATTTTTCA